>Ga0079225_10000647_pt1 | contig 18896 bp, 18 predicted proteins | sample Poulit2012_FD_76344 | JGI IMG/M metagenome (GOLD analysis project Ga0079225, IMG submission 76344) | Agricultural soil microbial communities from Georgia to study Nitrogen management - Poultry litter 2012 | ecosystem: Environmental > Terrestrial > Soil > Agricultural land | place: USA: Georgia... | reverse complement strand
TTCCTTCGGATCCGGCTCTTCGTCTTTACCGGCAAGCGCGAAGCTCTCGGCGTAGGCTTCGTCGAATTGCACCGGCAATGGCTCTAGCGTGACGACACAAAACTGTGCCAGCTCTGCCCGCAGTTGGCCACGAACGGAAAGGACCGTTCCTCCCCGCACTCTTCGCAAGGCGACCTCTCCCTCGAGGCGAGTCAGATTGGCCAACCCGAGCCGCTTTGCAAGAGCCTCCCGTTCGTCCGGCTCAGCAACGATCAGGTGCCGGCTCTCGCGATCACCGACCTGACGGAGAATGATCGGTCTGTTGAATTCATTCATAGCAGTTGGAGTCATGTCGTCATCGTCTTGAAGGTTGCTTGTGGTCATGCAGGCCGTTGCTGCGAAGCCGTAGTTGCCGGGCACCCGTCGTATCAGGGCTCCATCGTCGGGATTGCCTCAGGAACCGCTACAAACTCGAGCCGTCCGGCCATAAGATCGCTGCCGCTCTGGCTGTTCAAATGGAGCATGGCCCTGTGGAGATAGCCGGACATGGCATCGAGCACCACCGCAGGTGGGGGCGTAGCAGCCGTGCCATAGAGGTTTCTCGTGAGGGCAGCTCTCAGTTCGCTGTCGTCCAGCCTGTTCAGCCCGCCATCATAGGCCTTGGAGCGGCCATAGTAGGCTTCGCCCATAACCCTTAATCTGGGGCCGACCTTCAGATCACCAACCCCGCTCTCTCGCAGCGCCTGATCCATGTCGAAAATCAGCGTGTCAAAGAGCGTTTGCCGCAGTTCTGCCATAGCCTCTTCCTCCAGCCGCAGGCGGCGCATCACCAGGGCCAGATGAAGAATCAACAGCTCGAAGCGGCCATCGGTAGTGTCAGGTACCCGCAAGATCGTGTAGAAGGGCTCTCGCCGAGACTGCAGGATTATCTGCTCATAAAGCTGGCGTGCGGGCGCCTCTGACCGGTTCCGCAGAAAAATGCGCGCAAAGTAGGAGCGAGTCATGCAGCCTGCCCTTCCGTTCTTCGAAGCCTTGAAATGGCGGAGGGGACGGGGTTAATCAAGCTGGCGGGCAATGGTTTGCCGCTGTTATGACGGAGTGCGGTTTATGACAGGTTCCAGGTTGTTTGCATTCCCTCTCGGGACAATGCTGCGAACCGTCTTGATCGGCACGTTGCTGCTTGCGGCCGCGGCTGCCTGTTCTCCGCGGGTCGATAATCGGGGAAACCAGATAGATGCAGAGACGCTGTCGGAAATCCGTCCAGGGATGTCGACCCGCGATGATGTGCTCTACCTGCTTGGCACGCCCTCGACGATATCGAGCTTTCAGGGACCGGTTTGGTATTACATTGGCCAGCGCACCGAGCGCGTTGCCTTCTTCAAGCCGGATGTGACGGAGCGCCAGGTTGTTGAGATCATGTTCGACGAGACCGATCGCGTGTCCGAGATGAAGGTGATCGGTCTCGAGGAGGGACAGGAGGTGGAACTGGTGGAGCGGGTGACGCCGACAGAAGGGCGCGACCTTACCATTCTGCAGCAGTTCCTCGGCAACCTCGGTCGCTTCAACGCGCCGACTCCCTGAGGCTGCTCCAGCCTCTTGAATTGATGGCGGCTAGACGTGTGCGACGGGTGCGACGGGAACCCGCGCGTTTCCGATCCGGCGCGATCTGCTATAGAAGGCTCTCGAGCATTCGGCGCTGTGGCCCGGGAAGCTCCGATGGCAAGGCTTCGCGCGCGAACCAGCGGCCTTCCAGAATTTCCCAGTTGAGCCGCAAAGGCTGCGGTTCGTAGAGGCGCGCCCGGAAGAGGAGTTCCACGCCTTGCCCACCGGCGACGCTGCCAGCTTGCAGAAGGCAAAGGTCTTTGCAGCTGAGGCCGGTCTCTTCCCGCAGCTCTCGGACCACTCCGGCTTCCGGTTCTTCACCGCGCAGCAGAAAGCCGCCGGGCAGGCCCCAGCCCCCATGGGCATGCCAACGGTGCCGCAGCAGGAGTACCTGTTCCTCGCAATCCTGGAGCACGACGGTCACTGCGACCGTGAAGCGCGCCTCCAGGCGGGCGACCAGCCAACGCCGCAACCTTACCGGCGAGGCAAGCCAGAGGCGGCGCAGCAACTCGGGCGGCGGATCTCTTCTCACCCAGCTTCCTCCTCTGCCCGATGAGCGCTATCAAAGGGGGCGTCATCAAACATGAAGCCGAGGGACCTTTCATCATGATCTCTCCATCTCCCGCCAAGGAAGCTCCCATGGCCCGACGGCAGCGAAAGCAGCAGGAGGTTCACGGCGTCACGCTGCTTGACGACTACGCCTGGCTTCGTGACGAGAACTGGCAAAAGGTGATGCGTGAGCCGGAACGTCTCGAGGCCTCGATCCACTCGCATCTGGAAGCTGAGAATCGCTGGGTCGAGCAGATGCTGGAACCGACCTCGGCACTGCAAAACGCCCTCTTTGACGAACTCAGGGGACGGGTCAAGGAGGACGATTCGAGCGTTCCCGATCCCGATGGCCCCTGGTCCTACTACACCCGCTTTCGGCAGGGTGGCCAGCATCCCCTCCTCTGTCGACGCCCCAGGAGCGAAGCAGGAAACGAACAGCTTTTGCTGGATGGAGATCTTCTTGCAGAGGGGAAGGCGTTCTTTGAGCTTCAGGCCGCCTCCCATAGCCCGAACCATCGGCTTCTGGCTTATGCCATCGACGAGACCGGCTCGGAATACTGCGAGATCCGCTTCCGGGACCTCCGGACAGGGCACGAGCTGCCTGAGCGTCTGCAGGATGCCAACGGCGCCATCGCCTGGAGCCGGGACGGACGCTTTCTCTTCTATGTGGTATTGGACAGTAACCACCGCCCCTGCAAGGTGCTGCGCCATGAGATCGGCCGGTCCGCGGCCGAAGACCAGGAGGTCTATCGCGAAGAGGATCCTGGCTTCTTCGTGAGTGTCGGGAGCACCACATCGCGCCGCTACATCGTCATTTCCGCTCACGATCACGTCACCAGTGAACTCCGCCTGATCGACGCGGAGGCTCCGGAAGCTGCACCGCGCCTGGTGAGGGAACGGGTTGCGGAGGTGCGTTACAGCCTGGAGCATGACGCTTTGCGCAGGCGCTTCCTGATCCTCACCAACCGTGACGGTGCAGAAGATTTCAAGGTGATGGAAGCGCCAGAGGACGCTGCGGGCGCGGAGCAGTGGCGCGAGTTCCTGCCCCACGATCCAGGGTGCCTGCGGCTCGATTTGCATCTGCTTCGCAACCATCTCGTCTTGCTAGAAAGGATCGATGCGCTACCGCGGATCCGGGTACTGCGTCTGACCGATGGCAACAGCCACGAGATTGCTTTCCAGGAAGCCGCCTATGCGCTTGGCCTTCTCCGAGGTCATGACTACGAGACCACACGACTGCGCTTTGTCTATTCCTCGCCCACAACGCCTCAGCAGACCTGGGATTATGAGTTGGAGTCGCGGCAGCGGACGCTGCGCAAGCAGCAAGAGGTGCCCAGCGGCCACAAGCCTTCCACCTATATTGCAGAACGTCTGCATGCCCGGGCCCGAGACGGCGAGCTTGTCCCGATCACCATCCTGCGGCGCAGGGATACTCCGGTCGACGGTTCGGCTCCCCTCCTGCTCTATGGCTATGGTGCCTACGGCCTGTCCATCCCCGCAGGGTTTCAAGTCAATCGTTTCAGCCTCATCGACCGGGGCTTCATCCATGCAACCGCTCATATTCGCGGTGGCACCGACAAGGGCTGGTCCTGGTATCGGAAGGGAAAGCTTTCACAGAAACAGAACAGCTTCTCCGACTTCATCGATAGCGCGCGCTATCTGGTGGCAGAAGGCTACGCTGCCGCAGACAAGGTTGCGATCCAGGGCGGCAGCGCCGGAGGTCTGCTGGTAGGCGCGGTGCTCAATCAGGCTCCGGAGCTTTTTCGAGCTGCTGTCCTGGAAGTTCCCTTTGTCGACGTGCTCAACACCATGCTCGACGACACGCTGCCCCTGACCCCGCCCGAATGGAACGAGTGGGGCAACCCGCTGGCCTCCTCCGAAGCCTTTGAGACGATCAGGAGCTATTGTCCCTACCAGAATATTCGTGATCGCGACTATCCGCATATCCTGGCAACGGCCGGGCTAACGGATCCGAGGGTGACCTATTGGGAGCCGGCGAAATGGGTGGCGAAGCTACGCGCCACCAAAACCAACGACAGCCTGCTCATGCTCAAGACCTACATGCAGGCCGGGCATGCTGGTGCCGCCGGTCGCTTCGAGAAGCTGCGTGAAGTGGCCCTGGTCTATGCCTTTCTGCTGCAGATCGTCGGCGCAGTAGAGTAGCTTACCCTTCCCTTTCGCTTTCAAGGCCAAGAGCTGCCAGCAGCCCTAAGCTCCCAAGGGGCGCACGCGCAACTCCAGCTCGTTGTGGCCGAGGGCACGCAGGGCGGTTGCGGTAATGTCCTCGGCGGTCAGGCCGGCCCAGGCAAGTTGCTGCTCCGGCTTCCCGTGATCGATGAAGCGATCCGGCAGACACATGGGCCGAAGCTTCAGAAGTCCGCTGTCCAGCAGTCCGTCGGCAGCCAGCTGCTGCATTACCTGCGTCGCGAAGCCGCCAACTGCGCCTTCCTCGAGCGTGATCAGGACCTCGTGATCGCGCGCGAGACGCCGGAGCAGATCGTGATCGAGAGGCTTGGCAAAGCGGGCGTCGGCGACGGTGGTCGAAAGGCCTCGCGATGCCAACTGCTCTGCCGCCGTGAGCGCAGCGCCGAGACGGGCCCCGTAGGACAGGATGGCGATCTTGGTACCTTCTCGCAGCACCCTGCCCTTTCCGACTTCCAGCGGTGTCCCGCGCAGGGGCAGCTCTACGCCCTGCCCCTCCCCGCGCGGATAGCGCAGGGCCGAGGGCCCGCCATCGAGCTGTACCTGGGTGGCCAACATGTGCATGAGCTCTGCCTCGTCCGCGGCCGCCATCAGAACAAAACCCGGAAGACAGCCGAGATAGGCGATGTCGTAGGAACCCTGGTGGGTCACGCCATCGGCGCCGACCATGCCCGCGCGATCGATGGCGAAGCGCACCGGAAGCTTCTGAATCGCGATGTCATGCACGACCTGGTCATAGGCGCGCTGCAGGAAGGTGGAATAGATTGCCGCAAAAGGACGATAGCCCTCGCAGGCCAGGCCGCCGCAGAAGGTCACGGCATGCTGCTCGGCAATCCCCACGTCAAAGCAACGCTCGGGAAAGCGCTCTGCGAACTTGTCGAGCCCGGTTCCCGACGGCATGGCGGCGGTGACCGCAACGATCTTCTCGTCTCGCTCGGCTTCGGCAATCAAGGCGTTCGCGAAGACGCTCGTATAGGAAGGAGCCTTCGGCTGGGATTTGGCCTGCTTGCCGGTGATCACGTCGAAGGTCCCGACACCATGATACTTGTCGGCCGAGCTTTCTGCCGGCTTGTAGCCTTTCCCCTTTTGCGTGACGACGTGAACCAGCACGGGTCCGTCGCGGTCGAGATCCCGCACATTGCGCAGGATCGGCACGAGTTGGGACAGGTCGTGGCCATCCAGCGGACCGACATAGAAGAAGCCCAGCTCCTCAAACAGCGTGCCTCCGGTAATCATCCCGCGCGCGTATTCATCGAAACGCGCGGCCGCGCTCTTCAGCGGGCCCGGAAAGCGCTGCGACAGATTTTTCCCGGCAGAGCGAACCGAGTGGAAGGGCTTCGAGGAGATGATCCGGGACAGGTGGCCGCTGAGTGCGCCTACAGGAGGCGCAATGGACATGTCGTTGTCGTTGAGAATGACGATCAGCTTGGAGCGGCTGACGCCGGCGTTGTTCATCGCCTCATAGGCCATGCCGGCGGTCATGGCACCGTCGCCAATGACGGAAATGACGCGCCAATCCTCACCCGCGAGGTCGCGGGCGGTCGCATAGCCCAAACCGGCAGAGATGGAGGTCGACGAATGGGCCGCTCCAAAGGGATCGTATTCACTTTCCGCCCGGCTGGTAAAACCCGAAAGGCCGTCAGCCTGCCGCAGCGTTCGGATGCGCTCACGCCGACCAGTAAGCACCTTGTGGGGATAGCACTGGTGGCTGACGTCCCATAGCAGCTTGTCGCGCGGCGTCTCGAAGACATAGTGCAGGGCAACCGTCAGCTCGACGACGCCCAGGCCGGCACCGAGATGGCCGCCGGTGACCGATACGGCATCGATAACCTCGGCGCGCAATTCTTCTGCAAGCGTGGGGAGCTCGGATTCATCCAACTGCCGCAGATCACGCGGCCAGTCGATGGTGTCAAGAAGAGGGGTTTTGCTCATGCAGTCGACCGGACTTTCACTTCAACCTGTCAAAGCATTGTGGCGGCCAGATGAAGCAGCGAGGAATTCATCGGAACCGCTTTGCCTTCATGCAGAGACCACAATCGCACCTCTCCAGCCTTGATGCAAAGTTATCGCTTCCCCTTTCATACCTGCCGGGTGAGGACGAAGTCTGCCGTACGCTGGAGGATGGCCGCCCGACCACCAAAATACGCCAGGGAATCTTTTGCCCTTTGCACCAGTTCGCCAGCTCTGGCGCGTGCGGCCTCTGTGCCCAGCATGCTGACGAAAGTGGCCTTTCCAGCGGCTGCATCCTGTCCGACCGGCTTGCCGACGGCCAGCGTGTCTCCCTCAGCATCCAGCAGGTCGTCAACGATCTGGAAGGCCAGGCCGAGGTCGGAGGCATAGCGTAGAACAGCCTCGATCTCCTGCTGCTCGGCGCCCCCCAAGAGGGCACCGGCCCGGCAGGCTTCCATGATCAGGGCACCGGTCTTGTAGGCGTGGAGTTCTTCGATATCCGCCAGGGCGAGCCCACTCTGCTCGGCCACCAGATCGATCGCCTGTCCGCCGATCATGCCAGCGATGCCGCCTGCTTCAGCGAGGCCGGAAAGGAGTTTGCAGCGCAGGTCGCCGTCAGGATGTGTAAGCGGATCGGCAAGGACGGCAAAGGCTTGCGTCAAGAGCGCGTCCCCGACCAGAATTGCCGTCGCTTCATCATAGGCGCGATGTACGGTTGGCCGCCCGCGCCGCAGGTCGGAATCATCCATCGCCGGAAGGTCGTCATGCACCAGCGAATAGCAGTGCAGCATCTCGATGGCGGCAGCTGCACGCAGCGCGCGCGCCGGCGGTAGGCCGAACAGCCTGGCGGTCTGAAGCAAAAGGAAGGGCCGCAGCCGCTTGCCGCCATCGAGCACGGCATAGCGCACCGCCTCCTGGAGCCGCCGTCGCGGACCGCTATCGGGTAGTGGCAGCAGACGATCGAGTTCCGCTTCCACCAAAGCTGCGTCATGCCTGAGGGCGTCGAGCATCGCCTGTTCTTACGTGGCTTCGTAGGGCTCACTCCGTGGCGAGCCATCGGGGGCCAGGCTGATGCGTTCGATCTTGGCCTGTGCCTCGCGTAGTTTAGCTTCGCAATGCGCCTTCAAACAGGCGCCACGTTCGTAGGCTTCGATAGCCTCGTCAAGGCGCCCCTCACCACTCTCGAGGCGCGCTACAATCTGCTTCAATTCCTCCAGTGCCTGCTCGAAGCTCATTGCACGAATGTCGTCAGGCACGCCACCGCTTTCGGCCATCTCGAGCCAATCCCCTTTGCATCCAAGTCAAGCGGCCAGCAGCGCGCGGACGTGGGCGGCAGCGCTGCTACCTAATGCGGTCAAGTCGTAGCCGCCCTCCAGAGCAGAGACAAGACGCCCGCGACAGGCGTGGTTGGCGATCGCCAGGAGCTCCGACGTTGCCCAGGCAAAGTCCTCGTCGCGATAGCGCAGGCTGGCCAGTGGATCGTCTTCGTGAGCATCGAAGCCGGCAGAAATGAAAATGAAATCCGGGTCAAAGGAGGACAGACGCGGCATCGCTCGCTTCGAGAAGGCCGCCCGGAAATCGTCAGAGTCCGACATCGGTGCAAGGGAGATGTTCAGTATGCTGTTGGCGGGGCTTAGTTCGTTGGCCGCTCCGGTGCCTGGATAGAGGGGCGATTGATGCACCGAGATCAACAGCATGTCGGGATCGTCCCAGAAGGCGGCCTGGGTCCCGTTTCCATGATGCACATCGAAATCAATGACCGCGATCCGGTGCAACCTGTGTGTTTCGCGGGCGTGATAGGCCGCGATCGCCACATTGGAGAAGAGGCAGAAGCCCATTGCCTTCGTAGGCTCGGCGTGGTGTCCGGGCGGGCGGATGGCGCAGAAAGCATTGTCTGCTTCCCCTGCCATGACGGCATCCACCGCCGCACAAACCGCTCCAGCGGCGCGCAGGGCGGCCTCCCCGGATCCCGGGCTGAGGGAGGTGTCGCCGTCCAGCGTCACCACACCCTCCTCCGGCACCTGCTCGAGAATGGCAGTGACGTAGTCTTGCGGATGCACCCGCTCCAGCTGCTCCCTGGTAGCCCGAGGAGCGCTACGCCACACCAGCTCTGCGAAGTCCTCCCCCTGCAATGCAGCAAGCACGGCCTTGAGGCGTGCGGGGCTTTCCGGATGAAACCGCCCCATGTCATGACCGAGGCAGGCCTCATGAGTAAAGAGCAGCGTCGTCATCGTGACCTCGCGAGACTAAGGGAACGCAGGTGTCGGAAGCCGTTATGATAGCTGCTGGTCCCCTTGCCCGTCACCTGCTACCAACGCCTGTCCAAAGGAAGCCCGATCGGAACGGCTCAAGGTGGTTCCGCTCTGGCACAGCAATCTCCCCTACACCTTTTTCAGTCCAGGGCGGCGATGTCGGAATCTGAGGCAAACAACAAGCGCAACAGCAGCCTGCACGGCAGCGGTATACTTCCTTCCCAGGCGCTCCGGGAGCTGATCCAGGCCGGAGTTATCTCTTCGGAAGATCCTGCGCTGCCGGATCAGGTTCAGCCCGCCAGCCTGGACCTGCAGCTGGGAAGCGTGGCTTATCGCGTACGTGCTTCCTTTCTTCCCGGTCCGGATCGTCGGGTTGCAGAGCGGATCGACGAGATGGCGATGCACGAGATCGACCTCACCCGGGGCGCCGTGCTCGAGACGGGCTGCGTCTACATCGTACCCCTGCAGGAGCGGCTGGCACTGGATCCAAGCATTGCCGGGATGGCGAACCCGAAGTCTTCGACCGGCCGGCTCAATGTCTTTACCCGCATGATCGCCGACCGGGCGGGGGAGTTCGATGCTGTGCCGCCTGGTTACCGAGGTCCGCTCTATGCCGAGATCGCGCCCAATGCCTTCTCCATCCTGGTTCACAAGGGCACGCGCCTGAACCAGCTCCGCCTGCGACGAGGCTCTCCGGACGTAGAGGACGAGGCCCTGGAGAAGCTTCACGAAGAGGTCGGGCTTCTCGGTGACGAGGCAGCTGCTCAGATCCGGCGCGGCCTGGTCTTTACCGTTGATCTGGATCGCTCGCACGGCAAACCGGTGGGCTTTCGGGCCAAGCGCCATACGGGCGTGATCGACCTGCGGAAAATCGCTCACTACGACCCCCGGGAGTTCTGGGAGCCCATGGCGGGCAACCAGCGCCGCGAGCTCATTCTGGACCCCAACGAGTTCTACATCCTGGCCTCACGGGAATCGGTGCGTATCCCTCCTGCTTATGCAGCGGAGATGATCCCCTATGACACCCAGATTGGCGAATTCCGCGTCCACTACGCGGGCTTCTTCGATCCGGGTTTTGGATGGAAGGATGGCGGTGGCGGCACTCGTGCCGTCCTGGAGGTGCGCTCCCACGAAGTGCCTTTCGTGTTGGAGCATGGCCAGGCGGTGGGCCGCCTGGTCTATGAAAGACTCGCCGCCGAGCCAGATCAGCTATATGGCGCCGCGATAGGCTCTTCGTACCACAGCCAGGGGCTCACGCTCTCCAAGCACTTTCGACCCTGGCCGCAGGGATAGCCCCGCGCGCAAACGGGTCGAGCCGCTCGGCATAGTGCGTTGGTCAGCGCAGGCGAAGAGCAAACCAGGCCAATGCCAGCCAGCCGGTCAGGAATGCCAGGCCACCGAGGGGGACGATGGCTCCGAGAAAACGCGGTGCTCCCAGGGCCATGGCGTAGAGGAGGCCGCAGAAGATGAGGGTGCCGAGCGTGAAGCTCCATCCAGCCACCTGAAGCAGGCCGACGGTCACCTCTCGGCTCAGCAAGGCAACGCCCAGCAATGCGACCGCGTGAAACATCTGGTAGCGGAGCCCCGTATCGATCCAGCCGAGTTCCTTGGCGCCGAGCCGGCCCTGCAGCCCATGGGCTGCAAAGGCGCCAAGGGCGACAGCCAGAAATCCGCTGATCGCAGCGATAAGCAACCAGAGGCGCAACGGTGAAGCTCCTCTATCTGAAGCGGGCTGGCGAGACGGCTTCGGGCCTTACACCAGCATCGGCGAGGGGCTTTGGTAGCGCACCACCCGCAAGCAGCGCAGCTACCAGGTCGGCCGCACCGGGTGCCGTCTGAATGCCATAGCCACCCTGTCCCGCCAGCCAGAAGAAGCCGTCCGCATCGGGATCTGGCCCAATGACAAGCGAACCGTCGGGCGCAAAGCTCCGCAGCCCGGCCCAGGAGTGTTCGATCTGCTTGACCGGAAGGTCGACCGCCTGCTGAAAGCGATCCACCGCCAGCGCGATGTCGAGTTCCTCAGGCCGTGCGTCACAGGCCGCCGTCGGCGTTGCATCCGCTGGAGACAACAGGAGTTTGGTATTGGCTTCCGGGCGGCAGTACCAGGTTTCGCCACAGTCGGCGATCAGGGGCCAGCGAGCGGACCCGGGTTCGCCGGGCGCGCCCTCGATGATCAGGGCCGTGCGGCGCTTTGGAACGATCCCCAGTGGCCTTACCCCTGCAAGGCGAGCGACCTCGTCCGCCCAGGCGCCGGCGGCGTTGATCAGCAAGGGCGCCTGATAGGTCGCGGCGGGGGCATCGACCGTCCATAAACCATTGACCCGCCGTGCCCCCTGCAAGGGAGTCCGCAGCAGGATGACCCCCCCACGGCTGCGGAAAAGCCGGAGGTAGCCCTGATGCAGGGCGGCCACGTCAATATCCTGCGCATCGGCTTCGTAGCCCGCGGCGGCGATGGCCTCCGGCCGTAGCAGCGGCACCAGTTCCCGCGCGGTCTCCCGACTGATGGCCACCATGCCGACCGAAGCCGCCAATTCGCTCTCCAGGGCGCTCTCCTGGCCCGGGTGGGCCACCATCAGCACGCCCCGCGGGCTCACCAGCGGATGCTCCGAGAAATCGTCGGGCGGCCCGAAGAAGAAGTCCCGGCCGGCAAGCGAGAGCGCGCGGACGTCAGGAGGCCCATAGTTGACGATATACATGGCCGCAGAGCGGCCAGTGGAGTGGTAGCCGGCCTGCTCCTCGCTCTCGAGCAGCAATACCTTGTGATCCTTTGCGAGAAGGCTGGCGGCAGAGGCGCCGGCAATGCCGGCGCCGATGATGATGATGTCGACTGTCGTGGCCATACCGATCTCAGAAGGCGACCTGATCGCCGCCCTTCAGGTCGAGCAGTGCTCGTGCCTCGGTGGGCGTCGCGACCTCAAGGGAAAGGGCCTCGAGAATGCCGCGGATCTTCTTCACCTGATCCGCGTTGGACTTTGCCAGTTCGCCTTTCCCCACGTAGATGGAATCCTCGAGACCGACCCGCACATTGGCGCCCATGACCGCGCCCATCGTGCAGAGGGACATCTGGTGGCGGCCAGCTGCCAGGATCGACCACTGGTAGTCCTTGCCGAAAAGCTTGTCGGCGATCTTCCGCATGTGCATGAGATTCTCTGGATCAGGACCGATTCCGCCGAGAATGCCGAAGATCGTCTGCACGAAAAGCGGCGGCTTCACCAGCTTGCGGTCGAGGAAGTGCGCCAGATTGTAGAGGTGTCCGACGTCGTAGCATTCGAACTCGAAGCGGGTTCCACACCCCTCGCCCAATTGCTGAGAACCTGCTCGATATCCTTGAAGGTATTACGAAAAATGAAATCCCTGCTGTTTTCAAGGTGCTGACGTTCCCACTCGTGCTGGAAGGACTTGTATTTGTCCAGCAGCGGGAAGAGGCCGAAGTTCATCGAGCCCATGTTGAGCGAGCACATCTCCGGGCTGGCCTTGAGGGGGGCCGCAAGTCGCTCCTCCAGGCTCATGCCGTGGCCGCCACCGGTGGTGATGTTCACCACCGCATCGGTCGCCTGCTTGATGCGGGGCAAGAATTCCATGAAGACGGCAGGATCCGGCGTGGGACGCCCGTTTTCGGGATCCCGGGCATGGAGATGCAGGATCGAGGCGCCGGCTTCAGCGGCGGCGATGGCCTCCTGGGCAATCTGGTCCGGCGTGATCGGCAGATGCGGGGTCATCGTGGGTGTATGGATCGAGCCTGTGACAGCACAGGTAATGATGACCTTTTGCCCGGAACGTTTCGGGGCGGGAGCAGCGGTGGACATGGCTGGACAACCTTTCGTGTTTTCTGGTCAGGCGCGGCCAAGGACAATGCAGTCCTTGGAGCGGATGCGTAACTGTACCTCAGCGTCTTCGGGAAAGGGTCTGTCTTCGATCGGATTGATGACCTGCAGGGTCGTCCCCAGGGCTTCCACGAAATAGCGTGCCGCCACACCCTGATAATCGAGCGCACGCACCCGCCCCGGCAGAAGGATCACGTCGGCTTCCGGGGGATGCCGCTGGGCCAGGAGGATTCGCTCTGCCCGCAGGACGACATCGAGCTCCGTGCCCAGCGGATGCGCCTGTCGCTCTCCCATAGGCAAGAGCGTGCCGTCCGCCAGCCTGAGACCTTCCTCCTCCAGCCTGCCCTGAAGGAGGTTGGCGTTGCCGAGGAACTCGGCAACAAAGCGAGAAGCCGGGCGATTGTAGACGCTATCCGGTTCGCCCTCCTGTTCCTTCAGGCCATTGCTCATGACCACGACCTTGTCGGAGAGTGCCAGCGCCTCGGCCTGATCGTGGGTCACGAAGATGGTGGTAATGCCCAATTCCCGCTGGATGCGCTTCAGCTCGACGCGCATCTCCTCGCGCAGGTTCGCATCAAGTGCGGAGAGAGGCTCGTCGAGCAGCAGAACATCCGGCTCGATGACAATGGCGCGCGCCAGGGCGATGCGCTGCTGCTGACCTCCAGAGAGCTGGGCCGGGAAGCGCTTCTCCACCCCGGGAAGACGAACGATCTCCAGCGCTTCGGTAACACGTCTGCGTATGGCATCCTTCGGCACATTGCGGTAGCGCAGGCCGAAGGCGACATTGTCGAAGATCGTCTTGTGAGGAAAAAGGGCGTAGTTCTGAAAGACGAGGCCGAGGTTGCGCTTGTGGATGGGAATTTCGTCGATCCGCCGGCCCTTGATCCAGATCTCGCCACGGGTTGGCTGCTCCAATCCCGCGATCATCCGCAGGATCGTGGTCTTGCCGCAGCCGGAAGGACCCAGGAGCGTGACGAAGGACCCCGCATCCACGGCAAGGTCGACACCCTTGACGGCCTGAACCTCGCCGAAGTGCTTGATGACGTGCCTGAGTTCGACGGCGGCTGCCGTGCTTGTGGCCATAGACGCTCGTCTCTCCTGAGCTCAAGGTGACAGGGGATCCGCGGCCCGCTCCTCCTCGATCCGAGGATCTTTCACGGAAGGAGCAGGCTCACGAATCTGCAGACGGAAGTTATTGAAGCTTTTGAGGGCGATGGTGGAGCAAGCGGCTGCTCCCGGGCAGCCCCGATCGGCGCGAAGCTGCCCGAGAGACCACTTTTCAGCTATCGCAGCCTGCCTCAGGCCCCCCGTTCAATCCGGCCCCAGATACGCTTCCACTCGGCCTCATGGGAGTTCCAGTACTCCGGATCGGCGAAGGTCAGGTTGCTCAGCGTGCCGGTCGGATCGTAGGCCGGCAGCGATTCGATCTTTTCGGTCATCTCGACCTTCTGCGGGTCGAGCGCCGGCGGATAGTTCTGCCCTTCGGCCACGGCAATAGAGGTCTCCGGTGCGAGCATGAAATCAATCAGCACTTCTGCCTCTTCCACCGGCGCTCCCTTCAGGACCAGCATCGACTCCATCCAGGCATAGCTGTTCGGCGGATCGATGTAGCCGATGGGATAGCCTTCCTGTTGCAGGGCGGCTACACGGCCGGACCAGGCCTCCGTCACCACGATCTCTTCCTTGGCCAGCAGGTCCATCAGCTCCGCACCGGAGCCCCAGTACTTCAGCAGGCCCTGACGGTGCTCGCGCAGCTTCTCCCAGACCGCGTCCAGGTCCTCGATGTTGTTGGGGTCCTGCCCCGTATGGAGGGCACCGTACCAGATACGGGTGACCCACTCGGCCCAGCCGCCGATCCGCCCCTGATGATCCGGATGCATCGTCAGCATCGCGCCCATCTCCTGTGCTTCCTCGTCGGAGATGAAATTGCGGTTATAGGCGATGCCGGTCGTGCCGTAGTCGTAAGGGACCGCGGAAAGGTAGTCCGGAGTGATTTTGTAGTAGGGCTCCAGCAGGGCCTCGATCACGTATTCCATGTTGGGAATGTTATCGAGATCGAGCGCGACACCCATATCCGCGTCGATCCAGCGCTTGTACCAGGAGACGCCCGAGGAATGGACCACGTGATAGTCCCCGACCTGGCCGGCGCGCACCCCTGTCAGAACCTCCTCTTCACCCCCGAAGGTGCGATCGACAACGCGGTTGCCGGTTGCCTCCTCATAGGGATTGAAGGCATGCCGTCGCAGGGCTTCCGATACGACGCCGCCCCAGCCATCGAAGAGAATTTCGGTTCCCTGTGCCAAAGCCTGGCGGCTGACTGCGGCCATGGGGCCCCCGGTAACGCCGGCTGCGACACCCGCGATTCCGAGCATTCGGAGAAAGGTACGACGATCCAGATCGCCGTTCATGTAGCGCTCACGCAAGCGTTCCAGACGTTTCACACTGTCCATTTCAGCCTCCTGTGGCTCTTGTGTTTTCAGCGGCGGCGGCAGTTCTAGGTCCGTCGCCGTACGAAGGCGCGGGCAACCCCTCCGGCGAGAAGGGGCAGGCCCACGGTAATGACGATCATGACAGTCCCGAGCGCATTGATCTCCGGACTGATGGAGTGGCGGAGCATGCCAAAGATCTGCGTCGGCACCGTCTCCACCCCAGCCGGACGCCAGAATAGCGTCGCGGTGATGTTGTCGAAAGAAATGGTGAAGGCGAAGAGCAGGCCGGCAAAGACGGCCGGCATCAGCAGCGGCAGGGTCACCTGAAAGAAGGCCTGCACCGGATTGGCTCCCAGAGAGCGCGCCGCATCCTCATAGACCTTTCTTATACCGACCAGACGCGCCTGTACGACAAGCACCACGAAAGGCAGGGCAATCAGCACGTGGCCGGCCAGGAGCAACAGGATGCTGCGGGGCTGATCGAGCCAGCGCATGAAGAGCAGCAGACCGACCGCCAGCACGGTCTCCGGAATCAGTACCGGCGACACGAGCAGCGTGCTGAAGAAGTTCGAGGCCGGGACGCTGTAACGCATCAGCGCGAGCGAGGCCAGGATGCCAAGGGTGGTGGCAATGACGGCGGCCAGCAGACCCAGTAGCAGGGATGTCCGGAAGGCTCGTACGATGGCGTCATTCTCGGCCAGAGCCTGAAACCAGCGGAACGAGAAGCCTTGGATGGGAAAGCCGCCGAACTGGGCATCATTGAAGGACAGGATCACGACGATCGCGATCGGCGTGAACATGAAGAAATAGACCAGCAGCGTGAAGAGGCGGATGAGAGTCCAGGTGCGCATCTTCGCCCCTCAGTTCAGGCTCTTGTAGAGGCGGTTGAGGCCCATGAAGCGACCATAGATCGCGACCAGCGATCCGAGCAGCACGAGCAGGACCACGCTGAGCGTTGCGCCCATCGGCCAGTTCAACTCGACCATGATGGTGTCGAAGATCAGATTGCCAAAGAGGAAGTTGTCGGGACCTCCGAGAATGAGGGGCGTCACATAGCTGCCGGCTGCCAGAACGAAGCACAGCAGGGAACCGGCTGCCAGACCCGGAAGCGATAGCGGCAGGGTGACCTGGCCGAAAGCCTGCCATCCCGTACAGCCGAGCGTTCGAGCTGCCGAGACCAGATTCCTGTCGATCGACTCCAGGCTGACGTAGATGTTCAAGATCATGAAGGGCAGAAGGAAGTGAACCAGCCCCATCACCACGGTGGCTTCGTTATAGAGCAGACGCAGCGGTTCATCGATCACGCCGAGCCACAGCAGTAGCGCATTGACGATACCTTGAGAGCCCAGGACGTGGACCCAGGAGAGCTGCCGAATGATGAAGCTGACCCAAAAGGGCAGGATCAGCAGCAGCATCAGCAACCACTTGTGCCGATAGGTGGTGTTGGCGATGAAATAGGCCGGCACATAACCCAGTAGCGCACAGACGAGCATCGTGATCCCGGAAATCCGGAGCGTCTGCCAGATCGCATAGTGGTAGAAGCTGTCCTCGAAGAACAGGCGCCAGTTTCCGAGCTGGAAGGCCGGACGATCGACGGCGACGTCGATGTACTCGTAAAAGGTAAAGACGAAGATGATGGCCATGGGAATGACCATCAGCAGCAAGAGCGCGAGCAGCGCCGGGGCCAGCAATACCCACGGGCGCGCGTCGATCCGCTTATCCTGCCCAATGGCTGCCGCCATCCACCTCCCCCGTTCCCTTCGACAGCCGCGGTTCGGCCTCGGGCTGCCATTTCCATCTCCAGCAATTAGAGAGAAGACCTCGACATTCCGCAAATAGATAGCGAGAATGGAATGGATAGCGGCAGGCTATGAGGGAGCAGGATGGGAGGAGGCTTGACCTCGCCGGATCCAATTCCGGAAAGGCTCAGTCGGGAGCTGGATTGGAACCTCCTGCACGTATTCATGGTCATCGTGCAGGAAGGCAGCATCACCCGAGCGGCCGAGCGGCTGCTGTTGCGCCAGCCGAGCGTGAGCAATGCGCTGAAACGTCTGGAGACCCAACTGGATCGGCGCCTTATCGAGCGCTCCCATGGCCATTTCCAGCTGACCGAAGCCGGCCGCCTCCTCTATCGCGAATGCGTCGAGATCTATGGCAGCGTTTCCCGTCTGGCCGTAATGCTCCGGGATTCCCGAGAAGCGGTAGCGGGCGAGATCTCCATCGCGGCGGCCAGTCACGTGGTCTGTGCCTTCTACGATCAGGTGCTCAGCGAGTTCCAGGCGACCCATCGGCACATCACCTATTCGATCAGGATTTCCACCTCTTCCGAAGTACAGGAGCGCGTTCTGCAGAAGCGCGCCAGTCTGGGTTTCTGCCTGGTCAGCGAGCCTCATCCGCGCCTGAACTACGAACATTTCTTCCGCGAACACTTCGGCTTCTTTTGCGGTCCCCGCCATCGCCTGTTCGGCCGGCGGGGGCTCGCGCTTTCAGTCTTGCGGGGAGAAGCCTTCGTTTCCTTCAAAACGGATCAGCTTTCGGATGCACTGCGGCCTGTGGCGCTGCTGCGCGAGCGTGCCGGGCTGGGAGGGCGAATCGTCGGTACCTCTTCCCACCTCGAGGAGGTGCGCCGCATGATCGTCGCTGGGCTCGGGATCGGTCCTTTGCCGATTCACGTCATGGAGCGGGATCTGCGCGATGGCCTGTTATGGCGCCTGCCGCCCTACGATGACCCACCGCCTATCGACATCTATCTCGTCACCAATCCGCACATGAATCACAGCCGGGCAGAAGCCTTGTTCCTGGATGCCCTGCGACGCCGGATCGCCGAGCTTCCCCTCTCTTCCCGAACCTATTCTGCCTGAGGCGCCTCGACGTCCCATTGCGTCTCATCGTTCCCGGACGCGAGAAAGGCGCGTGTCTCAGCCAGAGCTTCTGCAAGGCCGACGCGCTGTGGCAGAACGCCTTCCGGGAAGGCTCCATAGAGGCGCGAGGGCATCATGGGATCGAGGAGGACGAAGACGCCGCGGTCATCGGTACGACGTATCAGGCGTCCGAAACCTTGCCGTAGCTTCAGGCGGGTCAGGCGGTCGTCATAGCCCCTGCCGCCAAAGCGCTGGCGCCGTGCCTTGTGGCGCAGATCGGGCCGGGGCCAGGGGACCCGATCGAATACGATCAGCCGCAGTGCCTGTCCGGGGACATCCACACCGTCACGCACCGCGTCGGTGCCCAATAGGCAGGACTCGGCTTCCGCCCTGAAGATTTCGATGAGAGTGGAAACGTCCATCCCGTCCACGTGCTGTGCCAGCAGGTTCAAGCCCGCCCGTTCGAGCGGCGCGGCGATGCGCTGGTGGACGGCCTTCAGACGTGAAATGGCTGTGAAGAGGCCCAGCGCGCCACCTCCCGATGCCAGGAAAAGCTCGCGTATGGCCGCCGCAACCTGATCCAGATCATCCTTGCGGACGTCAGTCACAATAAAGACCCTCGTCTGAAGACCGTAGTCGAAGGGTGAGGACACCTGGGCACGCACGGGTGGGTTGGAGAGATGCAGGGCACCGACACGAGCCTCTGCCAGGCGCCAGTCTGCCTCAGGCTCGCCACTGCGATCGGTCAGCGTGGCGGAGGTGATGAGCGCACCATGCGCGCGCTCGAGGACAGCGCGGGCGAGGGGCTTTGTAGGATCGATCCAATGTCGCTGCAGCCCCACGTCGATCTCCCGGCCCTCGATGCGCTCGACGGCCAGCCAGTCGACGAAGTCTTCCGGTGACTCCTCGTGTAGCGCCCGGAGCATTCCTTGCCATGCCTCTACCGGGAGCAGCAAACGCCTTTCAAGGGAGCGAATCAGGCTTTCCAGACGGCGTCGCTGGTCGCGGTCAAGCTGCTCCGCCTCCTGATCGAGCATACGCGCCAGCAAGAAGGCGATCCTCTTGCCGGGCTGCAGCAAGGCGCGCAGCTGTGCCTCCAGTGCCAGCCCGGTTTCGAGCAACTCGGGGGAAACGGGCCGCAGCTCGCATTCCAGGGAATAGCCTTCACCCGCCTTTTCCGCACGGGCATATACTTGGGTCCTGACCGCCAGCAAGAATGCCTCGAAAGGTCCCTCAGCCCGGCCTTCG
>Ga0079225_10000646_pt1 | contig 18917 bp, 16 predicted proteins | sample Poulit2012_FD_76344 | JGI IMG/M metagenome (GOLD analysis project Ga0079225, IMG submission 76344) | Agricultural soil microbial communities from Georgia to study Nitrogen management - Poultry litter 2012 | ecosystem: Environmental > Terrestrial > Soil > Agricultural land | place: USA: Georgia... | reverse complement strand
GTAATTGATTTTGTCCAGTTAAAAACAACCTTATCAAAACTAATGCTCATCATTACGGATAAAGAAGATAAAATTCAGCCGATAATTAGTAATGAGATTGACCGTGGATTAACAAAAGTCAGAACAGTTGGCGGCTACTCTAATGCAGAAAAAAGTATGCTATTATGTGTTGCTGAACAAAGAGAGGCCATTTATTTAAAGAAAGTGCTTCAAGAAACAGACTCGTCCGCCTTTGTTATTTTCCTAAATGCTTCCGAAGTACTTGGACGCGGCTTTTCTTTGTCTAAAATGTATAGTGATGAAACTTAGGGAGCAGTTATTTAATAATCCGTATCATCCATTAAATGTGTTAAGTAAATTGTTTGTCTGCTTGAGATAGTAACAATTCTATGATGCAGGAAAGGGGCATGAAAAATGCCGGATAAAGTAATTATTAATGACTATAAAATAAAGACGAAACAATTGGAGATAAACACTTTAGAGCAGGATCGAAAGAAATTAAACATGACTTTTCAAGTATTTCACGAAAATTATCATGATGTGACTACATTGTTGTATCAAAATGATTTTAAGGTAGAAGTCCCTTCACATCAGCTCCAATTTTCTGCTGTTATTCATCGGTACTCTACATCGATTGATAATTTATATAAAGAAAATGCGATTGGAACTTTTGATTTAGAATTAGTGGAAAAAGCGTAAGTACAGGGGTTGGATTTTCAACGAGAGCAAGATAATCGAGTGCAGCGGAATGCATTGGACTTATTACAAGAATCATCATGAAAAAAAGACTTAAGCAACACGAGAAGTGTTTTGCCTAAGTCTTTTTTGATTTATTATTTTGATGCCTGAGCAGTAAGGTTCATTGCATGAATTTGGCCAACATGATTGGCTTCATGGAAAATTGCAAAGGTTACTAATCCTCCAACTGTTTCTTGACCTAATAACGGCTTTTCTAGCTTTTGTTCAAATTGTTCAGCTGGAATTTGCTTAAACCGCTCCAACTGATCAGCCAATTGGTCCGTTAAAGTACCAACATCTGGAACATCTCCAGTCCAGTCTGCAGGCTTCGTTCCATTTGCAAACAAATCATAATAATGACTAGGGATATGTTGCGTTTTTTTAGGGAAGCCGAACAGAAATTGCTCAGTTGTCGTTAGTACATGCCCAATATGCCAATGAATCGTGTTGTTAAACCCTCTAGGTTGTACATCCATTACACTGTTCTCTAAATTTTTGATATCTCTTAACAATCCATTTCGTGTTACATTGAATTGTTGCGTTAAGTAATCGCTCATTGAACTCTCTCCTTTACAAACATTGATTTACTAACGTTTGTAAAACCTATCATAACATGATAAAAATTGCTTTTACAAATAAGAAAATCAGGTGAATATATTACTAATATGAAAGAATTTGATAAGTTTTTTTAAATATTATCTATAATAGAGGCTACTAGACCCTATTGACATTCATAATTGATTGTGTGAATAATATGGGAGTGTGCTTTTTTAAAAAATGCACTGTTTGAAAGAAATAGATGAAAATTTATGCTCTATTAAAAACAAGTGCACGAAAAAATACAAACATAAAATGATATAGGGTAAATAGGCAATCAGATGCCTAAATAAAAGATATAAGGAGAAATTCAATGGGTGAAGCAGAATCAATTGAAAAATGGTATGAACAGACTTGGGTAATTGTATTATTTTTAATTTTCTTTTTTCCAGTCGGCCTGTTTTTAATGTGGCGATATGCAAAATGGACTACTATAGTTAAAACAATTGTAACTGTAGTTATTGCTGTTTTATTTTTATTTTTTATTTTCATAGCCTTTTTAGCTTTTTTTGGACTACTTGGTTTTCTGTTAGCAGCGGCTGAGGATGCCCAAAACACAATGGATCAAAATGGTATCGAGGAGAATATGGATAACTGGTCCGATATGAATGAAGAAAATATGGAAGACAATGAGAACTCATCATTCGGTTATGATAATGATTTTGATGATGGATATGACGAAGATAATGGATGGGAAACTTTAGATCAGCTAGAAATTGAGTTTGATGACCAAGAGTGGTATGTAAATTATGAAGGTGAAGAGGAAGAAGGAATCTTTATTAGAGAATATTTACCAGAGGGCGAGACTCCAGAAGACTGGAATGAAGTCATCACCGTTCATTTTATGGAAGGATTACAGGAGCAATCGTTGGATGATATTGTTGACCAAATTGAAGATGAAGCACTTCAAAACGGTATCGACGAAAATGATTTAGAGATAGATATCCTGGAGGAAGAGAATGATGAATTAATATATGAGTATTTTAGGGAAGAAAATGATACTATGCCAGGTCTTCATGAACTAGCAAGAATGATGAAAGCTGATGATGGTGTTTATATTCTTCAGTATGCTAATGGTGATGTGAAAATGGATAGTGAAAAAGAAGAGGAGTGGATGGAGCTAATACAGAAAGCAAAAATCGCTAAATAAGTAATTTTTAAAATACCGCTGTTTATTGAGCTGTGATAAATAGTGGTATTTTTGTATATTTTGTATTACGGTAAATGATAGTGGCACATATTACTCGGTCTCTCCTAATAGGGCATTTTTATTGCACATTATCTTTGTTTTAAAGGCTATGGTTGACTTGACCTTGATTTGCTATAATAGAATTATAATGGCTTTTAAAATGAAAGTGCTTTCACTACTATTCGTATAATAAAGGGGATATTTTCGATGGAGGAGTGGATTGGTAATTGTCGTAATTGCAGAGAAAAAATCTACTGCGAAAACGGCTTTTTTAACGATGTGATATTGTCAGAATTTGAATGTGAGAATTAAATCATCAAGATAAGCTAAATAATGCGGAATAATAATGCAATGTAAATAAAAGGGAGATGAGACTTAATGGAAAATGTATTGTTTCATAAGTATGATAATGGAGTTGCAGAAATAACACTTAATCAAGCACGATCAATTAATTCTCTTACATACGACATGTTAGTGAAATTGAAAGAAAGTTTGTTGACATGTGAACGTGATTCCACGATTAAAGTTGTTATCTTGCAAGGGGCTGGAGAAAAAGGTTTTTGTGCTGGCGGTGATATGAAAACTTTATATGATGCTGGTAAAAAAGGTGAAGCGGTTGAGCAAGGTGAACAGTTTTTTACGTTAGAGTATGAAGTGGATGAGATGGTCTATCAATTTAATAAACCTATTGTTGCTTGCTTAGACGGTATCGTTATGGGCGGCGGTGTTGGCCTGGCTTATGGTGCAAGTAATCGAATCGTCACGGAGCGAACGAAATGGGCAATGCCGGAAATGAATATCGGATTTTTCCCGGATGTGGGTGCAGCTTACTTTTTGAACAAAGCACCCGGGCATATCGGACGTTATTTAGCACTAACTTCAACAATGATTAAGGCTAAAGATGAGATATACATTGGCGCTGCCGATCATTTTATGAAAAGCGAACAATTAGAAAAGTTTCTAGATGCATTAAAGGCACAATCATTCACTGAGAAAACAATAGAAGATACGTTAACACAGTTGATTCAGCAATATACATCAGATTCTCCAGATGAGGATGTGTTAAAAGATATTCAACCACTAGTTGATGAACATTTCTGCTATAATACAGTCGAAGATATCGTCGACTCATTGGAAAAAGACAAGAGTGACTCAGCACAAAAAGTGAAAGAAACTTTATTAACAAAATCACCTGTCTCTTTGAAAGTTACATTGAAACAATTAGTAGATGGGCAGGGGCTTTCGTTTGCTGATTGTTTGGCAAGAGATTTAACGATTGCGGGTCATTTTATGGAACATCCTGATTTCCTTGAAGGTGTTCGATCCGTACTTATTGATAAAGACCATGCTCCGAATTATCGTTTTAAAACGCTTGAAGATGTTTCAAAAAATCAGGTACAAAATTTCTTTGCATAATACTTTGAGTTTTTTCTAACTAATTAAACGGGATTTGAAGCGACACTTAGAATTTATTGCACCCAGGCAATTTTCTTGCAACGTTATGTAATCACTTTTATCATGATGGTTGGATTACGTTGTAGAGGAGATATATAAATGCAAACAATCAACACTAGAGAGCCACATCATGATATTGATCCAATATATATAAATCGCTGGTCACCGAGGGCGTTTTCGGATAAGCCGGTGGAAGATGATAAGTTAAATGCGGTATTTGAAGCGGCACGTTGGGCTCCTTCTGCAGCAAACTGGCAACCGTGGCATTTCATAGTCGCGAAAACAGAAGAAGATAGGAAGCGTTTTTTAGGCTTCATTAACGACAGTAATGTAGAGTGGTGTCAACGTGCACCAGTAATTACGCTGATTATTTCAAAAAAGGTGCGTAATGAAGAAGGAGATTTGAACCCATTTCATGCATTTGATACAGGTACTGCTTGGGGGTATTTAACATTAGAAGCAGCTCGTCAAGGATTGATTACACACGGCATGGGTGGCTTTAGTAAACAAGATGCACGAAAAGAACTAGGTATACCAGATGATTATGATATTCAAGCAGTATTTGTGATGGGTTATCATAATCCAGATGCACCACTATCCGCACATAATGCAAAAAGAGAAATCCCATCAGGAAGAAAAACATTAGATGAAATAGTACATGAAGGAAGTTTTGAGCATAAATAACCTAATTCATCGATAATGAAGAAGTTTTTAGCGAAACAAATAACCAGCCTGCACTAATAATGAAAAGTGTAAGAGCTGGTTTTTTAACAGAACTGGTTAAAGATAATATACGAGGATGCGTTTGATTCAATTTCATAATGGGGTTTTTTGAATGAAAATACAAACGTAACAAATTTAATTCTGGCATAAAGTCAAAGTCGATATGAAAATGGTTTGCTGCTGCTAAATTGCATAAGGATACCATATACAGCTTTAGAAGCTACGTTTCATTGTGGTCTAGTAGGGAATACTTTCATTATGGGGATACAAGATGAACTTATTTAAAAGGGAGTCGATCATGTTGCATAAAAATATTGGAAATAATCAACTTATTCTTGAGATAGGCGATATTACACAACAAAAAACGGATGCCATTGTGAACGCTGCGAATAGTAAATTATTGGGCGGTGGCGGTGTTGATGGCGCCATTCATCGAAATGCCGGTAGTGAACTACTTGAAGCATGTAAAAGAGTCCGTGAAAATGAACTTGAAGGTGCAGAGTTGGAAACAGGAAATGCTGTCATTACAGATGGATACGATTTGCCAGCACGTTTTGTCATTCATACAGTTGGTCCAATTTGGAATGGAGAAGAAGGGGAAATGACGAAGCTATTAAGTCGCTGTTATAAAAATACGATGTTGATAGCGCTGAAAAATGAACTTACAAGTATTAGCTTTCCATCCATTTCTACCGGTGTGTATCGTTTTCCAATTGAATTAGCCGCGAAAACAGCAATCGATACAATCGTTTCCTTTTTGGAACAATATGATTTTGGAAAGGTCTGTTTTGTATTGTTTTCAGAAGCGGACTATCACGTGTATGCCGAAGCCTTGAAGAATAGAAGTTAATTAATTATAAGGAATGGATTTAAAATAATGCAGTGATGAATAGATTAGGGAATATGCTATAATAGTACTATAGGATAATTCTAGACTAAAGGGATGTAAGGAGGCCAATCCTCATTTCGGGGAGACACGAAATTTGGAAAATATATAGAAGACGCGCGGACCCGGAGCAGTAATGGACAAAGTGCACTGGATTTCCCCGAGTGGTAATGGACAGAATATAGCGAATCCTTTGAAATTTGTCCGATATTCGAGTGTTAACGGACAGAAAATGGCGAATCCTTTGGAATTTGTCCGATATCCGAGTGGTAACGGACAAACTATGGCTAATCCCCTGAAATCTGTCCATAATCTGTGTAGCCCAAGCCAATCCGCATCTCATTACATGCTTGAAATCAATTTTCACCTACTAACTAAGATACATTTGAAGGGAGTATTGCTTATGAAACATATTCAAACCCCTTATGATATTGGGGATAAGCAAAAATTTGCAAATAGAAAATTAAGCCAATCGAAGTATGATGTTGTACACATTCATTTAAAAAAAGCAGAAGAAATTAAAACGCATCATGCTAAAGAGGAGACGTTAATTGTTGTGCGCTCTGGAAAAATTCGTATGAAAATAGAGGCTAAAACAGTCGAACTAACGAATGAGGATATACTTCAGATGGAACCTTATGAAAAACATGACTTATATGCACTCGAAGAAACGGATTTATTATTGATAAAATTCAAATAGATGTAAGCGCTTCAGCACGATGGATATATTTATATAATGAATTTTAATCAAATATCACATAAAACTAGCATAAATATAGATTAAGTATTAATATCTAATAGATTTGTCATCATGCACGGGTAGGGGGAGAGGTCATATGGCAATTACGGTGCAGGAGCTAGTGAATTTACCTATTTTTAATATGGCAAAAGTAGTAAGTGGTATTGAATTTTTAGATAAGCGGAAAGTAGAATGGGTATCAGCTATCGAGGGCCCGGTTGAAAATTTCGTCCGTAAAGAAGAATTGATTGTGACAACCGGAATGGGATGTGAACATCATCCAGAGTTGTTTTTTGAATTTGTCAAGGACGTATATGAGTCCGGAGCATCGGCATTAGGTGTAGCGCTTGGTCGTTATTTATTTGAACTACCTCAAGATATTATTGACTTCGCTCGAGACAGGCAGTTTGTTTTAATTGAATTACCTTGGGAATTGAGGTTTGCTGATATTCAACGCAAAACGATGGAAGAAATAAATAATCGACAGCAAATCTATACCGAAAAAGCACGACAAGTTCAGAAAAGTTTGATGGATTTTGTCATTAGTGGTGAAGACTTGCCAAAAATTATTCACCATGTGGAGCGTGAATTGTCGTGCCAAATTGTTTTTGCGGATTCAAAAGGTCGCGTGAAAGCAACTATTGAAAAGCCAAATGAAATATTGGATTTGTGGGATGAGTTAAAAGATAATGCTGAAGCAACTATGGTCGAATCAGAATTCAGACATACACAACGTACAGATTATCGCGATGGTTATATGATTAAAAAAGAAATTACTTCCAGCACTCATAATTTAGTACAAGGATATTATATTATTTGGATGCCAGATCGAGATATGCTTAATCCAATGGCACTTCAAATGATGGAGAGTTTGACGGCTGCAACAGCTTTATGGATCTCACGGGAAGATGCTATTGTACAGACTGAGTCTAGGTTGAGAAATGACTTTTTTTATAGCCTTGCTAAAACTCCACAAGCCATTCCAGATGATAATATACAATCACGTGCAAAATTATTAGGATATAATTTAAATATGCCTTATTTATGCATAGTAGGATACTCCAGTAATTTGGAAAATTTGTCCGAAATGCAATATGAGAATGATGATCTTGGTATAAAAAATATTATGTATTATATAGAAGAAGAAGTTCGCTATGCGGCTTCTGTTGTAGATAGAAGAACAGCATTTACAATTGATAATGATATACTGATTATTTATTTAGAGTCTCAAGATGAAGAGCAAGGTACCGTGCATCATTTTTTAGATTTAGTCGATAAAAGACTACATGCGCTTGTACCGGGGGTTGTTTTTTCCTGGGGAATCGGGATGCATCAAGATGGCATTATGCAATTTCATAAAAGTTATAAAAAAGCATATGTTGCGCTTGATTTAAGTGTGAAACAAAAAGAAAGCGGAGAACGTGTCAGCTTTGATGATACTCAATTAAATAGATTGCTAGTACATTTAGCAAATGATGATGAAGTCCGTGATATTACATTATCAACCATTAAGCCACTGATAGAATACGAAGAGAAGCGCGAGATGGATTTAATTCATACATTTACCGCTTACGATAATCAAAATGGTAACGTATCGCAAGCTGCAAGAGTATTAAATTTGCATCGCCAGTCATTGTTGTATAGATTGAGAAAAATTGAAAGTCTAACACACTTGTCACTTGATAATCCTGACGATGTTTTCTTATTAAGCATTAGCATTAAAGTATGGATGACAGGCGCCATTCCGACAAAACAAATGATGTAGAAAAGTTATAGCACTCTCTGCTGTGAACGGTGGAGAGTTCATTTCACGTTTGCTATCCGCGGTACTGTTCAGCTGCGGATAGTACATGTAGATTTTTATATTTAACTACCAAAATATCTACACGAAAAAAGATCAACATTCCTTTGTATCGGTGTCCTTCTACAATACCTTCAAAAATTTTAACTTCATATTTTCCTTTATTTTAAAAAAAATTTTCTATCCAAAACCCCCTCCCTTAAAACATTTTCTAGAAAATATATAATGAATAACTCAATCTTTCTCATTAGTTATACAATTTGAAAGAAAATATATCGGAAAGTTCATACAATTTGGTGATTGAAACTAAACCTTCATAAAGCATACAATATAAGTAGTTGAGAAGATTTAGGAGGGATGTTTATGCTGACTTTGTCAGAAGATGATGCGTCGGGGCAAAGTAGATTTGGCCCATATGTCCACCATATGATTGAAAAGGCTTTCAAAAACTTAGCAATACAAATGAAAATAGAAAGTGTGCTACCGGTGATGAAAGCATATACGTCAATCGATCAAAAGAAGGGGAGGCTAAAGCAGCATATACCCCTAAATCTAAAAGCATCGATTGCCTGTTAGATTTAGTCATTATAATCAATGAGAAAGATTATAATCTGGCATTATTAGTAGTGGAATATCAAGAAATACAGATATAACTCGACAAATAATGCTGTATAGAGGCGAGATACCACTACAGAGATTGTTATTTATCCAGATTATAGTACTCTATTGATTAAATGCCCCCAAAAAAATTCGTTAAAGTGAGTGCGATGCAAACAGTACTAACTATAGTATATAAATTGGTTGCATCCTGATAAATCAGACACAAAAGCGTTAAACCGCGAATGATCGTCCGATTTAGCTAATAAATCAGACACAAAAGCGTTAAACCGCGAATGATCGTCCGATTTAGCTAATAAATCAGACACAAAAACAGCAAATCATGAATTAGTATCACGTTTAATAAAGCATAAAAAAGGTTACAGGATTTTAAAGGGGAAAACGGGAAAAAGTGATAGAATATTGCTGCGATAGAAATGGTTCGGAAGCAGTATTCAGAAAATAAAAAATAGTCAAGAAGTGAGGGTGTGTATATGAATGCAATAAAACGCGCAGAATCAATGTTTGAACAGTTACGATACTGGCGTCGCTATATCCACGCACATCCCGAACTTAGTTTCAATGAGCGGAAGACTTCAGCATTTGTTGTTCAAGAATTGAAACAACTGGAACAACTAGACGTTAAGGAAAATGTCGGTGGTTATGGTGTGGTAGCTACTTTAACATCTGGAAGAGGACCTGTGCTTGCCATTCGGGCAGATATGGATGCTCTACCTATTCAGGAAGAGAACGTTCATGATTTTATTTCCATGAATGATGGTATTATGCACGCTTGTGGTCACGATGCACACACAGCAATTCTTCTTGGCACAGCACATCTTTTGCATGAACAATTTGTAAACGGAGAGCTCGAGGGTACGGTTAAATTTATTTTTCAGCCGGCGGAAGAAGCGACCGATGATTATGGCTTATCTGGTGCACCTTATATGATTAAAGAAGGCGTGCTTGATGATGTGGATCAAGTCATTGCCCTGCACGCTTGTCCTTGGCAGCCGGCAGGAGTTATTCAAATGAATCACGGTTTTAGCATGGCAAATGTGGATGTATTCCAAACGACAATCCGTGGATGGGGTGGTCATGGTGGTTACCCACATTTAGCGACGGATCCACTATGGATGCTAGGAAATATTTTACCAGCATTCTACGGGATTTCCGGACGAAGGATATCACCACTTGATACCGTTGCTGCCAGCATTGGGAAAATTCAGTCTGGCACAGCAAGTAATATTATTCCTTCTGAAGTCTATGTAGAAGGCACACTTAGATCCTACACACCGGCTGCTAGATACCAATTAGCTGAAGAAGTAGAAAATATTTTTAAAATGTCAGAATCACTCGGTGGCTCCAGTGAGTTTTACTTGGAAAGAGGAGAGCCGGCTTTGAATAATGATTCGGATGTTAATGCGATGATAGAACAGGCAGTGAAACGAATAGATTCGAATCTTCACATTCATTGGTCCCCGTTTGGAATGGGCGGTGAAGATTTTGGCTATATGACAGAAAAAGTACCGGGGGCAATGTTTTTCCTTGGATGTGCTGTAGATGATGGAGTTGACAGGGATTTGCATACGTCAGTATTTGATGTAGATGAACAATGTTTGCCGATTGGTGTTGGCATTTTTGTCGAAACGGCAAATAATTTCTTAAACACTTAAAGTTAGATATCCCCGTATTCGGGAGTTTAAAAAAGAGAGGTGTGTGACAATATGATGATTGCAGATCAAAGCAGGAAGATGTTACTCGGAGGCAAATGGGTTGAAAAGGAAGAAAAAATTAATGTATTTGACCCGCAAGATAATCGTTTGATTACAACGGTCCCAAAAGCAGGAAAAGAAGATATGCTACTAGCAATTAAAACGGCTGAAGAAGGAAGAGAAATTGCTAAACAAATGTCAGTGCATGAACGTATTAATGTGCTGAATAGAGCAGCTGATTATATGGAGCAATATCATGTAGTATATGCCGAGATGATAGCTAAAGAAGGTAGTAAAACAATTAATGAAGCAAGAGGCGAAGTAACAAGAGCAATCCAAACGATACGAATTTCTGCGGAGGAAGCTAGACGTATCAAAGGCGAAACGATTCCGTTCGATCAAATGCCAGGTTCGGAAAATCGTATCGGATATTATTATAAGTTTCCGATCGGGATTATAGCAGCGATTACACCGTTTAACGATCCACTTAATCTCGTTGCACACAAAATAGGTCCAGCGATTGCATCTGGTAACGCAATTATCGTCAAACCGGCGACACTTACACCAGTCAGTGCACTTCTTTTAGCTGAAGCCTTTGTAGAAGCAGGACTCCCGGATAAGATTCTATCGGTTATAACCGGGAGCGGTAGTGAAATCGGTGATACGTTAATTACGCATCCAAGTATCAATATGGTGTCGTTTACCGGTGGACTGAACACAGGTAAAAGCATTGCAAAAAAAGCCGGGCTAAAAAAGCTAAGTATGGAACTAGGTTCTAATTCCCCGACAATTATTTTAAAAGATGCTGATATAGATGCAGCTGTTGATGGTTGTGTTTCTGGGGCGTATGGTGCTGTCGGCCAAAACTGTATCGGGGTGCAGCGGATTTTTATAGAAAAGCCTGTATATAACCAATTTGTAGACCAATTTGTCGAACAGACAAAGCGCGTGAGAATGGGAAATAAACAAGATGAAGCAACTGATATGGGACCACTCATAGCAGAAAAAGAAGCGATTCGTGTAGAAGAAATTGTGAATGAAGCAGTTGAATATGATGGTGTAACAGTTCTTACAGGAGGTTATCGTGATGGCGCTTATTACGCACCAACAGTTTTATCCGATGTAGTTCCAGGTGCAAAAATCGCTCAAGAAGAAATTTTCGGCCCTGTAGTCATGGTATTTCCTGTAGATGATATAGACGAAGCCATTGAAAAATCCAATGCAGTAGATTACGGTTTGCAAGCTGGCATTTTTACAAATAATGTTAGCCACGCATTCAAAGCTGTTGAAAGATTGGATTATGGTGGAGTCATGGTCAATGACACTAGTGACTATCGAATAGACGGTATGCCTTTTGGTGGAACAAAAGGATCAGGAATAGGTCGTGAAGGTGTAAAATATACAATTGAAGAAATGACCGATCCGAAGATAGTCCAGTTTAAGTTGTAATGAACAATGTGTCACGATAGATTTTTGCAAGAATAAACTGTTACTAAAGCGGGATGTAGTTGAATTCATCATACATCCCGCACCAAAAAGTAACCGTATTCATATATTGTAGGAAGGAGTTTTAACATGGCAAAAGTATTTGAAAACACAGCATTAAAAGAAGAACTGGTGGCATTGGATAAAAAACACTTTATTCATCCGACATCCAACATGAAACAATTGCAAGAGGAAGGTCCAGCATTCATCTTTACAGAAGGTGACGGCATATACTTGAAAACGGTAGAAGGTCATCAATTAATGGATAGCCTATCCTCCCTATGGAATGTCAATATCGGACATGGTCGTGAAGCGTTAGGTGAAGTAGCAAAAGAACAGATGACAAAACTTGCTTTTACATCTACTTTTTCAAATTGGAGTCATGAACCAGTCCTTCGTTTGGCAAAGGAAATTGCTAAGTGGACACCAAGTGATTTGAATGTCACATTTTTCACTTCAGGTGGATCTGAAGCGAATGACACTGCCTTTAAGACAGTGCGCCATTACTGGCAAGTGAACGGAAAGCCTGAAAAAAAGAAAATCATTTCTCGTAAAAAGTCATATCACGGAGTTGCGATGGGAGCGACTAGTGCAACAGGAATCCCTGAATTCCATAAATTCACAACATCTATTGCGCCAGATTTTTATTATGTAGATAGCTCAGTGGAAGCATTGCAGGAAATGATTGATACAGAAGGTGCAGATTCGATTGCAGCCTTCATATCTGAACCAGTCCAAGGCTCCGGTGGTGTGAATATACCGTCAGAAGGATATTTTGAACAAGTGAAAAAGATTTGTGAAGAAAACGATATACTATTTATATCAGATGAAGTCATTTGTGGATTTGGCCGTACAGGTACGAAGTTTGGTATGGAACAATTCGGTGTCGTGCCAGATATTATTACGATGGCAAAGGGAATCACAAGCGGTTATGCACCTCTTGGTGGCATGGTTATCTCCGAAGAGTTACACCAAGAACTGTATGAAAAAACAGAAGGGAACTTTTGGCACGGATATACGTACAGCGGACATCCAACTGCAGCAGCCGTCGCAATGAAAAACTTAGAAATTATTAAAGAAGAAAATTTAATGGATAATGTAAACGAAATGGGCCAAATAATGTTGGAAGGTTTCAAATGGATTAAAGAACAGCATTCTCAAGTAAGTGATGTGCGCGGTATTGGACTGCTTGGTGCCATAAGCTTTCATAGAGAAGAAGGAGCAGATGCAATAACACCGAAAGTCGTTTCAGCAGCTTTAGAACGTGGCTTGATTTGCCGTTCAGTCGTTTACGGTGGCCAAGATACACTTGCATTTGCACCACCATTTATCATTAACAAAGAACAAATGGACGACATGATTCAAATTGTAAATGACGCCATTCAAGATGTATTTTAATATAAAAGGAGTAAGGGACAGAACTTAATCTGTCCCTCCTCCATATAAGAAATCAAATCATGACATTTATGATGGATGATTCTAAAAATGGGAAAGGTGGGATAATATGTTGAACTTTTCTGTATCTGAATATAAAAGTCGGCTTATTAAAACTAAAGAGAGAATGCTTCAATCAGGCATAGATGTGATGTTAGTCACGGATCCAGCGAATATGAACTATTTAACCGGATATGATGCTTGGTCGTTTTATGTACATCAGCTTGTCATTGTGATGACAGATGAGGATGAACCAGTTTGGGTAGGTAGAGGAATGGATGAAGCATCAGCAGACTTTACAACATGGTTAAAGAAGGAAAATATCATTGCTTATTCAGATGATTATGTCCAATCAACAGAGAAACATCCAATGGACTTTGTCGCCGATATTGTAAAGAAAAAAGGATATGGCACTAAAACAATCGGTGCAGAATTTGATGCATATTATTTTACCGCCAAAAATTACATCCAACTCATGAAACATTTGCCAGACTCTAAAATAGTAGATGGCACATCTCTTGTCAATTGGGTACGCATAGTTAAATCCGAGACGGAAATCAGTTATATTAAACGGGCGGCAGAAATTGCAACGCAAACAATGCATGAAGGAATCGGAAAAATTAATGTCGGCACGAGAGAAAATGATGTTGTTGCTGATATATTACGCAAACAAATTAGTGGAACCGATGAATACGGTGGTGATTATACGTCAATTGTACCGCTATTACCCTCCGGAGAAAAAACATCCGCCTGTCACCTAACGTGGACAGATGACACTTATAAAGCAGGTGACCCTGTTATTTTAGAATTGGCAGGATGCTACAAACGATATCACTGCCCCCTAGCTCGTACCGTAATATTAGGGGAGCCGTCGCCTGAAATGCAGGATTTATCTGAAGTTGTACTCGAAGGGATTGAATCTGCATTAGACATTATAAAGCCAGGAGTTACTTGTGAAGAGATTGAGTATGCATGGCGTCAATCTATTGAAAAAAGAGGTTATACAAAAGAATCAAGGATGGGTTATTCAACAGGTTTGAATTATCCACCAGACTGGGGTGAGCACACTGCCAGTATTAGACCAGGAGACCAAACGGTAATGGAACCGAATATGGTTTTTCACATGATACCAGGCATTTGGCTAGACCATATCGGTATAGAAATAAGTGAAACATTTCGAGTAACCGAAACAGGTGTAGAAATTTTGGCAGATGTGGATCGTAAATTATTCACAAAGCCATCCGAGATTACACCAATGATAAGTTGAATAGTTGCTAGAATAATGAAAAAGGATAATTCTGAACTTAAAATCAAGTAAGCAGAATTATCTTTTTTTATTTTCTTTTTAAGAGGGGGCTGTCGTTGGCTGCACTTTTCATTAAAGAAACAAACATCTATTTAAGTGCCCAATACTATAACAAAAATCAATGCTTTACGACAATCAAGCTTCGCCCTGCTTTACATTTTGCAACTTCTACTAGTTTCAACATTTATGCAAGAAAAACTGTATAAACATCTTTTTGTGTGCATAAATATGCAAAGGTTGAATTTTAGTGTTTGTAACTATAATAATGTTCTATTATGTATTTTAAACAGCGTTTATAAAATTATTTTCATTTCACCCCTTGTATTAAAATACATTTTTATGTATAATAGTTTTATTGATTCGAAATAGATAGTGCGAAATAGGGAGAGAAGATCGTGGATAAAAAAAATATTATTATAATCGGTGCAGCAGGTAGAGATTTTCATAATTTTAATACGTATTATCGTGGAAAAGAAGCATATAATGTCGTTGCATTTACAGCAGCTCAAATCCCTGATATAGATGGTCGGAAATATCCGGCAGCATTAGCGGGAGAATTGTATCCAGAAGGTATTCCAATATATGCTGAGGAAGAATTGCCTCACTTAATTAAAGACTTAGACGTAGATGAATGCGTATTTTCTTATAGTGATTTACATTATGAAAAAGTCATGGGCATAAGCGCAATCGTAAACGCTGCTGGAGCAGACTTCACGCTACTAGGATCCAAGCATACGATGGTGAAAAGCACAAAGCCTGTCATTTCCGTCTGTGCCGTCAGAACAGGAACAGGTAAAAGCCAAACTTCTAGAAAAATAATTGAAACATTAATGGAAAAGGGATTGAAAGTAGTAGCCGTTCGTCACCCAATGCCTTATGGAGATTTGGCGGCTCAAAAGGTACAACGTTTTGCGAAAATGGAAGACTTAGCACAGCATAAGTGTACAATTGAAGAAATGGAAGAATATGAACCGCATGTCGAACGTGGCAATATCATTTATGCAGGTGTAGATTATGAAGCGATATTAAGAGAAGCAGAAAATGATCCAGACGGTTGTGATGTAATCCTATGGGATGGTGGCAATAATGATAATTCCTTTTATGAACCAGATCTTGCAATTACAGTGCTTGATCCACATCGTCCTGGTCATGAGCTACAATACTACCCAGGGGAAGTATGTCTCAGAACGACAGATGTAGCTATTATAAATAAAATTGACAGTGCAGACGAAAAGTCTATCCAAATCGTAGAAGACAATATCAAACAAGCAAAACCAGACAGCACGATTATTAAATCAGAATCGACTATAACGGTGGATAAACCTGAATTGATAAAAAATAAACGCGTACTCGTTGTTGAAGATGGTCCAACATTGACACATGGAGAAATGAAGATTGGCGCAGGAATCATTGCCGCTGAACGAATTGGGGTTAAAGAAATTGTCAATCCAGAACCGTATACTGTTGGATCGCTAACAGATACTTTTGAAAAATATCCACATATCGATACGGTGCTTCCAGCAATGGGATACGGTGAACAACAATTGAAGGACCTTGAAGAAACAATTAATAAAGCGGATTGTGATGCAGTAATCATCGGTACGCCGATGGATTTAACAAGAATTATTAACATTGAAAAACCAACAACGAGAGTTTATTATGATTTGGATGAAGTAGGAACGCCAAACTTAGAAACCGTGCTAGCCGACTTCACACAACAATTTGAACTAACAAAATAAGCTATAATAAAAAGGGATTAGACTCGAGAATAATGAGCTAATCCCTTTAAATATTTGTAGGGGTTTTTGGAGAATGGACCCTATAATAAATGTAGGATATCGGAAAGTATTTAGGAATAAAATACAATCAATCCTTCAAATAAGATAGTGCAGTATCCATATCATTTGTTGGCTGTTTGCAGCTAAAGTTTTCACAAACATATATGGTCGTCTTGTCATTTATTTTTTTATAGTTGGAGGCAAATGGTGCAATATCCTTAAATTCAGCAGCGTTTTCTGCTACAAGTACAGACACGTTACTAGGATCCAACTTATCAATATTCGCAACAGCCTCTTGTCGAACAGAATCATCTTCATCCCCAATAATAACGACTTCTTTTCTTGGGAAGTCTGTATGAAATAAATTATTCATAAATGCGACAGCTGCACGTGGATATGCATGAACATCTTCATAGAAGCTATAATACATTTCTTCTGCCCTTTGCATATATAATTGTTCTCCAGTTAAAGCAGATATCTTTGTTAACACTGAGATTGCAATAGCGTTTCCGGAAGGGAGAGCTCCGTCAAACACTTCTTTTTCTCGACTAATTAACGTCTCTGCATCATTACCTGTTAAAAAGAATCCACCATGATCTTGGTCCCAAAATAAAGTAAGCATATGATCAGTTTGCTGCTTAGCTTTTTTAAGATAGGAGAGTTCATAGGTCGCTTCATATAATGTTAAATAAGCTTGGATAAGATTTGCATAATCATCCAAATATCCTAAAAATTTCGTTTCTCCATCCCGATACCGAGCCATCAATCGGTCTCCTTGAAATAAGTGTGATTCGATAAAATGCATGCTTTTTTTAGCAAGCTCCAAATATTCTTTATGATGAAAAACATGCCCCGCATACGCTAAAGCGTCAATCATCATCGCATTCCAGCTTGTAAGCACTTTGTCATCTACATGCGGATAAATTCGTTTTTCTCTTGCTTGAAGCATTACTTTAAGAGCGTCCGCAAATTTTTCAGTACTAGAAGGAACATCTTGGAGATGAATGAGGTTAGGAATGTTTTGTCCATGAAAGTTGCCAGCAGGTGTCATACCATAAACATCTGCAAATTCTTCCCCTAATTCCTCTCCTAAAACATCCATGACCGTTTCATAATTCCATACGTAATATTTACCTTCTTCTCCCTCTGAATCAGCATCAATAGCTGAATAAAAAACACCATCGTCAGCACGCATTTCCCGGGAAATGAATACGATGATTTGCTCGCTAATTTGTTTGTAAAGTGGATTTTTTGTTAAAGAGTAAGCTCTCGTGTAAATGGACAATAATTGGGCGTTATCATATAGCATTTTCTCGAAATGGGGAACAAGCCAAGCTCGGTCTGTTGCATAACGGGAGAAACCAAACCCAATATGATCATAAATGCCACCTTTGAACATTTGTTGTAATGTTTTTTCAGCCATGGATAAAGAAGTCTTATCATTTTTATATATATAATAATCAAATAAAAAGTGGAAGTTTTGAGGCTGTGGAAACTTAGGTGCCGGGCTAAAGCCACCAAAATCAGTGTCGAAGTTTTCCGCTAACTGTTGATAAGTTTTCTGAAGTAACTTGCTATTCAATCGATGATTACTTTTTTCCATAACAGTTTCAGCTAGTGCATCTTCTACATTTGCAGTGACTTCAGCAATATGTTTCGGATCATCTTGATATCTTTCTGCTAATTGTGACAGCATTTCAATCATACCGGGCATCCCATAGTTCGTATATTTAGGAAAATAAGTGCCAGCATAAAACGGAACTTTATTAGGAGTCATGACAATCGTTAACGGCCAGCCGCCTTGGCCAGTCATCATCTGACATACTTTCATATATACAGCATCAATATCAGGTCTTTCCTCACGATCGACCTTAATGGCGATAAAATGTTTATTTAAAATTTCTGCCACTTCTTCATCTTCAAAGGACTCCTCCGCCATCACATGACACCAATGGCAAGTAGAGTATCCAATGGATAAAAATATCGGCTTATTTTCAGATTGTGCTTTATCAAATGCTGCTTCTCCCCATGGAAACCAGTCTACTGGATTATGTGCATGTTGCACGAGGTAAGGGGATTTTTCAGAAATCAATTTATTATTAGCTACCATCAAACGTCGCCTGCCTTTCAAAGCTTGTTTATTATTATAGTAACACACAGCTTAGCATTTCAAACAACCGATCATGAAAATAACCTCATTCACTTTTTACATAAACGACAAAAGTTATTATTTGAGGCAATTTTATAAGTGGGTTTGTTATCCGAATGTTCAACAAATGAATTTCGTAAACGGTCGTTTTTAGGGGTCTAACTCGAATGGCTGTAACGTAAGGCGGCGACTCCTGGTCGGCTAAAATCGGTCACGTCCTGTGACCAACGCCTGACACTAGAACGTCCTGTTCGTCGCGGGAACAGCATTGTTTATTTGCGACGAGCTTGCGAGGAGCACGTGTCCGAAGACCCCACAACGAGCG
>Ga0079225_10000645_pt1 | contig 18957 bp, 18 predicted proteins | sample Poulit2012_FD_76344 | JGI IMG/M metagenome (GOLD analysis project Ga0079225, IMG submission 76344) | Agricultural soil microbial communities from Georgia to study Nitrogen management - Poultry litter 2012 | ecosystem: Environmental > Terrestrial > Soil > Agricultural land | place: USA: Georgia... | reverse complement strand
TGATGCCCATAAGGACAATGTCAGGGAATCACTGACGGCACGTGCTTTCGAAGATACTTTCGGCGCATTTGGCGGTGGACTGATTGCCGTCGCTTTAATATTCTTTGTTTTCTCTACAGTGACAGTCGTTATATTTTATGGTGCAAGACAGGCTGAATTCCTATTTGGGCTATGGGCAGGTAAAGTGATCAAAGTTGTTTACATCATATCCATCATCATCGGTGCCATAGGCGGGGCAGCATTCTTCTGGTCTCTGCTTGACCTGACTTTATTCTTTGTCGTACTGCCTAACCTGATCGCCGTACTAATTATGTCGCCAAAAATCGTAGAACTCTATAACGAATTCTTCCATACGGAAGGTAAGTATTATAAGAAGTATAAAGAACAATAAGAAAAAAGAGCTGCTTTCGCAGCTCTTTATTTTCTAACCGATCATTATTTTATTTAACTCTTCCGCATCCTTTATGTCGATGCCGAGCTTATCCAAAGTCAATCCTATTTCAAAATAATCTCTTTCAAGCAGTACACCTGTAAGTGTTATGACCGAGTCCATAACAGGAGTGTCAACACCGACAGCGTCAGCAATGCTTGCCCAAAGGACCAGGCCGCTTTCAACATCTTCTGTTATATAGCGGTTTTCCAGATCAGTCGGTCCCAATATCTCCTTCAGTATCGGCGATTCATTGAATTGTTCCAGCAGCGGCTTACCTTTTTCAAAATATCCGCTTCTCTCGCTGCGGGCGGACTTATCCACCGCTTCATAGCCCAGTACTTTACATATTTTTTGGCGTTCCTCATCAATTTTGTGGACGACGTTTACGGTATGTTCCGTGATACCTTCTTTATATAAATAAAAAGAATCACCTGCGTAGTCAATCCGGCCTGCATTTAATATCGAAGGGCCGGGGTGGCTTTCAGGGTTGCCGTTATTCAATGTCACTTCAATGATTGTATCCGCTTTGATAAAGTCATACATTTCGCTTAATACTTTTAGCATTGCATCGGTATCTTTAGCCGGATACGCTGCAAACAGATTGTGCTGATTGTAACCGAGCAGATTCGCTTCATTCGTTTCTGGATTGTATCTTGAAGCGTAAGTGAGTGACATGGATTCTCCCACTTTGACATCTTTTTCTATACCCATCTTCTGGAGGACATTGCGCAGTCTGATACTGCACATGGCACTCGCACTGTTAATGTATATATACTGGCCGTCTTCCAGATGCTGGGCGAGGTTTTCAGTCACTTTCTCAACAGCAGGAGCGGGAATTGCAAGCATTAAAACATTCTGTCCGCTGACCGCTTCTTCAACTTCTCTCGTGAAAGAATGTATTTTAACCGCTTCACCATTTAAAATGATTTCATTGCTTTCACTGATTTTTTCCAGATTCTTCTCTGACTCTGCCGATTGATATAAAGTCACTTCATGTCCCATTTCAGTCAAATCTGCTGCCGCAGTCACACCGCCATGTCCGGCTCCAAAAATACCAATTTTTAATGTCACCTATATTCCTCCTTTTTGATAAACCACTTCACCATCTATTACTGTATATAATACTTCTGCTTCCAATAATTCATCCGCTTCTGCAGTCATGACATCTCTGTCGAATACTGCAAAATCAGCCATATATCCTTCTTTGATCCGGCCGGATCTGTCACCGCGATGAACGATTTCAGCCGCGTTTTTCGTATACATTTGAAATGCTTCATATACACTGATAGTTTCATCTTCGTTATAAACACCGGTTTTGCCGTGACGTGTGACCAGTGCATGTATGCCCTGCAGCGGATTGACCTCTTCGATCGGTGCGTCCGATCCGCCACCGAGAAGCAGCCCTTTATCAAGCATGGTCCTGAAATTATACAGACGCTCCGCTCTTTCAGTACCGATATAGTCTTCTACCCACGGCATATCAGAAGTCAAAAATGTAGGCTGGACATCACATATGACATCAAGCTCTGCCATCCTGTCCATCATTTCTTCATCTAGAAGACTGACATGAATCAATCTGTCATGCTTTCCTTTTTTCACAGGGTGCTTCTCTATTACATCAAGCACGAGTTCCGTTGCCTGGTCTCCTATCATATGGACGGCTATGGCATCTCCGTGCTTTCTCGCCTTTTTAACCAGTTCCTCTAAATTCTCTCTGGTGTGTATTTGCAGACCAGTATCGTCAGTGCCCTCATAAGGTTCTTTCATCAAGGCTGTGCGTCCGCCGAAAGCACCGTCGGTAAAGATTTTCATCGCATCTTTTTCGACCCAGTCTTTTTTAAATCGCGGATTCTTTTCTATCATTTCCTCATAGACCGCTTCATGCCTTAATAGATTCACCCTGAATTTAAGCTGATCTTTTCCGATTGTCTTCAAATAGGCATTGAGCGGAACATCGTTGGGTCCGTAGTCAGCCATATCTTCAGTGTGGACACCTGTCACACCCAGTGTGTATAAATACTTCACCGCCTGAGTGATATCATCACTGACTGTTTCAACCGTGTCGTCCACCTGGGCCTCTCTGAACTGATCGAAAGCCGTATCATATACCCACCCTGTCAGTTCTCCATTTTCATCTCTCTCATAAGAACCCCCTTCGGGGTTTTCAACATGTTTGTCAATACCGAGTGTTTCCAATGCTTTAGAGTTCACTATTCCTGCATGCTGGCACACTCTCGCAACAATCGTCGGTTTATCAGTCAGTTCATCGAGCTCGGCACGGTTCAGCCGGTAGTTGTTTTCGAAGTTATTCTCATCATATCCGAGTATCAGATCCCATTCTCTGTCGGAACGATGATTCCCAATCAATTCTTTTACATGATCAATATCATCTTCATCATATAAAACAAGTGACTTCAATTTTTTTCCGAGCATCACCAGGTGCATATGAGTGTCATTCAGCCCCGGGAGCATCGTGCCGCCTTTCAGATCGATGATTTCATCTGCTTCAGCATCCACCGCATCCACTTCTGTAATGATTCCCTCTTCAACAACTATATTTCCAAAAGTCTCGCCTTCCGGGCCCATACTGTAAATTTTTCCGTTTCTGTATAAAGTCTTCACATCATCGTCTCCTTTTAAAAAATACTTCATATTATCATAATATGAAGTATTTCAATATCACTCGTCGTCTTTACTCAGTTCTTCACTGCGGCTGGCCGCAGCGTTCAACGTTTTAATCAATATTCTCTTTAATCCGTCTCCATCAAGGGCGTCCAGACCGGCTTCAGTCGTACCGTGTTTCGACGTAATATTTTTACGCAGATCACTGAATGACAGTTCTGAATCCTCAACCATTTTGCCTGCCCCGATCACCAGATTACGGGTGAGGAACATCGCTTCTTCTTCTTCAAAGCCAAGTTCCATCAGACTTTCAGCATACATTTCATATATATAGTATAGGAACGCTGAACCTGAACCGGTTGCAGCTGTTATATTATGCATTTCATCCTCTTCCACAGTCACTGTAGTACCAAAACTTTCCATCAGCTCTATCAGTTCATCTTTGTCAGTAAAGTTACTGGAATATGATATACCGTTCACTGAATGCTGCACCATTGCATTTGTATTCGGCATTATTCTTGCAATCGGATTTTCAGTTTTAAGCTCGCGGCGTATCGTCTTAATTTGGGTTCCCGCCATGACTGATACTACTTTTGTCTCAGGTTCAAGATATGGCCGTATTCTGCCTGCAACAGAAGGAAAACTCTGTGGTTTGCTCGCAAGTATCACATAATCTGCATCCTTCAATAACGCCTGATCATCATATGATACATTGACACCAAGATTTTCTTTGAAAAACATTATTTTTTCCTGCATGCTTCTACTCGTCAAGTAAATATCTGAAGGCGCTACGACACGATTCTCGATCATGCCGATAAAAATAGCACTTGCCATGTTTCCCGCACCATAAAAGACAATCTTCATCAAATCAACTCCATTAAAATTTTTGACCCATGGTTCATCTTAACAAACTGATATAAAAAGTGAAGTTTATTCTGCATTAAATATAAAATACAATGGCGGCGTAATGTAATCCGCTTGCAATGATTATAAAGAAATGCCAGATCATATGGAAGTACTTTCTTTCTTTTTGAGAATAAAACCATGCACCAACTGTATAGCTGATTCCGCCGAGCAGGATGAGAGTGATGAAGATCCAGCCGGTCTCCCTGATGATAAGCGGCGTGAATATTACCGCCATCCAGCCCATCACCAGATAAAATATCATGCTGACTTTGGAACTGACTTTCGGACTCAGCACTTTATAGAGGATGCCGAGAACAGCTGCAAACCATTGAATGAGCAAAGTTGTCATGCCCCAAAATCCGCCGATGACCGAAATGGCAATAGGCGTGTAGGTGCCTGCGATAGCGATATATATGAAACTGTGGTCCAGCAGCCGCATAATGTATTTATGCTTTGTGTTATGTGCCATCGAATGATACAAAGTGGAAGTCAGAAACATCAGAAGAATACTGATGACATATATCGAACCGCCGACTGCAAATTCGACGCCCCCCTCTATATACATATACACCGCCGTAAACGGCAGCAGGAATATGAAGATCAGGGCAGCCACGCCATGACTGACACTGTTGCCAACCTCTTCACCAAAAGATAACGGGATGACACCGCGCAGTGAGCGTTCTAATTTCGTCTCTTTATTTTCTGTTGCCTGTTTTACGGCCCCGTCATTTCCAGTCATTAAATCAATCCTTCGGATTGAAGATCCTGATATGCTGTTTCTACACTATCCTTGCCTTCTTTGTTTTTCAGCGGAGAGAATTCGCCTTTCCTGTCCACCTGGAGCGTATTGTGTTTTTCAGCATACTTGAATGCATCAAAATAAAACTTCTCGAACTTCAGCACTTCTTCTTTTACTTCATTTAAATCATCATCTAAAAAGTCGAGTTTCTTCAATGCCAGATGGTATGGCATTTCAGCTTTACCCACAGTATCCAGAAAATCTGTTGAGAAGATATGAATCCCTATGTTGCCATTTAAAAACTGTCTGTCCGTACCTTCTGGCAGTTCGGTATATTCAACAACCGCCTTGACGCCATCGACCAGACTCAGGCGGCCAACGCTCTCGCCCGGTTTCGAAGCGATCGATTTTGAAGTGACTTCGTTGCCGTCAACCAGATGCAGCCCTGCAAGCAGAGTATCCAGCACTTTAACAACTGCATTATCCACGTTGTTCATGAAGACGTGTTTGACACCGCGGCTCTTCATATCATCGAGCATTCCCGAGTTATATAATGAAGCAAAAATGCCGCCGTTGCCATTTGGCGTCAGCATGATTTCTTTTTCCGGTGTCAGCAATAAGGTTTTATCTTTTTTCACCGGAGGGAAATGTTCCTGCTTGAAAAAGTGGATGTTCTCCTTCGGCAGATCAAAGTATCCATTTTCTTCGAAAAAGCTTAATGTTTCATCATGATTGATATCGCTCGTCATGATATACCAATGTACCGGCGCGCCGTCTTCCGACATATATTTCTTCAACTGTCTGGCCTGCAGTTCGAATAATGATACGCCGTCAAAAGAGAATGTCCCTTTTGGACCGGGGTGCTGAAGGCGGGTGCCCTGTCCGCCGGCCATCAGAAGGACAGCAAATTCTCCTTTATAGATGGCACCTTCCGCCCTTTCCTTTAATTTTCCCTGCTGGAAATCATCGATATCCCCAGCTGATACGTATTGGATTTCTTCTATCTTTTCCATATCGATCGCTTTATGGTTTACATATGTTTCTTCATATACTTTTTCAATATGTCCAATATCCAGCGCTTTGAATGATTCATCCAGATACTGCTGTTCCGACGGATTCAATTTGTCATATTGAGGTATCCATTTTTCAATCATAATTTAGCTCCTCATTAATTATTCAGTGATCACTTTTCGAATCAGTCCAGTATTCGTCTCATTGTCACCAATCTTATAATTTTCGAGTATTTTTTGTTTGACCACTTCGATATTTTCACTATTACTGTAGATGGTAACGAGCGATTCTCCTGTTTCGACACGGTCACCGACTTTTTTATTGAGCATCAGACCGACAGCGAGATCGATTACATCTTCTTTAGTCTGACGGCCGGCACCCAGCATGCTTGAAGCGACACCCATCGCCTCAGAACCAATCTGCTCTACAAATCCTGACTTTTCCGCCTCTACTTCGAATGTATATTTCGCCTGTGGCAGTTTATCCAGGTCATCCACCATCGATGCGTCTCCGCCCTGATTTTTAAGGAACACTTTAAACTTCTCTAACGCACTGCCGTCATCTATTACTTCCTGAAGCCTGGTGCGTGCTTCTTCGAGAGTATCAGCTTTGCCTCCGAGAACTACCATTTGGCTGCCCAGTTCAAGACTCAGTTCAGTCAGATCATCCGGACCTTCTCCTTTAAGCGTTTCAATCGCCTCTTTCACTTCAAGTGCATTACCGATAGCTCTGCCAAGCGGCTCTTCCATGCTTGAAATGATTGCCATGGTGTTGCGCCCCACATTGTTACCGATGGAAACCATTGCAGTAGCGAGTTCTGTCGCATCTTCCGTCGTTTTCATAAACGCTCCATCCCCGACTTTGACGTCCAGAACGATTGCATCTGCACCGGCCGCTATTTTTTTACTCATGATCGAGCTCGCAATCAGCGGGATCGAGTTTACGGTTGCCGTCACATCTCTGAGCGCATAGAGCTTTTTATCTGCAGGTGTCAAGTTGCCGGACTGTCCGATTACCGCAACTTTGTCACGGTTGACGATATCTATGAATTCCTTTTCTGTAATTTCAACATGGAAACCTTCCACCGCTTCCAATTTATCGATTGTTCCGCCTGTATGACCAAGTCCGCGTCCGCTCATTTTTGCGACCGGAACATCCAACGCCGCAACGAGTGGTGCCAGGACAAGCGTCGTTGTATCGCCGACACCGCCGGTGGAATGCTTATCCACTTTAACACCGTCAATTTCCGACAGATCTATCTGGTCGCCGGAAGCCACCATCGCCATCGTCAAATCGGCTCTTTCCTCATCATTCATGTCATTGAAGAAAATAGCCATCATAATACTGGAAATTTGATAATCCGGAATTTCATCATTCGTATAACCTTCGACAAAGAAATCAATTTCTTCTTTCGTCAGCGGTTTGTTATCACGTTTTTTCGCAATAATATCTACCATTCTCATAAAATCACTCCTTTACAATTATTCACTTATTAACTTCTGCCCACCGAATGGTGGTCTCTTGCATCTTTATAATAATCAAGCAATCGTTTAGAGGCGTTGTCCCATGAAAACTTCAGCGCTTCTTTCCGTGCTTCTTCTTTTATATTATTGAACTTATCTTTTTCATCGATGACTTCGACCGCATTCAAAAGACTGTCGAGATCTTCATTTTCATAGAGCATGCCATTGACTTCATGCGAGACCTGCTCCATGGTCGGTCCGCTTTTTGCCGCAATGATCGGCAGACCTGAAGCCATACCTTCCAAAATGACCAGCCCCAGTGTTTCGGAGATGCTCGGAAATATAAAAGCATCGCTCGATGCGTAGGCTTTTGACAGTTCTTCACCATGCAGAAATCCGGTGAACACCGTCCTTGTTCCCTCGAAGACTTTTTCAAGGTCATTTCTTGCAGGGCCGTCCCCGATGATGGCCAAACTGATATCCGACCGTTTTTCAAGCATCGGTAATAGCTTATGTATTTCTTTTTCAACTGCCAGCCTTCCAATGAATACCAGAAGTTTATTGCCGGGCTCACCGTTCGTAAGCCGTTCTCTCATCGCTGCATCTTTAAATTTCGGATGACGGTTTTCCACGTCGACTCCGCGCGGGATGACAGACAGACGTTCAATGCCTTCAACGTTCAGCTCTTCTTTTATCGTTTCTGAAGTCACCAGGTTGATATCGGCGTTTTTATGCTGCTTTCTGATATACCACCATAATAATGGTTTGGCCGGCTTGTATATTTTGTAAAAATCCAGGTATTTCGGCAAATGAGTATGATAGGAAGAGACTAGAGGAACATCCAATTTCTGCGCAGCGGTAACGGCGCTTGTCGCCAATAGCACCGGATTTACTGCATGGACGACATCCGGTTCAAACTTCTTCAGCTCATGATACACTTTACGTGATGGGAAACCCCACTTTCTGTACCTGTAAAAAGGGAAAGTGATCGGTTTTACACCAATCACTTTTGCTCCTTTATACTCTGTCACACCAAGATCCGGTGCGATCACCAGTACTTCATGGCCTTCACGTAAAAAATATTCGATTGCCTTTTTCAATCTTGTTACAATACCGTCGGTTGACGGTAAAAATGTCTCTGTTACAATCGCAATCTTCATCCGTTACTGCCTCCATATTTCTAAACTCTTATTTCCAGGTCACTGTCGGCAGAACATTATCAACGATGATTCTGTCTTTATGCTGAAGTGAATACGTCAGTATCTCTTCCAGCACTTCATCAGTCAGAAGATGCGGTTCCAGACCCAGGTCGATCAGCGCTGTATTGATTGCATTGTAATAGTGCTCTTCTTTTTCAACACGCGGGTTTTCGACGTTTGAAACTTCTACGTCTATGTCAAGACCTTTAGCGACCTTCTTGACTCTCTCTGCAAGTTCCAGAACGGAGTAAGATTCCGTAAACTGGTTGAACACTCTGAATTCACCGCGGTCTGCAGGATTCTCAGCCGCAATTTCAACACAGCGCACTGTATCTTTGATGTTCAGGTAGCCTCTTGTCTGTCCGCCTGCACCGTATACTGTAATATCATGGCCGATTGCAGCCTGTGTAATGAAACGGTTCAGAGCAGTACCGAAGATTGCATCATAATCCAAACGGTTTACAAGCACAGGGTCTTTTAATGTTTCTTCTGTATTCAAGCCGTAAACGACACCCTGGTTAAGATCTGTCGCACGGATGCCCCAGATTTTACATGCGAACATGATATTGTCCGTGTCATGCACTTTTGTCAGGTGATAGAAGGAACCCGGCTGTTTAGGGAATGGAAGAACATCTTTTCTTCCTTTATGTTCAACTTCGATATATCCTTCTTCGATATCAATATTAGGCTGGCCATATTCACCCATCGTGCCCAGTTTGATCAGGTGGCAGTCCGGTTCAAATTCTTTGATGGCATACAGCACATTCAAGTTTCCGATAACGTTGTTCTGATGTGTATACACTGCGTGTTCTCTGTCTATCATGGAGTATGGTGCCGAACGCTGTTCCGCAAAATGAACAAATGCTTCAGGTCTTTCCTGCTTGAATACAAGGCTCAGAAAGTCATAATGGTTTAAATCACCTTCGTAAACCTTGATGTCCTTACCAGTCAATTCTTTCCATTTCGCAACACGGTCCTCCAGTGATGCGATGGGTGTAACTGAGTTAGAATTAAGCTCTTTGTCATACTCTCTTCTAACCAGATTATCTACTATAGTAACTTCATGACCTTTTTCAGATAAATAGAGTGCAGTCGGCCATCCACAGAAACCGTCTCCTCCAGCTACAATGATTCTCATTTGAACATCCTCCGATTCACTTCGTATAATTTTTAAGCATACTTATGTATACACATCTATTATAAGTATTAATCCTCTCACTAACAAATAATTCTATCTTTAGAACATATCATGTCTTTGTAAATATCAGGTAAATATTAATATTGAATAAAAAGATATATGCTTTTCCATCAGGCTATTCGCTTTTATTTTGTAGAGGATGTCCAGTCCTTGCTGTTTCTGTATCTTTTGATGTGTGCATAAATATTTTCGCCAGCATAATCTTCATTGGTATATATCGTAATATCAAAATACCTGCCTGTTTCAGACAGTTCTTCTTCCAAATAAAAGTCTCTTAAATGCTCGAACAGGTTTTTCATCTGATCCATATCGAGACTCGGATACTCCCGCAGTACTCTTTTTTGAAGTCCGCCCGGTTCATCGATGATTTCCTGTACAACGATTACAAACGTCTCATCTTCTTTGATGACATCATCAAAAATGTTTGTCTGACCAAACTCTGCCACGGCTTTTCCTCCTCCTTATAATTCTGTCCGTAAATCCCACAGTTCCTTGAAGAAATATTTGTCTATCACTCTCTTTAAATAATTCACTCCTGAGCTGCCGCCGGTCCCTGTCTTGAAACCGATGATTCTCTGTACCGTCTTCATATGTCTGAAACGCCACTGACTGTATCTGTCCTCGATATCCACCAGCTTTTCCAGCAGTTCATACAATTCAAAGTGCTCATCAGAGTTAAGATATATCTGCTTAAATGCCTCTTTCACAGACTCATTCGGCTCATAGTCCTGTGTGATATCACGGTTCAGGACCGACTCATCAATATCGAACCCTGCCCGGTGCACCGCCTTGATTGTTTCATCATATATACTCGGTTTTTCCAGCTGTGCTTTCAGACGTGCATACACTTCCGGATCTTTTTCATATATTTTCAACGCATGAGTCGTCTTGAAACCAAGACAGTATTCCATCATACGGTTCTGGTAGGACTGGAAACCTGAAGCATTCGCCAGTATATCTCTGAATTTCAAGTAATCACTCGGTGTCAAAGTGGACAGCACGTCCCATGAAGAAATAATCTGGTTCTGGGCATTCGCCACTCTTGCCAGCTTTTTGAAAGCGACCCTGAATTCATCTTTACTGATATCTTCTATGGCTGAATTCAGTTCATGAATCATCAGTTTCATCCATAACTCTGATACATGGTGGATGATGATGAACAATTGCTCATCGTGTTCATCCGACAATGGATTCTGCGCTGTCAATATCTGCTCCAGCGACAAGTATTCCCCGTATGTCATATCTTTCTTGAAGTCTGTCTTAACGCTTTCCCCGCTCAAAGTCTTATCCTGATACTCAGACACTGCCATTCCCCCTTTTTTTAACGGCCGCTCTTACAAGCGAACCGTCTGCACCTTCTATTTTAAGCGGCAAAGCGATAAAGTCATAATATCCGCCCGGCGCTTCTTCCAATACTACATTTTCTATAATCATGATATCGTTCTCATAAAGTGTGTGATGTATCTTTAAATGTTTGGAATCAATATCATCAACGGACGGGACATCGATACCGAAAAGCTTGATGCCGCAGCTTGCAATATAACCGACCGCTTCTTCACTCAAGGCGGGCACCCTCTTCGGAAATATGCCGGTCTCATATGATTTCTGCGTTTTCACAAGCAGTATGGTCCCTTGTATATCATATTCTGACAGCAATGCTTCCGTAATTTCTTCCTGATCATATACTTCAATTACAGTGGCTTCTCCGATGTAGCGGTTGATATCCAGTGATTCAACGGTTTCACCGTTGTCATCAAAGTGGAACGGCGCATCAATATGCGTGCCAATATGAGTGCTTGTCGTAATCTTGCCAATATTGACGGAGCCGGTATCTTTCTTTGTTACCGGCACTTCGAAATTAAACGGTGTATCCTCCGGCCAGTGCGCGATATCATTCGTCAGCGTCTGCGTAATATCAATCCACATTATGCGACAACACCCCGCTTATTATCAAAGTCTTCATATTCTTTCGTTTCCATGATCTCTTTTAAAATTTTCATCGTATGATAAACATCTTCAAAAGTATTATAAAGTGCAACCGGCGCAATACGCACATAACTCGGGGCCCTGAAGTCAGGTATGACACCTTTCGCTTTTAAAGCGGCATTGATGCCTGCTGCATGTTTATGGCCGATGAGTATATGACCGCCCCGCTCATCATGGTTGCGGGGTGTTACCACTTCAATATCATAATCCTTGAATTCCGCATCAAATATTTCAAGCATGAAATCGGTAAGGTTGAGTGATTTTTTCCGGATTTCATCCATTCCCGCTTCGTTGAATAAAGAAAGTGACCCGAGCAGCGGAGCCATCGACAGTATATGCGGCGTGCCGATCTGATATTGACTGATATCCGCTGCTGCATCAAATTCGTGATTCATGTCGAATTGGCTTTCTTTATTATTTCCGAACCAGCCTTTCAGGGATACTCCCAAATGATGGTGTCTCGGGTGGACATACAGGCCGGCAACAGAACCCGGCCCTCCGTTTAAATGCTTATAAGTGCACCATACAGCAAAATCCATGTCCCACTCTTCGAGATGATGAGGAATCGCACCGATTGAATGGCATAAGTCAAAACCGATAATGATTCCTTTTTCGTGGGCAGCTTTCGTCAATTTTTGCATATCCAGAATCTGGCCGCTTCTGTATAAAACTGCCGGCAGCAGTATCAGGGCGACCGACTCATCCATCAAGTCCATGATATCTTCTGTTTTTAAAGTATGGCTGTCACGGCTCTTTGCTTTCAGCATACTGTCTGAGTATCCATAATCATCAAGCACAGCCTGGACTGCGTATATATCTGACGGAAAGTTCAGCTCATCCACTAAAATTTTATTTCTCGATTCAGTGGGCTGGTAAAGTGTTCTGACCGTCTGGTGGATGTTCGTTGTCGTTGAATTTGTTGTAAGCACGGTCTCTCTGTCCACATTTATGAGAGATGCCATGGATTCTCCGATGTCTTCCGACATATAGAACCAAGGTCTTTCTCCATTTGTCCATCCCTCGATCGCGAGCGTCTTCCAGTCGTTCAAAACATCCAGTGCCGACTGCTCCGCACGTCTGCTCATCAGGCCGAGTGAGTTCCCGTCCATATAATATATATTTTCTCCGATATAAAATTCCTGCCTGTATTTCTGAATAGTGTCTTTTTTGTCATGTTCCTGTGCAATCTCGAGCCATTTTTCCATCTTATTATCTCCCCCGCCATTAACTATATCATCTTAATTTTATTCTATATAAATACAAATGCTTTATCAATGATTGATAGGCGGGCGTTTGATACAATGACAGTAAATGATGATAGGAGCGTTTATATGCAAAGTTTACAAGGTAAAAATGCAATTGTTACAGGAGGCAACCGCGGCATCGGTTACCATACCGCCCTGCGCCTTGCCAACGAAGGTGTGAATGTGGCTATCATCGGACGGGACCAGGGTGCATTGGACACTGCTGAAAAAAACCTCGCCGATACCGGTGTTAAAGTTTTGTCGCTGAAAGCGGATGTTGCCGACGAGGCAGATGTCAAAGATGCAGTGACAAAAATCTCTTCAGAATTTGACTCAATTGATATTTTAATCAATAATGCCGGTATGATGGGAAGCGGGCCTTTTTTAGCGTCCACAACGGAAAACTTTGAAAAGATGATGCAGGTGAACGTCTTCGGAATGTATCATATGTTGAAGGCCGTACTGCCTTCGATGGTGGATCAGGAGAGCGGCGACGTCGTCAACATCGCTTCGGTCTCAGGTCTCCGTTCAGGGCCCGGAGGCTCACTGTACTCTGCAACAAAATTCGCCGTCATCGGAATGACGGAAGGTCTCCTCAAAGAAATGAGACCCCATAATATCCGGATGTCCTATTTGACACCATCGGCGGTAAACACTGCTCTGATCGGTAACAGTACTCTGCAGGAGGACACTATGACCCAGCCGGAAGACATTGCTGATATAATAGTTAATAATTTAAAGATTCACCCGCGTACATTTGTTAAAAATACTGAAATGTGGGCGACAAACCCATTACCAAAAGAAGATTAGGAGAGGGGATTCTAAAATGGTAGGACCGGCTTTAAAGAAATTCGATTCCCACAAGGCCATTCATGATGCAGGACTCGGCGGGGCGAAGGAAAGAATAGAAGGCATGAGGGAGTTGCTTGCCAAGGAAAAATATGAAGATCTGACTGAAGAGGTCACTTCATTCATAGAATTCGTAGAAGGTAAAATCATCGTCCATGCCGACACTGAAGAGGAAGAGGACGGCCTTTACACGCTGGCTGTCAGGAAAAATCCGGATCTTCACGATAAAGTTCAGCATTTGACCCGCGATCATGATCTGATGAAAATCATTGTGGATCTTATGAAGAAGGAACTCGAAAATAAAGAGATTGATTTCCAGAAACTTGTTGATTATTCAGGTTCGATCATCATCGTGAATGAAATTCATTCACGGGATGAAGAGGAGACGCTTTTGGAAAAATGATCAACTGTGGAAGCACGCTTATTATAGCGTGCTTTTCATGTTATACTTGTATGCAAATTTCATGTAATGAGGATGTGTAGAATGTGAATGAAAATAATAATCGTTGGAACCTTATAGATAAAAGGATACTTATTCCGGCAGTCATCATTATTTTGATCATCAGTATCCCCTTTACGTTATATGAATCGGAATCACTTGTCTTACTCAACCAGATATTCGATGCAATTGTGACCAACTTCGGCTGGGGATATATCTGGTATGCAAATATACTGGTGGTAATCGGACTTTATCTATCATTTTCAAAGTATGGAAAAGTGGTGCTTGGTGACCCTGCCGAAAAACCTGATTTCACTCTTTTTCAATATTCGTCATTACTTATTGCAATGGGGCTTGGTTCCACCATCATGCGGACCGGCATGATTCAATGGACGGAAATCGCCAACAACCCGCCGCTTGGAATCGAAGCAGGTTCCCCGGAAGCGATCCTGTGGGGTAATTCCTACTCAATGTTCATATGGAGTTTCCAGACGTTTTCAATTTTTGTCATGGCTGCTCCGGCAATAGCGTATATCATTCATGTAAAGAAGAGGCCGATGATGCGCATTTCCGAAGCTACAAGAGTATTATTCGGAGATAAATTCACCGACGGTCTCGGCGGCACCTTACTGGATATACTATTTTTAGTGAGCATCTTATCCGGAGCTGCGGTTACGCTGGGCCTCGGCACACCGATCATTACATCGAACCTGGCAGCACTTCTCGATACCGAGGTGACTTTCACAATGACACTGATTGTCACTCTAATATGGGTCTTCCTGTTTTCACTCAGTGCATATGCCGGTATCGAAAAGGGAATCAAGCGTCTCAGTGTTTTGAATATATACATGGCAGCCGGCTTTGCTGTATTTATACTCATTGTCGGACCCGGCATTTTCATCATGGATTTTTTTACCGAAACAATTGGGCATCTGTTTTCCAACTACATTACATTTTCTTTTTTTACGGAGTCCACAGCCATTGAACAGACGGCCTTCATCAAGAATCACCTGGTATTCTGGTTTGCCTACAATGCCACATGGGCAATGCTGCACAGTGTCTTTGCAGCAAGGATTTCCAGAGGACGTACTGTGAAGGAAATGATATTAACTTATCTCATAGCGCCGACAGCACTTTCATGGGTGGCCACAGGTATACTGGGAGGGATCGGTGTTCATCGTCAGATGACCGGCCGGACGGATATACTTTCCATGGCAAGTGACAATGACCCGACCAGTGTCGTTCCGACCATTCTTGAAACATTGCCGCTTTCGGGCATCGTAATGGTACTGTTCATCATCATCGCAACGATATTCCTGACAACCACACTCGATTCGACAACATTCACCATTGCTGCATATACGAGCAGAAATGATATGAGCGAGCAGGATCCATCAAGATTTGTTCGTATTCTGGTCTCGGTCATCATCACCGTTTTGGCACTGGCCTTGATGCAGATTGGCGGACTTGAACCGCTCGAAGTCATATCGGGCATGATGGGCATACCGATCATTGCGATTCAGTTCATTCTGATATATGCAGCAATCAAGATGATGGATAAGGATGAAGCATGGAAATATAACATCAGAAAAGACGATTAAGCCAATAGACCTTTGAACGGTCGCAGCGGTAAGCCATCCGCAGCGGCCGTTTTTTAGAGTTGACTAAATTTAATGTTTAGGGTATCCTAAACATTAAAATGACTGACATATTCATTCACTGGAAAGAGGTTTACTGATGAGAAAAACGATATTATTCATCGTAGTTTCAGCTATATTTCTGACAGCATGCAGCGCTCAGGAAGACAATGCCGAAACGGATGACAGAATCCAAATCGCTGTCACAACAACTTTTTTATATGACATGGTATCTGTACTTGAAGAGGATGTCGACCATTTCAAGCTTGAACTCATCATCCCTGCCGGCGAAGATCCACATGTGTACCAGCCGAAAGCCAGTGACCTGAGAAAGATAAATGAATCGGATTTTATTTTATACCAGGGTCTGAACTTTGAAGGCCGCATGATCGATCTGCTTGAGACAGGCATACCCGTGGCTGATGACCTGGATACTTCGTCCCTTGAAACGATGGAGGAGGACGGCGTCGCTGAAGTCGATCCACATTTCTGGTTCAATATAGATCTTTATAAGGAAGCCATGACAAATGTATTTAATATCCTCACGGAAATGAACCCCGACGGTGAAGCGGCCTACCAGGATAATTTAAACGCATATTTTGAAGAGCTTGATGAGCTGGATGATTATGTGTCAGACCGTATCGAAGAAGTGCCACGGGAATCACGTATTCTCATTACGCCCCATGACGCATTCGGCTATATGGCTACAAGCTATGATATCGATGTGCATGCACCCCAGGGGTTCTCCACCGACTCTGAAGTATCGAACAACCAGATTCAAAATACGGCAGCACTGATTGCCGAACGTGATATCAACGCCATATTTCTCGAATCGACAACAAACCCGGACCGGATGACGCGGCTGCAGGAAATCGTTGCATCAGAAGGTGTCGAAGTGGAAATCATCAGCGGAGACAACCGGACGCTCCTGTCCGACTCGCTCGCACCCCGCGGTGAATCCGGCGACACATATATCAGTATGTACAAGCACAATATCGACCTGATTGTCGATAATTTAAAATAGGAGTTCTGTTATGACTGAAGATATTATAAAAATAAAAGATCTAATCGTTGCCTATGATGAAAAACCGGCAATATGGCATCTCAATATGACGCTGCAGGAAAACAGCATCACTGCGATCGTCGGTCCGAACGGCGCCGGGAAATCGACACTGATCAAGTCGATCATGCAGTTGATTAAGCCCGTGTCCGGCGAAATCCATATTAATGGTTCAAAAAGTAAAAAAGCATTGAAAGATATTGCCTATGTACCTCAAAAGGGAGAAGTGAACTGGGAGTTTCCAACTACGGTGCTCGATGTCGTACTGATGGGCAGATATGTACATAAAGGATGGATTAAACGGCCGAATAAAAAAGATCATAAAATTGCCATGTCCGCACTCAGGGAAATGAAGATGGAAGCATTCAGAAACCGGCAGATCAGCGAGCTTTCCGGCGGCCAGCGCCAGCGTGTCTTTCTCGCCCGCGCAATCTGCCAGGACGCTGACATCTATATTATGGACGAACCCCTTCAGGGCATCGATATTACAACGGAAAAACTGATTATCAAAACGATCAAATCCCTGCAGGAGCAGGGCAAGACATTTTTAGTCGTCCACCATAACCTGGATACCGTCAAAGAATATTTTGACCATGTCATCATCATGAATAAAACTATCTTCGCAAGCGGAAAAATCAGCGAAGTATGGACGGCAGAAAATATCGATAAAGCATACAGCGAAGTCAGTGCGGTGAAATAATGGAACTGTTGACGAGTTATACATTTCTAATTGTCGCCATCGGTACGACGCTGCTGTCTTTTGCGAGTGGAATCATCGGAACCGTAAGTGTCATCAAGGGACAAAGTCTGATCGGCGATGCAATCGGTCACGCAACCTTTCCCGGAATCATTCTTGCTTTTATGATTGTCGGTGTCACAGATACTCTGTCGCTGACCATCGGTGCCCTCATTTTCGGTGTCATTGCGTTTTTCTTCATCCAGGTGATCACCAATCATTCCAAAATCACTCTGGATGGTGCACTCGCACTGATTCTGTCATCTTTTTTCGGGTTCGGGATGGCGCTTAAAAGTTTCGTCCAGGGCAACCCTGCGTTCAAAAATACTCAGGGCATCGATGATTATATATTCGGTCAAGCCGCGTATATGCTGCGGCTTGACGTTTACCTGATACTGATTGCGTCGGTCATCAGTCTTTTATTATTCATCATCTTTTATCATCAGATACGGATCTATACTTTTGATCCGATTTACAGTTCGACTGTCGGAATCAATCCGTCTCTGATCAACTTTCTTGTTTTGTCAATGACCATATTATTGATCGCTGTCGGTTTAAAAGCCGTCGGTGCAATATTGATTGTAAATCTGTTGATCGCTCCCGGCGTCATCGGTCTGATGTGGTCCAACCGGTTTAATACAGTTGTCATCATTGCAGGCCTGGCAGGCGCAGCCGCCGCATCCACAGGCACTTATATCAGTACGGCCTTTGCCGGCTTCCCTACAGGGCCGTCAATCATCCTTGTACTCAGCGCATTTGTGCTGGTATCCATGCTGTTCGGCAGAAAAGGCCTGGTCACACGTCAAATTATAAAAGTGCGGGGTGAGTCGTCATGATAGAAGTTCTGTTCGTACTTATTATTGCCTCACTCGCAACGAGTGTACTGGGTGTATTCCTTGTTTTGAAAAATCAGGCCATGACGACCGACGCCATCAGCCATACGATACTGCTCGGCATTGTGCTGGCATTTTTCATCACACAGGATATCCGTTCACCATGGCTGATTATCGGTGCGGCGCTGATCGGTGTGCTGACCGTTTATCTCATCCAGCTGATCAACCAGACAAACCTGATTAAAAATGATGCATCGATCGGTATCGTCTTTACAGCCCTTTTTGCGATTGCGATCATTCTGATATCCAGATATGCCGACAACGTCCATCTGGATATAGACGTTGTCATCGCAGGAGAGGTTTTATTCGCACCGCTCAACAGAATTGAAATATTCGGTTTCAGCATCCCGAGAGCCCTGTGGCAGCTCGGTCTGCTGCTCATCATCAACACAGGTTTTGTCGCATTGTTTTATAAAGAGCTCAAAGTCTCAACATTCGATCCTAAATTTGCCTATGTCATCGGATTCGGCACAACGCTGATCTACTATATGCTGATGACGCTCGTATCCGTGACCGCAGTCGTCGCATTCGATGCGGTCGGC
>Ga0079225_10000644_pt1 | contig 18962 bp, 13 predicted proteins | sample Poulit2012_FD_76344 | JGI IMG/M metagenome (GOLD analysis project Ga0079225, IMG submission 76344) | Agricultural soil microbial communities from Georgia to study Nitrogen management - Poultry litter 2012 | ecosystem: Environmental > Terrestrial > Soil > Agricultural land | place: USA: Georgia... | reverse complement strand
GCTTTCCACCCGTTCAGGTAAATTCGCTCGTTTTGTTTTAGCAATTTGTGCAGATTTTTGTAAAAGCTCTAGTTGTTCATTTATAAAATGATAAGCCGCTTCACCTGTTACTGCTTCAATTCGTCGAGTACCTGCACCGATACCTGATTCAGTTGTTATTTTAAATAAACCAATTTCTGCTGTGTTGCCGACATGACACCCGCCACACAATTCAATACTGTAATCACCAATTTTTACAACGCGAACGACATCACCATATTTCTCACCGAATAAAGCAACAGCGCCTAACTTTTTCGCATCATCAAGGGAATGATGTTCAATCGTTAAATGAATCGAAGCCCAAATCTTTTCATTAACGATTCGTTCAATGGTAGCAATTTCTTCTTCCGTAATTGCTGAGAAATGAGAGAAATCAAAACGTAATCGTTTTGCTGAGACGAGCGAGCCTGCTTGGTTTACATGTTCACCTAATACATCTTTTAATGCTTGGTGGAGTAAATGTGTTGCTGTATGATTTTTAATAATGTTATTGCGAATAGATTGATTAACAACTGCATCTACTTGATCATCCTGATGAAGTTCACCTTCAGTTACTTGAATGAGATGAATATGTTCACCATTTGGCCCTTTGAAAACATCTTTAATCGTCGCTTGGCTCGTTTGGCCAATTAATTGACCATGGTCGGCTATTTGTCCACCACTTTCAGCATAAAAAGGTGTTTTCGCTAGAAGGAGTAATCCTTCTTCTCCTTCACTAATAAAGTCAGCTATTTCACCATCTTTTATCATTTTACTAACTGTCGTGTTAACCGATAATACATCATAACCGACAAACTCTGTTGTAACATTTAAATCGCGTAACAGTTCATCTTGTACTTGCATTGAGTTTACTTGTTCCCTTGCTTGGCGAGCACGAGAGCGTTGTTTTTCCATTTCACGCTCAAAGCTAGCTTCATCGATTGTAAAGCCATGTTCATGGACATATTCTTCGGTTAATTCCTTAGGAAACCCGTAAGTGTCATACAATTTAAACACTTCAGTTCCTGGAAATACGTTATTATTTTTTTGTTTTTCCCGTTCAATAATGGCTGTTAATATTTTCAAACCGTCGTTTAATGTTTCATGGAATCTTTCTTCTTCGACTTTTACAACATTTTTTATAACTTCTTTTTGTTCGAGCACTTCTGGATAAAAATCTTGCATAATATCGCCAACAACAGTGACGAGTTTATACATGAACGGTTTTTCAATGCCTAGCTCCTTTGCAAAGCGAACAGCACGTCTTAATAAACGGCGTAAAACATAACCACGGCCTTCATTTGATGGTAATGCTCCATCACCAACCGCAAAAGTTACTGTTCGAATATGATCAGCAATCACTTTAAATGCCGTATCACCTGCTTCATGATCACCATAAGCGACATCTGTTAGTTTTTCCGTTGCTTCGATAATTGGCATAAACAAATCTGTTTCAAAATTCGTCGGTGTATTTTGCACAATTGATGTTACACGCTCTAACCCCATACCAGTATCGATATTTTTACTTGGCAGGGGTGTGTACGTATCATCGGGATTATGGTTAAACTGAGAAAATACTAAATTCCAAATTTCTAAATAACGCGCATTTTCTCCGCCAGGGTATAGTTCTGGATCCTTTGGGTCATTACCAAACTGTGGTCCACGGTCATAAAATATTTCCGTATTTGGACCACTTGGCCCTTCACCAATATCCCAAAAGTTTTCTTCTAATCGGATAATGCGCTCTTTTGGCACTTTTATATCGTTTAACCAAATATCATACGCTTCATCATCTTCTGGATGAACGGTAACGGATAATAACGACGCATCAAAACCGAGCCAACGGTCGCTCGTTAAAAATTCCCACGCGTATTCTATCGCTTCTTTTTTAAAATAATCACCGATTGAAAAGTTACCGAGCATTTCAAAAAACGTATGGTGTCTTGCTGTATAACCGACATTTTCAATATCATTTGTCCGAATAGACTTTTGCGCATTAACGATTTTCGGGTTTTTCGGTGTGATCGTCCCATCAAAATACTTTTTCAATGTTGCAACTCCACTATTGATCCATAGTAAACTTGGATCTTCGTGTGGAATTAAAGAGGCACTCGGTTCTATATCATGCCCTTTTTCTTTAAAATAATCTAAAAACATTTGCCGAATTTGTGCTGATGAAAGTTTTTTCATATAAAATACCTCCACTAAATAGATCAAAATAATAAAATACATTAAAAAAATCGTCTCTGCTTAACTTGCAGGGACGATTAATCATTCGCGGTACCACCCTAATTATGGCATAATTGTGCCATCGCTTAACTTATGTTAACGGTATACATACCGACGATGTTTAATCGCACTCCAGTTTAGCTTTCTATGACCCACTACTTAGGATTTTTTTCAGCCTAAGAAAATCCCTCTCTGAAAGTCGGTAATCATATACTTCGAACTATCATCGCGTTTACATATTAGCTTGTTAACGGTCATTATAAATAATTTTAGAAGCTAAGTCAATATTCTTCCCGAGTTAGTGGTAAATGAATAAAAATTGCTTTGCCTATTGTTAATAGTGGAACAGCCAAAATCATACCTATAATGCCATTTAATTTACTCCCGATAAGTAATACTAAAATGATAATCACTGGATGAATATTAATACTTTTACCAACGATATACGGTGATAAAAAGTTTCCTTCAACGATTTGAATAATAGAAATCGTAATGACGACGACAATGACGAGTTGATACGATTCACTAACAGCTACTAAAACCGCTGGAATGGCGCCTATAATTGGTCCAAAATATGGAATAATATTCGTAATCCCAATGATGATCGCTAAAAGTAATGCATATTGCAACCCAAATAAATGAAAGGGTAAATATGTTATTAATGTTAACATCGTACTCACTAAAACTTGGGCACGAATATATTTTCCTAACGTTTGGTCAAGAGAACGTACGAAAATTTTCACGTTATTAACATATTTTTTGGGAATAATCTTTTTAAAAAATTGTTTTATTAACTGAAAGTCTTTTAAAAAGTAAAAAACAAGTACAGGAATTAAAGAAATAATAATAAACAAATCAAATATTTTAACCGTTCGATCTAGCAATTTAGCGAGAAACTGCTCAGCATTTGTTTCTAAATTTATAATGAATTGATCAAGTTGCTCATGAAATCCATCGGGAAAAAAAGCAGTAGACTCGTATATAGTTATGATAAACGTTTCATACATTTTAAGAAGTTCAGGAAGTTGTTCATTTAGTTCATTTAACTGTAACATAATGACCGGATATGCTCGGTAAATGAGTAAACTAACAGTTATAAAAAACGAACTAAAAATAATAATAACTGCAAAAGCATTGCGTATTTGATATTTATTGAGCCATTGAACGAGGGGATAAATAAGGTAGGCGATTAAACTAGCGATAAAAAAGGGCAAAGAAATATACCAAACGAACGTAAGGAATAATTGATAAAATGGAAAGAGTTTCACGATTAACCATAAACAAATGAGTAATAAAATTGTTACCGTTAATACATAAAGGATGTTAATATACTTTTTTTCATTAAACATCAAAAAATCCCCTTATGTTTCATCAGCATGAATATATAAAAAATGGCTTTTAATCTCTTTCAATTATCGTTGCCACATTCAATATAAACATACATAACTAATTGAAATCATAAGGGGATAATGATTGTTCCTCAAGACTTGTCTCTAATGATAAATGTTCCTGCAAGCGTTCGATAAGCGATGTATAACGCACATTAGCATCGATGGTAGAGATTCCTTTAATGAATGCATTTTTATCACCGCATATAATTAATGATTGTTTTGCTCTTGTAATTGCAGTATAAAGCAAGTTTTTCATTAACATTCGGTTATAAACAGATACTACCGGTAAAATAACGATCGGAAATTCACTTCCTTGCGCTTTATGAATTGAAATACAATAAGCGTGCATCAAATGATCGAATTCACCGTGTGTATAAACGATTTCTTTTCCATCAAAGGAAACGACTAATTGTTCAACTTTATCTTCTGTTTCTTCACGATTAAAAACAGCAACAATTTCACCGATATCTCCATTATAAACACCATCTTCCGGTTGATTCACTTGTTGAATGACACGATCGCCTACACGAAAAGTAATGTCACCATATTTACGTTCTCGTTTGGTGCCATGTTTTGGATTAATAATCGCTTGTAATTGTTCGTTGATTTCGTTAATCCCCACATGAGACCGATAAATCGGCGCGAGAACTTGTATATCATTTGGCTCAATGCCACGGTCTATTGCTCGTGTAAATACGACTTTAATCGCTTCAACTAATTGATTCGCCGAGCAATCAATAAAACTAAAATCATCCGCTTTAGTGAGTAAATCAACTGTACACGTATCATTTTTAATATGATGGGCTAATTGGATAATTTTTGATCCGGCTTGTTGGCGATAAACTTCATTAAGTCTTACAATTGGTAATGTTTCACTTTGCAGTAAATCGGATAGTACTTGGCCAGGTCCAACTGATGGTAGTTGATCGTCATCACCGACGAGTAAAACTTGCATATGATCAGGAATCGCTTGAAATAAATGGTTTGCAAGCCACGTATCAACCATTGAAAACTCATCGATAATTAAAAACTTGCCTGTTAACTGATTATGCTCATTTTTTTCAAATTGGTCGAAGCCATCCCAACCGAGTAAACGATGAATCGTAACGGCTGGTAGTCCTGTTGACTCTGATAACCTTTTTGCCGCCCGACCTGTCGGTGCTGCTAACACAAAGGGATAATCTGCTTTTGATTCATATTTTTTAATGTCGTAAGCAATTTCATAAACTTCGGCATATGCTTTTAAAATAGCTTTAATAACTGTCGTTTTCCCCGTTCCAGGTCCACCCGTTAAAATCATTATTTTTGATTGTAAAGCTTGCTTAATCGCTGTAAATTGCTCCTGCCCGTAACTTATAATTTCCGCTTCTTCTATTTCGCCAAGTACTTGCATTAATTGTGCAACAGAAAGACTAATATCAATCGGTTTGTCAATAATTCGTTGTAAATGTTTGGCAAAGTTTTGTTCGGCGTAATAAAGCGATGGTAAGTAAACAGCTTCATCTGTCATTACGACCCGTTTATCTTCAACAAGTTTTTGTAAATAGTTGATTAGATCGTTTTCTTTTATGTCCGGTGTTTTAAGTAACGATAACGTACGCCGAATACATTCATCAATCGGTAAAAAAACGTGCCCTTCTTGAATACTTTCTTGTAAAACGAATAAACAACCTGCTTTCATGCGATTTTCATGCAGTAAAGAAATACCGTTAAGACGGGCGATTCGATCGGCTGTTTCAAACCCAAAATGTTCGATTTCAAAAACGAACTGATAAGGGTCCCTTTGCAAAACATCTATCGTCTCTTCTTTATAATACTCATACATTTTATGAGCAAGTTTTAGTCCAACACCATACCTTGCTAAAAATAAGACGACATGTTCAAATCCTTGTAGTTCCTGTAAAGTTTCTGTGAGCGATTTTGCTACTTTTTTTGACAATTTCGGAACTTTTTGCACAACAGAAGGATCAGCAATAATTTTAGCAATTGCATTATCTCCTAAAGTTTCAACAATGCGCTCAGCTGTTTTTTTACCAACTCCATAAAAAAGATCACTCGATAAATACGTCACTAACCCATCTTTCGTATCGGGAATGTACGTTTCATATCGATTTATCTCATATTGTAGTCCATATTTAGCGTGGTGTTTAAACGAGCCATAAAACGTATATTGTACACCTTCTTGCAAGTTAATAAAATGTCCCTTACCGACAATTTCTTTTTCTTCATATGACTCGTTCGTCTCAATTATTTTTAATTTTGCAATTGAAAAATTTTCCACGTCATTTTGAAAGATCGTATACAATAATTCCCCGCGAATATAGCCACTATTTTGTTCATTTATTTGTGAACGATGTCTTTCCATCGTTACCCCTCATTTTCGTTTTGTTCAGCTAACCATTTTTCAACTTGCTTTTTTCCATTCGCTGCTAAAATATGCTCTTGGTTTAATTGTAAAGCACGATCAAAATGATTAACCGCTTTAGTAAACTTTTTATAATGGAAAGCGATAACTCCTAAATTATAATGAGCATCACTATGTGTTTCATTTAACGTTAATACACGTTCAAAAATATTTTTCGCTTCAGTAATGTGATCTGCTTGGGCGAGTGATAAACCGTATTGAAACCATTTTTCAGCATCGGCATCATCTAATTCGACTGCTCGCAGTAAATAAGGCAAAGATAGTTTAACAAGTTCTTGTTGGACAAACGTTAAACCGAGCATAAAAAAGACATCACTTTCTTCAAGACCGTACTTAATCGCTAATTCATAATATTTTTGTGCTTCAGGGAAATTTTCAGTTTCATAAAAAACATTACCTAATCCATAATAAGCTGTCGCTGCTTCGTTATCATGTTCAATCGCCTTATGAAAGAAAGCTTCGGCTTGTTCGTAATTGTTCGTTTGTAATAATAAATTTCCAAAGTTAATATAACCGATCGGATCCTGCGGGTTTTCTTCAATGATTTCATTTAACAGTTCGGCAGCTTGTTCATATTTTTGTTCTTTAATAAGTTGAATTACTCGTTCATTTTGTTGCATAAAAATTCTCCCATCTAAATCTAACCGACATAATCTAAAGGTACATCGTCTTTTAATATTTGATCGATCGTTCCACCACCTAAACAAACATCACCATCGTAAAAGACGACCGCTTGTCCTGGTGTAATCGCTTTTTGACGATCTTTAAATTTAACGAGTACTTTATTTTCATCAACAATTTCCACAGTTACTTCGCTATCCTTTTGACGATATCGAAATTTTGCTGTACAAGTAAATGAGCTATTATTTTTTGGCAAAGTAATCCAATTTACATCTGTTGCGATTAAACTATCGGAATATAAATGCTCATGATCTGACCCTTGTTCAACGTATAATACGTTGTCACGAACATTTTTACCAACGACAAACCACGGTTCACCCGCTCCACCGATTCCTAACCCTTGACGTTGACCAATCGTATAATACATTAACCCATCGTGTGTTCCTTTTACTTCACCAGCTAATGTTTGCATCTCACCCGGTTGGGCAGGTAAATATTCACTAATAAATTCCTTAAAATCACGCTCACCGATAAAGCAAATACCTGTACTATCTTTTTTATGAGCTGTTGCTAAATTATTTTGTTGTGCAATTTCTCTTACAGCAGATTTTTCTAATTCACCAAGTGGAAACATTACTTTTGCTAACACATCTTCTGTAAGTTGATTTAAAAAGTATGATTGATCCTTACTTGCATCAATTCCACGAAGTAACTCATAACGTCCATTACGCTCACGTACCCGGGCATAATGCCCCGTTGCGACATAATCAGCTCCAAGGGATAAAGCGTGATCTAAAAAGGCTTTAAACTTAATTTCTTTATTACACATGACATCAGGATTTGGTGTACGTCCTGCTTTATATTCATCAAGAAAATACGTAAACACTTTATCCCAATATTCCTTTTCAAAATTAACCGCATAATAAGGTATATCGAGTTGATTACATACTCTAATGACATCTTCATAATCTTCTGTTGCTGTACAAACACCGAATTCGTCGGTATCATCCCAATTTTTCATAAAAATACCGATAACTTCATATCCTTGTTGCTTTAAAAGAAGTGCTGCAACCGATGAGTCGACACCACCACTCATTCCCATTACAACACGAATATTTTTATTGTTTTTCACTAAATTTCACCACCTTTAAAGGGCTTTTAATCGTTTGATGATTTTGGCGATTCGCTTTGCCGCTTCTACGACAGATTCTTTCGTATTGTGACTGCCAAAACTAAAACGAATTGAATTTTTTGGTCGCTCACTATTGTCACCAAACATCGCTAATAAGACGTGCGAATATTCAACAGAACCAGCTGTACATGCGCTGCCACTAGAAGCAGCAATTCCTTCAAGATCAAGATTCGTTAACAACGTTTCAACTTCACATGATGGAAAACTTAAATTAACAATTGTTGGTACTGTTTTATCTAATGGACCATTTATATAATATTCAACCTTTTCATCTCGCAACGTTTGTAAAAACAATGTTTTATACTCTTCGTACAATTTGTTTCGTTTCATTTTTTCTTGTTGCATAATTTCAACAGCTTTTTGAAAACCGATAATATTAATGACACTTTCTGTTCCCGGTCGACGTTTTCTTTCTTGTTCTCCACCATAGAGAAGGGACTGTAATTGAACACCATCTCTTATATATAAAGCACCGACACCTTTAGGGCCGTTAATTTTATGAGATGAGACCGTCAATAAATCGATATTCATTTCGTCAACAGCTATATCAATATATCCGTAAGCTTGGACAGCATCTATATGAAAAAGTATATTTTTATCTTTTAAACCTTTAGCAATTTCATCAATTGGCTGGATAACACCTGTTTCATTGTTCACAGCCATGACTGATACGAGAATTGTCTCCTCAGTTAATGCTAATTCAATATCTTTTACTGAAACTTGCCCATACTCATTAACTGGTATATATGAGACAGTAAAACCAAGTGACTCTAAATATTGTAAACTATCTAATGTTGCATAATGTTCTTGATTTGTTGAAATAATATGTTTTCCTTTATGTTTATTCGCTAAAGCCGTACCAATCAATGCTAAATTATTACTTTCCGTCCCACCACTTGTAAAAATAATTTCTTGTTCTTTCGCCCCAAGGGAATTTGCAACTGTACGCCTAGCTTCATCAAGATGTTTACGGGTCTCACGTCCAAAGGAGTGAATACTTGATGGATTTCCAAACACATCTTGTCCTTTTGTCAACATCGTTTGTAAAACTTCCGGATGTATAGGAGTTGTTGCTGCATGATCTAAATATATTGTTCGCATGAAAAAAATCCTTTCCTAAATATAAAACATATACTCTGCTTCATGACTATTTGTATCATATTTTGCTAAATCTTCCAATGTTGTCGTATCGAGAACATTTTTTACGGCTTGTGTCATTCTTAACCAAAGCTTTTGTTGTGCAGGCATTTCATGTTCAATCCCCTCAACTAAAACGAGTGGACCTTCTAGTGCTCGTATAATGTGGCCTGCATTTATTTCGTCTGCTTCTTTTGCTAGTTTATAACCGCCATAAGCCCCGCGCACACTCGTAATTAACCCAGCATTACGTAAAAGCGCCGCTAACTGCTCTAAATAATGGACCGATAAGTCGTGTTCTTTAGCAATTGCTTTTAAAGATAGCGGGCCTTTACCTGTTTGTTTAGCTAATTCAATCATAATCGTTAATCCATAACGACTTTTTGTAGTTATTTTCATCGTTTGCACCTCAATTAAAATACCGTTCTTACTTTAACAGTTATTATAACACGTTCATCTCCTTTCTTGCATTTTTTCCAAATGAAACATACTCTTAAGGCATAAGCTTTTGAAAAATATAAATAAAGGACGATTGTTTATGCACATGAAACCATTAGCTTTTCGGATGCGACCGGAACATATCGATGACATTATTGGACAAGAACATCTCGTTAGTGATGGAAAAATAATTCGGCGTATGATTGATGCAAAACGGTTAGCATCGATGATATTGTTTGGCCCACCTGGTACAGGGAAAACTTCTTTAGCTTTTGCTATTGCTAAAACGTTAAATATGCCAACGAGAATGTTAAATGCGGTATCTGATCGTAAAAAAGATATGGAAATTGTCGTTGAAGAGGCAAAAATGACAGGTCATATTGTCCTCATTCTTGATGAAGTTCATCGGCTTGACCAACCGAAGCAAGACTTTTTATTACCACATTTAGAGAGCAATTTAATTACGTTAATTGGCTGTACGACGAGTAATCCGTACCATTCAATTAATCCGGCCATTCGCAGCCGTTGTCATTTATTTGAACTTTTCCCACTCACACATGAACATGTTAAAGTAGCTATTAACAGAGCTTTAATAGATGATGAACAGGGCTACGGGAAATTAAATATTACAGTAACAAAAGATGCTTTAGATCACTTTGCGATAAGCGCTAACGGTGATTTGCGAGCAGCTTTAAATGGTTTAGAGTTAGCTATTGCATCAACCCCGGAAAATGAACAATCTATTATTGAAATAACGTTAGAAATTGCCGAAGAATGTATGCAAAAAAAGAGTTTTTCTCATGATAAAAAGGGTGATGCACATTATGATGTTTTATCTGCTTTCCAAAAATCTATTCGTGGTAGTGATGTAAATGCAGCTCTTCATTATTTAGGTAGACTTATTGAGGCTGGTGATTTAGATAGTATTGCAAGGCGTTTGGTCGTAATCGCTTATGAAGACATTGGCCTTGCTAATCCCCAGGCAGGTCCCCGGGCTTTAGCGGCTGTTGAAGCGGCTGAACGAATTGGTTTTCCTGAAGCCCGGATACCGTTAGCTGTTTCAGTCGTTGAACTAGCACTTTCACCCAAATCAAATAGTGCTTATAAAGCGCTTGATTTAGCTCTTAATGATATTCGTACAGGAAAAAGTGGCTCAGTCCCGACCCATTTAAAAGATTCCCATTACTCAGGAGCCAAAGAGCTCGGCCATGGGGTTAATTATAAATATCCTCACAATTATCCGGGAAGTTGGACTTTGCAACAATATTTACCGGATGAATTGAAAACTAGAACATACTACCAACCAAAATCAACGGGTAAATTTGAACAAGCGTTAAAAAATGTCTATGAAAATATTCAAAACAAATCACGGAAACAATAAAAACCATGTATATTTCCATTCTAAACGGCTCATAATAATTATTGCCCTCTGTTAAAGAAGTTTTGCAAGATTTTAAGTTAACTATTATTATATAATACCGTTAGAAAAGGAGATGAAAACATGGCAAAAGTTAGACAAGATGCCTGGTCTCATGAAGATGATCTCTTATTAGCTGAAACAGTTTTAAGGCATGTGCGTGAAGGAAGTACGCAATTAAAGGCTTTTGAAGAGGTTGGTGATAAACTCAATCGAACATCAGCCGCTTGTGGATTTCGTTGGAATGCTGAAGTACGTAAACGTTATACGGAAGCGATGGAATTAGCGAAAAGACAACGCAAGGAGCGAAAGCGTGCGTTAGCAAGACAGAAAAAACAAACACTGACAAATCATTCATTATCAACTAATAGCGAAGCAGTAGGTTCCGTCATTAACGAGTCACCAGTCACTTTAGATACAATTATTCAATATTTAAAAAGTTTTAAACAAACTTATGAAATGAACGAACGTACAAATGCAACTATTGAACAAATGGTGGCGGAAAATAAATCATTACAAGATGAAGTGAAGGAATTAACAAACAAACTTACAAAAACTGAAAAACAATTAACAACGATGAAAGAAGATTATCAGACATTTATTCAAATCATGGAACGAGCCCGTAAGATGACAGTACTAGATGATCAAGGAACCTTTAAATCACCTGCTTTTCGTATGGACAAAAATGGCAATTTAGAACAATTAACGGAACGATTGAATTAAAAAAAGCTCTTTTATAAAAGGAGCTTTTTTTCATGCTATATAAATTTGTCCATACAAAAAGCCAATCCCAATTGTGCCGTCCACTTTTAAAGTTTTGATCCCGCTCTAGGCAGGTGGGTGCTCTGTTCTATGGTTTGTGCTTCCCCTCAAGGAAGGCTTGCACGCCACATAGAAACTAATCAAGCTCCCATATAAATTGGTGTTCGGTCAAAACGATTGAATATAGACGCACACATCAGGATTGGCTCAATGTTTTATCTTATTGTAAATATAATATAACATACTCCACAGTCGGTTTCAATGAAAAGAAAGTATTTTTTTATTTATTTTTCATCTGAAACTTTTTCGTTTAAACGAATGTTTAAGTCTTTTAATTGCTTCTCATCGACATTATCTGGTGCATGTGTGAGTAAATCTTGGGCAGATGCTGTTTTTGGAAAAACAATACAGTCACGCAAGTTCGTTTTTCCAGCTAATAACATAACGATACGATCAAGCCCTAATGCAATACCCCCATGTGGTGGTGCTCCATATTCTAATGCTTCTAATAGAAAACCGAATTGTTCATTCATCGCTTCTTTTGTAAAGCCTAATTTAGAAAACATTTTTTCTTGTAAATCACGATCATATATTCGCAGTGAGCCACCCCCAAGTTCATAACCATTTAAAACGATGTCATACGCTTGGGCTTTTACTTCTCCTGGAGCATTATCAAGTTTTGTCAAATGATCAACTTGAGGCATTGTAAACGGATGATGTGCCGCAACATAACGATCAAGTTCTGAATCATATTCAAACAATGGCCAATCGACAACCCATAAAAAGTTATATTTATTTTCATCGATTAAATTTAATTGTTTACCTAACTTTAAACGAAGTGCCCCTAAGCTGTCATAAACGACTTTTGCTTGATCGGCAACGAACAGCAATAAATCTCCGTTAGAAGCTTCTGCCCTTTGTAAAATATTTGTTTGTTCTTCATCAGATAAAAATTTCGCAATTGGACCTGTACATTCATTATTTTCAACCTTTAACCACGCTAACCCTTTTGCCCCATAAACTTCTACATATTCGGTTAATTCATCAATATTCCGGCGAGAAAACTTATCGGCTTGTCCTTTTACATTAATTAAGCTTACTGTTCCACCGGATTCAATCGCTTTTTTAAATACATTGAAGTTAGAGTCTTTAAAAACTTCAGCCATATCGACTAATTCCATATCAAAACGTGTATCAGGTTTATCTGAACCATATCGTTGCATCGCTTCGTCATACGTTATTCGTTCAAAAGGAATGCTTATGTCAATCCCCTTAACTTCACGCATAACGTATTGCATCATTTGCTCCGTTAATGCCATAATGTCATCGCTCGTTAAAAATGATGTTTCAATATCGATTTGCGTAAATTCTGGTTGTCTATCTGCTCGCAAATCTTCATCACGAAAACAACGAGCTATTTGATAATATTTTTCAAAACCACCCATCATAATCATTTGTTTAAACAATTGCGGTGATTGTGGTAAAGCGAAAAACTTCCCTTGATGGACCCGGCTCGGTACTAAATAATCCCGGGCACCCTCTGGGGTACTTTTCGTTAAAATTGGTGTTTCCATTTCTAAAAATTGCTCGTTATTTAAAAAGTTGCGAACAGCTTGAGTAATTTCATGTCTAATTTTAATAGTTTCTTGTAATGAATCCCGACGTAAATCTAAATAGCGATATTTAAGACGAATTTCTTCTGAGGCACCTGTTTTATCCTCAATAACAAAGGGTGGTGTTTTAGCTTTGTTTAAAATTTCTAAATGATCGGCGACAACTTCAATCGTTCCTGTTTTCATCGCTTTATTAATCGTTTCAGGTGCACGTTTGACGATTGTTCCAGTAATTTTCACGACATACTCGCTACGCACTTTATCAGCAATATTTAAAGCTGTCGCTGAAACTTCAGGATTAAAAACGACTTGAACAATCCCTGTTACATCGCGTAGATCGATGAAAATAAGTCCCCCCAAGTCGCGACGTCGTTGGACCCAACCTTTCAGTAAAACTTTTTCATCGATGTTTTTTTCTGTTAATGTTCCTGCATGGACACGTTCTTGCATCTTTCTAGCCTCCTAAAATTTCATCTGTTAAATATTCAATAACTTCGTCGATATTAACTTCATATTGTTCGCCTGTTTCCATCGCACGAATCGTTACGATATTTTTAGCAATTTCATCTTCGCCGATAACGATGACATAGCTTGCATGTAGACGATCTGCTGCACGAAACTGAGCGCGCATACCCCGTTTTAAATAATCTTGGTCAACTTGAATACCATTTTTACGTAAATCGTATCCTAAGCGAACGGCCAATTGTTTCGCTTCTTCACCTAAAGAGACGATATAACAATCAAGCGTCTCATCGATTGGTAATGTAATGTTTTCAATGTCTAAAGCGAGTAATAATCGCTCGAGTCCCATCCCAAAACCAATACCTGGTAAATTAGGACCCCCGAGTTCTTCTGTTAATCCGTCATATCTCCCGCCACCAAGCAACGTTGTTAAGGCACCGAATCCTTTTGCTTCACTCATAATTTCAAACGCTGTATGGTTGTAATAGTCAAGTCCACGAACGAGATTAGCATCAACTTCATAGGCGATACCCATCATCGTTAAATATTGCTTTACTTGTTCAAAATACTCCTTTGATGATTCATTTAAATAATCTAAAATAGATGGAGCAGCTTTCATTGCCGGATGATCCATATCCCGTTTACAATCTAAAACTCTCAAAGGATTTTCGTTTAGACGATTTTGACAATCATCACATAGTTCATCTTTATGGGGTGTGAAATGTTCGATTAATGTTTGGCGATAATGTTGCCGACTTTCCCTATCCCCTAAACTATTAATGACAAGTTTAAGGGATTTTAAACCGAGTTTTTCATAGCTATGCATCGCTAAGCTAATTACTTCCGCATCGACTGCGGGGTCAGCACTTCCTAAAACTTCCACACCAAACTGGTGCAGTTGGCGCATCCGGCCTTTTTGTGGTCGCTCATAACGAAACATTTCCGAGAAATAAAACAATTTTACTGGCTGATTTGGAATACCATACATTTTATTTTGGACAAAAGCACGTACGACTGGTGCTGTTCCTTCTGGACGTAATGTTAAACTTCGACCCGAGCGATCTTTGAACGTATACATCTCTTTTTGTACGATATCAGTAGTATCTCCCACACCGCGTTGAAACACTTCTGTATGTTCAAACATCGGGGTGCGAATTTCTTCATAATTAAAAACATGAGCAATTTTTCGTAACACATTTTCTACATATTGCCATTTCTTTGCATCGGCTGGTAAAATATCGACTGTTCCGCGTGGTGCACGCATACTCATTGTAAAAACCTCCTAATACTGTTATCTGTTATATACTTCCATTTTATTTTTAGCCATTAAAAAAACTCCCATCCCCTTTAAACAAAGGGACGGAAGTTTTTCCGCGTTGCCACCCTAATTAATGCATAACATATGCATTCACTTTCAGCAGTTAACGCCTGCCTACGTCAAATTCCTACTCTACATTTCGAAATTGATCTTCAGGAATGTCTTTCATTAGAAATGTTTGATGAAAATGTTCTCAGCTAAACCATTTTCTCTCTGTTTCAACAACTTCTAATTACTTTTTCCATCATCAGAAGTTAACATATATACATCATTATGAATGTTTATAATCTTAAAGAAAAATTGTCTAAAAGTCAAGCAACAGCAAGTATTATTCATCTGTGTCAATCATTAACGTTACCGGTCCATCATTCGTTAATTCAACTTGCATCATCGCACCGAATTGACCTGTTGCAACATCGATACCTTCATCACGAATCATTTGATTAAACGTCTCATAAAGCTTGTTTGCTTGTTCTGGACGAGCAGCTTGCATAAAATTTGGACGTCTTCCTTTTCGTGTATCCCCATATAACGTAAATTGTGAGATTGATAATATACTTCCGGAGACATCTTTTAACGATAAGTTCATTTTCCCTTGGTCATCTTCAAATATACGTAAGTTAATTAATTTGTTCACCATATATTTTAAATCATCAATTGTATCATCATGGGTCATACCAACTAAAACGACGAGACCTTTATCGATTTCTCCAACAACTTCTTCATCGACAAGCACCCGTGCATTTTTCGCCCGTTGTAAAACAACTCGCATGAACATCTTCCTTTATCGAATAATATTTTAATTCATTTGTCGTTTAACGGCATAAATATCTTTTACTTGTTTAATACGATCAACGACTTTTTGTAAATGGTCAGTATTATAAATTAAAACAGTCATTTGTATCGTTGCCATGTTGTTACGATCAGCTTGTCCATTTACCCGAGAAATGCTCGTATTTAATTCGGCAACTGCTTGTAAAACATCATTTAGTAGACCATTGCGATCATAGGCAGATATTTCTAAATCTAAATGGTATTGTTTACCCCGTGACTGATCATTTTTCCAACGAACGTCTAAAAATCGCTCTTTCGCGTCTTCCGATTGTATATTCGCACAATCTGTTCGATGAATTGTAACGCCGCGACCTTTTGTTATATAGCCGACAATTTCATCACCTGGGACAGGATTACAACATTTCGCCATGCGGGTGAGTAAATTATCAACTCCTGCAACTTCAACTCCTGATTCACCCTTGAAGTCGATTTGTGATCCTTTAGCTTTTACATCTCTAATCGCATCTTTTATTTTGCCACTTACTTGTTGTTCTTCACGTTTTTTTCGTAAATCATCGGTTAAACGTGTCGCAATTAAAGCCGCTGTAATACCTTGGTATCCGACAGCTGCATACATATCAGATTCACTCGTAAAATTAAACTTTGCAAAAACTTTTTGTAAGTTATTTTCTGTGAGTACTTCTTTCGGTTGAAAACCTAGTTGTTCAATTTCTTCATAAACTTGCTCTTTACCGCGAGAAATATTTTCCTCACGGCGTTGTTTTTTGAAAAATTGCCGAATTTTATTTTTTGCCTTCGATGATTGTGTAATATTTAGCCAATCCCGGGATGGACCGTAGGAATGTTTTGATGTCATAATTTCAACAATATCACCCGTTTGTAATTGATAATCGAGGGGTTCCATTTTGCCGTTTACTTTAGCACCAACTGTTTGATTACCGATTTCTGTATGAATACGAAAAGCAAAGTCAATCGGAACTGAACCAGCTGGAAGTTCAATGACATCACCCTTTGGTGTAAACACGTAAACCATATCAGAAAAATAGTCGACTTTTAAAGATTCTACAAATTCCTCCGCATCGACCATTTCACTTTGCATTTCTAGTATTTCCCTAAACCATGTTAATTTTTCTTCAAACGTATCTTTGCCACGGTTAACTTGTTTTCCTTCTTTATATGCCCAATGTGCGGCAATTCCATATTCAGCAATTTCATGCATTTCTTTTGTACGGATTTGCACTTCTAAGGGATCTCCTTGGGGACCGATAACCGTCGTATGAAGGGATTGATATAAGTTAGGTTTTGGCATAGCAATGTAATCTTTAAACCGCCCGGGCATTGGTTTCCAATGTGTATGAATAATACCGAGTACTGCATAACAATCTTTTATACTATCAACAATAACTCGCATCGCTAGCAAATCATATATTTCATTAAACTCTAAATCTTGTTCCACCATTTTACGATAAATACTATAAATATGTTTTGGACGGCCTGAAATATCTGAACCAATATTTACTTTTTCAAGCTCAGCAGTTACTTCGGCCATGACACTTTCAATATAATTTTCGCGTTCCTGGCGTTTTTGTTGCATCTGTTTAACGATACTATAATATTTTTTCGGATTTAAATAGCGTAAAGAAGTATCTTCAAGCTCCCATTTAATCGTTGAAATTCCGAGTCGATGGGCTAATGGAGCAAAAATTTCTAACGTTTCATTGGAAATTCTTCGTTGTTTATCGTTCGGTAAATGGCTAAGAGTTCGCATATTGTGTAGTCGATCAGCAAGTTTTATTAAAATAACACGAATATCTTTTGCCATCGCAACAAACATTTTTCGGTGATTTTCTGCTTGCTGGGCTTCTTTTGATTTATATTTAATTTTACCTAATTTCGTTACTCCATCGACGAGCATAGCAACTTCTTCACTAAAAGTTTCTTCAATTGTTTCTAATGATATATCCGTATCTTCTACGACATCGTGCAAAAATCCCGCTGCAATCGTTGCGGGGTCTAAATCTAAACCAACGAGAATGCCGGCAACTTGTACAGGGTGAATGATGTACGGTTCACCTGATTTACGAAATTGCTGAGCATGGGCATCTTTAGCGAATAAATAAGCACGATAAATAAAGTCAACGTCCGATTGTTCTAAATATTGACGTGACCTATCTAATATTTGCTCAATTGTTAAAATTTCACCCTTCGACATAAAATCACCTTTAACTTTAGTCATTCACAATGAATGATATGTATTATCCTATAAGTATTAGAAACTTTCGTAAAAAAGTAAAGTAAAATCCACTTTTCGTCCTATGAACTGTCATTTTATACGGGTTTATGTAAAAATATATGGTCTGACAATTGACAACGGCAGTCAGACCATTCGTATAAGTTATTCGTAAGACATTAATGTTAAAACATCGTATTTTTGTAACTTTTCAATACCGTTTAAATAGGCGAGTTCAATTAAAAAGGCACAACCGACAATTTCACCACCAAGTTTTTCTACAAGTTTAATCGTCGCTTCAATCGTTCCTCCCGTTGCGAGTAAATCGTCCGTTATAAGTACTCGTTGACCCGGTTTAATTGAATCTTTATGAATGGCTAAAACATTTTCACCGTATTCTAACCCATAGTCAATTTCAATGACTTCCCGAGGTAGCTTTCCTTCTTTTCTCACTGGGATAAAACCGATATTTAATGCATATGCGACAGGGCAGCCAACGATAAATCCGCGCGCTTCCGGTCCGACGATAACATCGACTTCTTTTTGTTTAGCGAATTGGATAATCTCATCAATAGCTGCAGTAAAAGCTGGTCCATTTGCCATTAATGGTGTAATATCTTTAAATTCCACCCCTTCTTTTGGCCAATCTTTAACAATTTTAATATGTTCTTTATAATCCATGACTTACTTCCTCCTCAACTGTTCGTTGATTGATCATTTGGAAAAACCATTGTTTTAATTGTAGAGCGTTTGAGTAATGCAATATTTTTTCAGTTTCTATTCGTTCAAGTCGTTGTTGATAAACTTCTGATTGCTGCAAATCTTTCTTTTCGGGATGTGGATTTAAAAGTAATTGATCATTTTGTTCTAAAACAAATTGTAAATCAATAAATACTTGAATAATAAAGCGAACG
>Ga0079225_10000643_pt1 | contig 18978 bp, 17 predicted proteins | sample Poulit2012_FD_76344 | JGI IMG/M metagenome (GOLD analysis project Ga0079225, IMG submission 76344) | Agricultural soil microbial communities from Georgia to study Nitrogen management - Poultry litter 2012 | ecosystem: Environmental > Terrestrial > Soil > Agricultural land | place: USA: Georgia... | reverse complement strand
TTCACCCAGCGACGGCTCAGCTGGAAGAACGCCTTCGAGCCTATCTCGCGTCGCAGCGCATGCAACGTCATCGCACCGCGGTCGTAGATCGGATCGGAGAAGATCCGAGCTCGGCCGGGATCGCGCAGCGGCACGGACCAGAACTCGGCCCCGGCGGGGCGCCCGTACACTCGCGCGAACTGCCGGTCGAGCGACGGGCCACCGTGCCGCGCGGCCCACATCCACTCCGAGTACGTCGCGTACCCCTCGTTGAGCCAGATGTCCCTCCAGCGCCGCAGTGTCACGGCATTGCCGAACCACTGGTGCGCCATCTCGTGCGCGACGATGCCGCGCGCCGGTCCTTGCTCGAAGAAGCTGGAGTCGTACACCGGGCGCGTCTGGTTCTCCAGGGCGTACCCGAGCGGCGACGCCGTCACGAGCCCGCCGATCCGGCCGAACGGGTACGCGCCCCAACGGCGTTCGAGGAACCGCGTCACACGACCCGTCGACCGCAGCGAACGACGCGCGGCGTCACGAACGCGTGGCGGCAGCCGCTTGTCGTACGCGTACAGGTATCGCGTACCCGCCCTCGTGCGGCCGCGATCGACGTGGAAGCGACCCCAGGCGGCGAACGCGAGATAGGTCGCCATCGGCGCACGCGAGCGCCACACGTACCTGGTCAGCCCGCGCATCGTACGTCGCTTGACGAGCCGCCCGTTGCTGATCGCCTGCTGCCCCTTCGGCACGATCAACGAGACACGGAACCGCGCCGGATCGGACGGGTGATCATTGCTCGGGAACCACCACGGTGCGATGTTCGGCTGCCCGACGGCAAGAGCGTTACGCGGGCCGGCCAGGAACGGGCGCTCGCCGCCGTACGCGATCCGCCCGGGTCGCCCCTTGTAGAGCACGCGCACGGTGAAGCGTTGCCCGTCACGGAGTCGTTTTCGCGGCGTGACGACGAGTTCATGGCGGGTCTGACGAAACGTCGCGCGCTTGCCGTCGACCCACACCTTCGACGCGCGCAGCAGCAGGTCGAGGTTGAACCGCGTCAGATCCTTCTCGGCACGTGCCTCGAGTGTCGTGTCGCCGCGCAGCAGGCGCTTCGCACCGATGTAGCGCGCGGTGATGTCATACGAATCCACTTGGTAGCCGCCGTTGCCGTACTGGGGAAAGTACGGGTCGCCGATGCCCGCTGCGCCCTTCGGCGACACCTGCGCCGTGGCGCCACCGGCCGCGAGCATGGCGACCGTGGCCGTGAGGACGGTGACCCGTCGTATCGCGCCGAGCATGCGCACACCCTACGCGGGACCACGGTCGAGCTCAGTGGTACCGCCCGGCGAGATGCTCGATGCGAGACTGAGGCCATGCCCTCGATGTCGAAGTCGGAACGCTCGATGTGCCTCAGCCGGCCGTGGCGGAGCATCGCCCGTCGAATCGTGCCGTGGGCGACTCTCGACACCGCGTTGTCGGGTGACGTCCTCGAGATCGGTGGCGGTGGCGGCGCGATGGCCGAGGCTCTCGCCGCGTCGCATCCTCACGTGCGGCTCACGATGACCGATGTCGACCCGGTGATGGTCGACGTGGCACGTCGGCGGCTGGCCCACGTACCCGACGTGTCCTTGTGCCCGGCCGACGTGACCGCGCTGCCCTATCCCGACGCCAGCTTCGACACGGTGACGAGCTTCCTGATGTTGCACCACGTCATCGACTGGGAAAAGGCCGTCGCCGAGGTGGCGCGCGTGTTACGTCCCGGCGGGGTTTTCGTCGGGTACGACCTGACCGCCACGCGGATCGCTACGGTGATCCATCTGGCCGACGACTCGCCGTACCGATTGATCCGCCGCGGCGAGTTCGAATCGCAGGTCGCCACAGCCGGACTCGGCCTCGTACGGATGCAGTACTCCGCCTTCGGTCACGTCTTCCGATTCGTCGCCGCCCACCAGCCCTCACGGTGAGGAGAGGATCCCCGCCCCACGAGGAGAGAATCCGCGCCCGATTCCGGGCGGGGATCCTCTCGTCACGGGGCGGGGATCCTCTCGTCACCGTTGGGGTCAGAGGTTGCCGCGGCGCTCCTGCTCGCGCTCGATGGCCTCGAACAGCGCCTTGAAGTTGCCCTTGCCGAAACCGAGCGATCCGTGCCGCTCGATCAGCTCGTAGAACACGGTCGGCCGGTCGCCGATCGGCTTGGTGAAGATCTGCAAAAGGTAGCCGTCCTCGTCGCGGTCGACGAGGATGCCGCGCTTTTGCAGTTCCTCCACCGGAACCCGCACCTTGCCGATGCGGTCCCGCAGCTCCTGGTCCTCGTAGTACGAGTCGGGGGTATCGAGGAACTCGACACCGTTCGCGCGCATGTGGTCGACCGTCGAGAGGATGTCGTTCGTCGCGAGCGCGATGTGCTGGGCACCGGGCCCGTTGTAGAACTCGAGGAACTCGTCGATCTGGCTCTTCTTCTCGGCGATGGCGGGTTCGTTCAGCGGGAACTTCACCCGGTGGTTCCCGTTCGAGACCACCTTGCTCATCAGCGCTGAGTAGTCCGTCGCGATGTCGTCGCCGATGAACTCCGCCATGTTCACGAAGCCCATGACCGAGTTGTAGAAGGCGACCCACTCGTCCATCTTGCCGAGCTCGACGTTGCCGACGACGTGGTCGACCGCTTGGAACAGCCGCTTCGGGGCGTCGGCGGAGCGCTGCACGTTCGACGTACGCTTCTCGTATCCGGGCAGGTACGGCCCGTCGTAGCGTGAACGGTCGACCAGCGAGTGGCGCGTGTCGCCGTACGTCGCGATCGCACCCTTGCGGATCGTGCCGTGCTCGTCGCTCACATCATGCGGCTCTTCGAGGACCGTCGCGCCCTGCTTGCGCGCGTACGCGACGCACTTGTCGACGTCGGGCACCTCGAGCGCGATGTCGACGATGCCGTCGCCATGCGCGCGATGATGGTCGAGCAGCGGGCTGTCGGGGCGTACGCCGCCATTGATCACGAAGCGGCACGAACCGCTGCGGAGCACGTACGACTTGTGGTCGAGGTTGCCCGTCTCCGGTCCGCTGTACGCGACCAGCTCCATGCCGAAGGCCAGCTGGTAGTACGTGGCGATCTGAGTGGCGTTGCCGACGACGAACACCAGGGCGTCCCAGCCGGTCACGGGGAACGGGTCCTTCTCTACGTCGTATTCGACCAGGCCGACGAGCTGCTTGAGCTGCTCGAGCGAGAGGTCGGCCTCGCGTTCGTCGTGGGTGAGTGTGTGGGCGGGTTCCGCAGTCTCAGTCATGCACCGATCATGAACAGTCTTCACAACCTGAGCAATAGTGGCTTGTTTTGCTAGGCAGATTGTATAGTTTGACGCCATGAAACCGTTGATCGATGAACTCGATGCCAGGATCATCGCGCTGTTTCTCGAAGAGCCGCGCATCGGCGTACTCGGAGCCTCCCGCCGGCTGGGGATCGCCCGGGCGACCGTCCAGTCGCGTCTCGACCGGCTGGCCGAGCACGGCGTCATCGAGAACTGGGCACCCGCGATCGCCCCCGAACACCTCGGCTACCCAGTGACCGCGTTCCTGACCCTGGAGATCCGACAGGACTCCGGCCACGAACGGGTGTCGCGGCATCTCTCCTCGATCCCCGAGGTGATCGAGGCATCCACGATCACCGGCTCGGGCGACCTGTGGTGTCGCGTGGTCGCGCGCTCGAACGCCGACCTGCAGCGGGTCATCGACTCGGTCGTCCGTTTCGACAGCGTGGAGCGTACGTCGACCGTGATCGCCCTGTCGACGCAGCTACGACGGCGAGTCGCTCCGCTGGTCGCCGCCGCTGCGCACCCATCCGACGTGACCGATTGATCGAGAGATCGAACGGAACGACGCCGAACGCATCCGCTCAACGACTCGACGAGCCGCCGCGTCAGGCAGGCGTGACCGGACGGTGCGAGGCGACGGTGGCCGTGAGGGGTTGGACGAACTGCAGACGGCAGCCTTGCCAGAGCCGGTGGATGACGAGGGCCGCGATGAATGCGCCGAGGACTCCGAGGCCGAGGTCTGCGAGCGTGTCTGTGTAGGCGCCGTGCCGTTCCGATGACGTGCTGATGAATGCGAAGTACTCGGCTATCTCCCAGGCGATTGCACCCGTGGCGCCGACCGCGAAGGCGCGTTCCAGAATGGCCAGGAACCGCGAGTGACGAGGCAACGTGAGGAGGACGGCGGCGGCTGCGAGCAGCCCGGTGTTCATGAAGTGCATCCAGTCGTCGAACCACACCACCGTGTCGTAGAGGTTGATCCGATTGCCGAGGATGTCGCTGAAACACGTCAGCGTCACCAGCAGATCTGCCAGCCAGGGGAACGGCGCCCGGTCCCGCCACCAGACGAGCCATATGAGCGGAACGGCGAAGGACATCAGCGGGTAGGCGACTGCGCGTAGCTCGGCGGCCTTGTCGCGCATGTGGCCCAGATCGGGTAGAGCGAGGGCGGTGGCCAGGAGCACCAGCAACGCGGCCTTGGCCGCTATGTTCAGTCCGCGGATCGCGGGAGGTACCGGTGCCGGATGAACCGGGGAGACCTGGGGCATGCGAGCAACCCTAGACGCAGCGGCCCACGGCGTCGGTTGCTGGGCCGAATCGTCGCGGATGTGTCGGCAACGATCTCCGGCCCCGATCGTTCGCCTTCGACACGTCGCCGAGTTCAGACGCCGAGGACCGCGCGGGCGATGAGGAAGTACACGATGAGGCCGCTGGCGTCGACGAAGGTGGTGATGAACGGTGCGCTCACGACGGCCGGGTCGACGCCTGCGCTCCGCGCCAACATCGGCGTGAGGGAGCCGGCAGTGGTGGCCAGCGTGCACACGATCACGAGTGCGAGTGCCACGACAGTGGCAACCGACGTGCCGACGATGATCGATGCTGCGACGAACCCGACGCAGCCCAGGCCGATGCCCAACAGCATGCCGGTGACCACTTCTTTACCGACCACGCGCCCGAGGTCGCGTAGTTGGGCGTCGCCCACGGCCATCGCCCGTACGACGGTGGTCGCCGCCTGCGCGCCGGCGTTGCCTCCCGTCCCGATCAGGAACGGTACGAACAACGCGAGAGAGACCACTTCTGTGAGGGTGTCCTCGAAATAGTCGAGGACGTTGACGGTGAGCATGGCCGCCACGACGAGGATGAGCAGCCACATGATGCGGCTGCGCACCAAGCCGAAAACCGACGTCGCCAAGTACGGCTTGCTCAATGGTTCGGCACCGCCGGTACGTGCGATGTCCTCGCTCTCCTCGTGTTCGAGTACGCGCATCGCATCGTCGACGGTGAACAAGCCGAGCATCCGGTTCTCGTCGTCGACGACGGGGACGGCGACCGCGCCGTGGTCGCGCACGACCCGGGAAGCCTCTTCCTGGCCGTCGGTGGCGCTGACCTGGATCGGCTCCCGCGTGATCTCGCTCAAGTCGGTCGTCGGGCTGGTGATCATCAGGCGCCGCAACGAGACGACTCCGAGAAGATGGCGGGTGGGATCGACCACCGCCAACGTGTAGATCGTCTCGGCACCCGGCTCCAGTGCCCGTACGCGCTCCAGGGCCTGACCGACGGACAACCCGGCCGGCAGCGTGACCACGTTCGGAGTCATCCTCCGTCCGACCGAGCCGGGCGGGTAGCCCAGCAACGCTGTGGTTTTCGCCCGCTCGTCGGGGTCGAGCCCGGTCAGGAGGCGACGTACGACCGATGCCGGCAATTCGCCGAGCACACCGGCACGGTCGTCGGGGTCGAGAGCGAGGATGAGGTCGCCGGCGTCCTCGCGGAGCTCCGTGATCAGGTCGCTCTGCAGGGATGGGTCGAAGTCCTCGAAGACGGCCACGGCCAGGTCTTTGGGTAGAGAACGAAACGCCACGGCACGGGTCGTGGCATCCTGTCGTTCGAGCTCGTCCACGACCGCCGGCACGTCGCGCATGGCCGACAGCATCGCTCGTATCGCACGTAGATCGCCGTCACGACCGAGCGACCGCAGATCGTCACCCATCTTCTACCTCCCTAGGGTCCTGGACAGCCCTCTGCGTCGTCGAGGCCGCCGATGGCAGGCAACGCGGGACGACGCGGTGAGGCAACCGTACGATCGGTCGCGTCAATCGATGACTTCGCCACGACGAGCGCAACACCCGATGGCGCAGGAACCGGGGCGAAACGCCGCGCCCACGGTTGCTCAGGTCAGCGCGCGAGTGATCGCCGCGGCCGCGCGGATGATCTTCGGGCCGACCGCGTGCGCGTCGATGTCGCGCAAGCTGACGATGCCGATCGACGCTTCCAGCCCCGGCACCCCGAGCACGGGCGCGGCTACGCCCTGGGCCCCGCGTTCCAGCTCTCCGGCACTCGCGGCGTACCTCGGCTCGCCGCCGGTCGCCGGCGTCCGCCCGAGCAAGATCGCGCGTCCTGCGGCCGCGGCATGGACGTCGTGGCGCGCCCCCACCCGGTACGCCACATGGAAGTCGGTCCACCGAGGCTCGACGACCGCGATCGCGATGGCTTCGTTGCCCTCGGCGACGGTCAGGTGCGCCGTCGCTCCGAGCTCGTCGGCGAGCACTCGCAACACCGGCAACGTACGGGCCTGCAGCACCGGCCGCACGGCTTGACCGAGCGGGATGAGGCCCAATCCGGCCGTGACACGACCCGTCTCGTCGCGATGCGCGAGACCATGGCGCTCGAGCGTGGCCACGAGGCGATAGACCACCGTACGATTCAGCCCGAGACGTTCGGCCAGCTCTCCGATCGTGTACCCGGCCGGTTCGAGGGCTACGACGTCGAGCAACCGGAGACCCCGGTCGAGCGTTTGCGAAATCTCAGCGGCCATGACCGGTCCTGTCGTGCGTAGGTGATCCCCCGACTCCCGGACGTAGGTGTCCCATTTCCGAACAGTAACCTGTCCGGCGTGTGAGGATCAGGCGCTGTGGTCACAAATCGGTTCGAGACCGGTTACGCCCCGGTCACTGCAGGAGCACCGTGGAGGCGATCCCGAACTCCCGCTCGTTCGCACCACCCGGTGCACCTGCTTCGGCGGGCGGCACGAGGTCGTGCACCAGCGCTCATGTCCGACGCGACGCCCACTCGCGTAGCTTGTCGATCCGCGCCGACAGCTGGTCGGCCGTCGCCTGCGCTGCCGGCGGGCCCCCACACTCGCTACGCAACTGGTTGTGCGTCACACCGTGCGGCTGGCCGGTACGGTGATGCCATGCGGCGACGAGCCCGTTGAGCTCGCGGCGGAGTAGCGCGAGGCGCTCATGGGTAGACGCCTGCTTCGCGGGCTCGGAGCCTCGGCTTCCGCCGCGGTCGGGTTCATGCGCACCCGAATGGGCCGCTCTCGCCTGAGTCCGGTCGCGTCGGCGCTGCTCGGCAAGACGCTCGCTCTGTCGCCGGTGCAGCAGTTCGCGTACCTGTTCCGGCTCGAGCAGCCCGGGAATTCCGAGGAAGTCCATCTCTTCGTCGCTTCCGACCTCGACACCGCCCTCATGGCCGAAGGCGGCGCCGTCGTACAGCAGATGATCGAACGACGCGTCGCTGCCGAGTGCCTCGAACTCCCCCGACTCGCCCTGCTCGTCCTCCTGTGCCTGCGCCGCCGCCACGAGTCTCTGCTCCGCGGCGAAGATGTCGTCGTCCTCGCGGGCGGGTTTGCCCAGTACGTGGTCGCGCTCGCGTTCGAGCTGCGACGCGAGATCGAGTAGGCCGGGGACGCTCGGCAGGAAGATCGTTGCCGTCTCGCCCCTCCGCCGCGCGCGTACGAAGCGTCCGATGGCCTGCGCGAAGTACAGCGGCGTCGCCGCCGTCGTGGCGTAAACGCCGACGGCGAGGCGCGGCACGTCGACGCCCTCGCTGACCATGCGCACGGCCACCATCCACCGGTCGTCGGACTTTGCGAACGCCGCGATCCGCTCACTCGACTTGGGCTCATCCGACAGCACCACGACAGGCTTCTCCCCCGAGACCGACTCGAGCACACGGGCGTACGCCCGCGCCGCCTCCTGGTCGGTGGCGATGACCAGACCGCCGGCGTCGTCGACGTGTCGGCGTACCTCTGACAGTCGTCGGTCTGCGGCCTGCAGGACGGCAGGGATCCATGCTCCCGCGGGGTCGAGCGCCGTACGCAAGGCTTGCGCCGTGACGTCCTTGGTCAACGGCTCACCGAGTCGCGCCGACACCTCGTCGCCCGCGCTGGTACGCCACTGCATGTCGCCGGAGTACGCCATGAACAGGACGGGGCGTACGACGCCGTCGGCGAGCGCGTCCGCGTAGCCGTAGGAGTAGTCGGCGCGGCTGTGCAGCGTCGAGTCCTCGCGACGCTCGTACTCGACGAACGGGATCGGGTTCGTATCGGAACGAAACGGCGTGCCGGTCAGCGCGAGCCGCCGTGTGGCGGGTTCGAACGCCTCCTGAACGGCCTCGCCCCACGACAAGGCATCACCGGCGTGATGGATCTCGTCGAGGATGACCAGCGTCTTGAAGCGCTCGGTACGCACCCGGTACGCGATCGGATTGGCCGCAACGCCGGCGTACGTGAGCGCGATGCCGTTGTAGTCGTCGGACAGCTTCCCGCGACGACCGCTGAACGACGGGTCGAGCGATATGCCGGCACGGGCGCTTGCCTCGGCCCATTGCGACTTGAGGTGATCGGTGGGGGCGACGACGACGAGGCGCTCGACCGCGCGACGTTCGAGCAGTTCGGCCGCGATGCGCAACGCGAACGTCGTCTTACCCGCACCCGGCGTCGCGACTGTGAGAAAGTCACGGCTCCGGGCGTCGCGGTATCGCTCGATCGCGGCCGCTTGCCAGGCGCGGAGCTTCTGCGCCGTCCCCCACGCCGCTCGGTCGGGATAGGCCGGCGGCAGGTGGGAGGCCGGTGTCATCGGGCGCGGAACGCCGCCCACTGACGATTCATGCGGCGGCTCTGACCGAAGGTGAACTGGTTCATGCAGTTGTCGTAGGAGTAGTCCATGAAGTTGTGAATCGGGTCCTTCCCGGGAGCCTTGCACGTATTGCGGTGCTTGGGGCAGACGTAGTTCGGCGTACGCTCGCGCGGTGTGTCACCCACACGGTCGTTGAGCTTGCTGCATCCGCCCTGGAACGTGTGGTAAAGACCGAGCCAATGGCCGGACTCGTGCACGCCGGTGTCGCTCTTGTTGTAGCCCGAGAGCCAGCCGTTCACCATGCTGCCGTAGTTGATGACGACGCCGTCGAGGAGTGGGTTGCGCTTCTGGTCGGCGGGGAACGTGGCCCATCCGAGCAGCGTCCCCCCGGACATCCTGGGAGCGGACATGTAGAGGTTCAGCGCCCGGCGTCCGCCCTTGTGCAGCTTGCGCTTCATCCGCTTGGCCGCGCGCTCGCCGTACGCGGCGTGGTACCAGTTCTTGTTCACCGGGCGGTCGACGCTCTTCAGCCTGAACCGGAACCTGGTCTTGACGGCGGCCTTGCTCTGACCGCCCCGGTAGGCGCGGTTCATGATCCGGATCTGTCGCACGATCCGCTTGGGAGGCGCCTTGACCAGCTTCTTCGTCTTCTGGATCGCATGCACGTGGACGGGGATGTTGACGACGTTGGCGTCACCACGCGTCACGGCGCGCCGCTTCTCGGCAGACAGCTTGGCGAACTCGGTGTCGAAGCGCTTCTCGAAATCACGCACCTCTGCCTCGGTCGGCCCGGGATCGCGGACGAAGTCGTCCGAACGGGCGCCGACGGCATTCTGGCCGGGTACGCACTCCGCGGCATCGCCCACGCTCGCACCGGGTCGGGCCGGCGCCGCGGAGGCCATTGGAGCGGCGAGGGTACTGAGGGCCAATGCACCCGCCGACAATCCGACGGTGGTTTGAATGCAACGTCGAAGAACAGACACGGCAGATCCCCTCGCTGGTCGAATGCTTGGTGGACGCACGTAGACGTGGCCCGAGTAGCCCGTGAGCGCACACTACGCGACGGTCAGGGTCACTGCCACAGGAACCCTCCGCTGACGGCCATGCGACGTGAGCGCTCAGCTGCCGCCGTCGTCGCCGTCGTCGCCGTCGCCGTCGTTGCCGTCGTCACCGGGACGGAACGTCTCCCACAGCTCCTTGCATTCGGGGCACACGGGGAACTTCTGCGGATCACGGCTCGGCACCCAGACCTTGCCGCACAATGCGGTGACGGGAGTGCCCTCGACCATGGCCGCGGTCAGCTTGTCTTTCGCGACGTAGTGCGAGAACCGCTCGTGATTGCCGTCGTCGAGCGTCGGCTTGGTGCGGACGTCCTCGACGGTCTGCGTACCCGGACTCAACGAAATACCCACGCGGACAGTGTAATGCGCCCGTACGACCCGTTGGTCGGGTACCGACCTTCTCTGGCAGTGTCCAGCCCGCGGACATGACGATTCGGGCCCCGCAGATCACGATCTGCGGGGCTAAGAGATCGCGCGGATAGGGGCGCTCGATGGGGCGCGGGTCTGGGCGCCCGATCCGTCCCCCAGCCGTGAGGCGGCCGGGAGGTGCCCCCATTCGCCGGGGACGGAGTCGCACCGGGAAAGGGAGTGTGCGTCGACGGACGAGAACGCAGCCGGGCGGGATGCCCAGGCACGCGACCCCAGCGACTTCCTGTCCGCGGACTCTCTCAATGTCAAGCCCGCGGAGGCTCACGGTGCGTGGCGCCCTCAGTTCGTCGACGGGTCGTCGGGGTACGTCGACAACATCCGCAGGTCGCTGTCCTGGCGGCGCAGGACGTCACGCCACAGGTTCTCCGGCGACCCGTGCAGAAGATCACCCTCGGTCGCCTCCAGCACGAGCCACGAGCCCTCTTCGATCTCGGACTCGAGTTGGCCCTCTCCCCAGCCGGCGTACCCGGCGTAGATGCGCATGCCGGCGAGAGCCTGTTCGATGACCGTCGCCGGTACGTCGAGGTCGACGAGCCCGACCCTGCCGAACATCCGGCGCCACCCGATCGGCTCGTCGGCTGGCTCCGCCGCGAGCAGCCCGACGCCGAGGGCAGAGTCCGTCGCAACCGGCCCGCCCTCGTACACGCCCCCGGGGGCGCTGACAGACGTCGACCATCCGGGTAGCACCTCGTCGACGTCGATCTGGGTACGCCGGTTGAGAATCACACCGAGCGCGCCGTCGTCATCGTGGTCGAGCACCAGCACCACCGCGCGCCGGAAATGCCCGTCGACCAGGGCAGGGGTGGCGACGAGCAACTGGCCCGCCAGGCTCCCACCCGCACTTCCCGAGTCGTCGGGCAACGGCGCCGCGTCACCGCTCATCGCATCGTCCATATGCATATGGTGACACTCCTCGTACGATTCCGGTCCCGGATGTGGGTCCCGATCCGCTTACGACGCGCGGCTGCGAAAATGTGACCGTTGCGAAACGAAGGCAAGAGAGGGTGCCGATGACCACCGACCCTGGCGCTGAGACCGAGCTCACCGTCGACGAGCTCGCGACCCGCGTCGGCATGACGGTGCGCAACGTGCGCGCGTACGCGAGCCGCGGGCTGATCCCGCCGCCACGGCTGGAGGGCCGGACGGGCTACTACGGCGAGCAACACGTCCGCAGGCTGCGGCTCGTTCGTGAGCTGGTCGATCGCGGATACACCCTCGCGGCCGTCGAGAAGGCGCTGCTCGCGGGTCCCGACGATGCGGCTTCCCATGCCCTCGACCTGCTCGATGTGATCGACGCACCGCTGCGTACGGACGAGGAGCCGGAGGTCATGGGCATCGATACGCTGCTCGCGTTGTCGGGCCTCGACCGCGACGAGCGGCTGATCGACCGCTTGATCGGTCTCGGGCTGGCCGAGCGCCATGACGACGACCGCCTCCTGGTGCACCAGCCCACCGTCGTCCGCGCCGGCACCCAGGCCATCGCGATCGGGCTCGATCCCGAAAGCGTATTCGACATGCTCCCGGTGATGTCGGAGCATCTGCGCGCCATCGCCGACCTGTTCGTGCATGACGTACGAAGCCAGATCTGGCAGCCGTTCGCCGAGGACGGCATGCCCGACGACCAGTGGGACTCGATGCTGCGGGTCATCTCGGTGTTGATGCCGGTGGCGAGCCAGGCGGTGATGTCGGTGTTCCGGCGCGAGCTGTCGGAGTCGATCGCCGAGGCGCTCGGCGACGAGCTCGATCAACTCGCGGGGGGCAACGACTCCGACTCCTGAGTGTGCTTGCCCTCGGTACGCTCGCACGCCTCGCGTACGGCTTCGGCTACCCGCTTGTGCACCTCAGCGTGGAAGACACTCGGTATGACGTAGTTGGCGTTGAGTTCATCGTCTTGCACGCTGTCGGCGATCGCGTCGGCGGCCGCCAGGAGGACCGACGGGTAGATGGCACGACACTGCGCATCCAGGAGTCCGCGAAACACGCCGGGGAATGCGAGCACGTTGTTGATCTGGTTCGGGTAGTCCGAGCGTCCGGTCGCCACGACCGTGGCGTGCTGCCGTGCGATGGCGGGATCGACCTCGGGCGTGGGGTTCGCCAGCGCGAAGACGATCGCGCCGTCGGCCATCGAAGCGACATCGTCGCCGTCCAGCAGGTCGGGCGCGCTCACTCCGACGAACACATCGGCACCATCGAGAACGTCGTGCAGCGTCCCGGTGTGGCCTTCGGGATTGGTGTTCTCCGCGATCCACTGCAACGACGGGTCGAGATCATCGCGGCCGGGGTGGATGACTCCGTCGACGTCGACGACCGTGACGTTGTGCAACCCGGCATCGAGAAGCAGCTCGAGAATAGCAGAGCCAGCCGCACCGGCTCCGACCATGACCGCGCGTACGGTCTCCAGCGACTTCCCGACCACCCGCAGCGCGTTGCGCAACGAGGCGAGTACGACGATCGCCGTGCCGTGCTGATCGTCGTGGAAGACCGGGACATCGAGCTTCTCGCGTAGGCGCCGCTCGATCTCGAAGCACCGTGGCGCCGAGATGTCCTCGAGGTTGATGCCGGAGAACCCCGGTGAGATCGCCGCGACCGTACGTACGATCTCGTCGGCGTCCTGGGTGTCGAGGCACAGCGGCCACGCGTCGATGCCGGCGAACCGCTTGAAGAGCGCGGCCTTGCCTTCCATCACCGGAAGCGCTGCTTCGGGGCCGATGTTGCCGAGCCCCAGGACGGCCGAGCCGTCGGTCACGACCGCGACGGAGTTGCGCTTGACGGTGAGTCGGCGCGCGTCCTCCGGGTTCGCCGCGATCGCCTGGCACACCCGAGCGACTCCCGGTGTGTAGACCATCGAGAGGTCGTCGCGATTGCGGATCGGATGTTTGCCGTCCATCTGGATGGTGCCGCCGAGATGCATCAGGAAGGTGCGGTCGGAGACCTTGTGCACCTCGACATCGGGCAGCCCTTCGAGCTCGCGGACGATCTCCTGGGCGTGATCGGTGTCGGACGCGGCGCACGTCACGTCGATACGGAGTCGTTCGGTGCCGGAGCCGGTGACGTCGAGCGCGGTGATCATCCCCCCGGCCCGCTCGACGGCGCCGGTGAGTTGACCGACGGCGGAACCGCCTGCGGGAACCTCGAGGCGAATGGTGATGGAGTACGAGATACTCGGTGCCGCTGTCACGCGTCGATCCTTCCGCAATCGGACAAGTACCGCTCATTCTGCGCCACGCCCGAGGTTCCGGTCACGCGCCCCCGGGCAGAGAAAACCCCGCTCGGCGCGCGGAGGGAGGCAGCGCGCCGAGCGGGGTCGGTATTGCGAGGTCAGGCAGCGACGGCCTGACGCAGGCGGCGCAACACCTTTGGCTTACGCCCACGCGGGCGCTGCCGGTCGATCACGATCTCCTCGCCGCGCGCCTTGACGCGTTGGCCGAGCGCTATCGAGCCGCCATCGTCGGCGGGCGCGAGTCCGGCGGCCTCCGCGAGGAGGGACAGCTCCTTGATCCGTGCGGGCGCAAGGGCGGGATTCGCCTGATGCGCGTCGAGGATCGCCCGCGTTCCGGGCATGTCCGCCGATGCGTTGCGCCATGCGCGGGCAGCGGCGGCCTCGAGGTCGACGGGTTGTTCATCCAGCTCGGCGTGGACGTATCCGCGCAGCCGGTTGTGCCAGCGCATGTGCAGCGCCAACAGCAGATCATCGCGCGAGTCGAAGATCTCGCTCGTGTCGTATTCCCCCCACGGAAGCACTCCGTCGCGGCGCTGGTCTGCAGCGGCCGCGATCTCGCGGAGAGCGTCATTGCGACGGTGGTACGCATCCCAGGTCATGGGTCTGCTCCTTTCTCCATACCGTCGGTACGTACCATGAGTATGTTGGATACCGCCGGAATTGACAAACCGTTGGTATGTGAGACCACCCACAGAACCGCGACCAACCGCACGTATGCTGACGCGCATGACTCCCCGGAAGGTCCTGCGCGCCGCGGCCCGAGCAACGCCTCGACGTCAGGAATACTCCTCGGCGACGCGGAAGTCGCTGCTGGAGAACGCCACCCGGCTCTTCACCGAGCGCGGCTACGCCGGCACCAGCCTCGACGAGATCGTGCGCGCGGCACGGGTGACCAAGGGCGCGTTGTACCACCACTACGGAGGCAAGCTCGACCTGTTCGAGGACGTCTTCGAACGCGAGCAGAAGAACGCCTCGAAGAGCATCAGCAAGGCCGTCCGCAAGGAGAAGGACCCCTGGGTGCGAGCGCAGACAGCGCTCCAAGCTTTCCTCGATGTCTGCCAGGAACCCACGTACCGTCGCATCGTCATGCAGGAGGCACCCGTCGCGCTCGGGCCGGAGCGCTTTCAGGAGGCCGAGCACAGCTCGACGTACGGGCTGGTGCAGCAGATCGTCGCCGACCTCCTGAAGGACGCCGAGATCGACGACGAGCTCCGCGAGACGTTCGCCTACGTGTTCTTCGGCGCCATGCGTACCGCCGGGGCATTCGTCGCCGATGCCGAGGACGCGGAGCGGGCGAGTACGAACGTGCAGGTGGTGATCCTGTCCGTGCTCACCGGCCTACGCCGGATCGGAGCGACCAACGATCCCGTCGCGGCCGCGCTCGGCGACTCCGAGCCGCCGCAGGACTGACGCGCTCTGGCTGCCCCTCAGGGCGAACCGTCACCGCAGGCTGACCGAACCGGACTTCTTCGGGATCAACTCGACGAACGTGTGCCCGGCCGGCACCGACAGCGACTTACCGCCCTTCGTCTCGAGCTCGATCTCGGAGTCGAGGTTCTTCTTCGACCAGGTTCCGCGGACCACCCGCCCGTTGGAGAACAGCATCGCGTCGCCATCGCCGACGAAATCCGTCTCGGGCACGGGGTTGCCGCCCGGATCGAGGTAACCGGCGTCTCCGACCTCGACATCGAGTACGAGCACGTTCTGTGCCACGAAGTCATCGCGGGGTGAGACAGGCGCGTTCGCGCGCGACCAACCGCCCTTCGTCGGCTCCCACAGCGTCGTGCTGCCACCGGAGAACGTGACGCCGAACGAGTCGACCTTCTTGCCTCGCTTGAGCTTGCGGACATCGAACGGGAGGTACGGATCGGGAGCATCCGCAGACTTGAGCTCGCTGGCCGCATCCGCGAGGTCGACCATCAGGTTGTACGGCACATTGCGCGACCCGTCACGGGCAAACCCGGCGCTGCCTTCGGTCAAGACATCGATCCCGGCCTCGTCGATGCGCTTCTCAGTACCCGGTGCTCCGCCGGATGCGACGAGCTTGCCTCCGACAGGCGAAACAATCCCCACATCGCTGTCGCGCATCGACCGTACGGGACCGACGAGTTTTGGGTGCTTGCTGTAGTAGAACCCCGCGAGACGAGTCATGCCTCCCTCGACCAGCTCTTCGACAACCAGGTCGGCACCGTCGATACCGACCTGCGGCCGTGCGGATGGTGTGTTGTCGACCTTCACGACCATGACCGGCTTGTCGGGCGCGTTCGCCTTCGCCGGGAGACCGGTGAGCGGCGAGACCGCTGTCGCCGAGCCCCCGTTGCGCTTCTTGGCGTCGTCGCCCTCCGATCCTGCGGACTCGTCGCCGCCACCGCATGCGGTGACCGTCAGACAGAGCCCGGCGAGAAGGGCGACGCACGTACGCGTACGAGGACGCCCCGACTGTGGGGATGAAATCATGAGCACAAGTGTGACGCAGGGCCCTCACCGATCGCGGTAAGGGCCCTGCAGCGAGTTTTCGTGTCGGTCAGGAGTTGACCTTGCCGAGCGTGCGTTGCTTCGCGGAACCCTGGGCGCTCCCCTTGTAGGATCCGACCCGACGCTTCGCCGTGCCATTGGTGCTCTTCTTGAATGCCTTGATCTTCGGGGCGGCCTTCTTCGGGCCGACACGACCGGCGAACCAGGAGTTCGTCCACAACCGCGAGAACCCGACCGGCTCACCGGGCCGCGACGCATGCAGGATCAGCCGGTGCCCGTTGGGGCTGCCCCAGAAGATGCCGACGTGATAGACGCTGCCGCCGCTGTGGAAGAAGATCAGATCACCGCGGCGGAGGTTCTTGCGTGACACCGACCGTGCGTGACGCGCCTGAGCGCTTGACGTACGCGGCAGAGCGATGCCGGCCTTGCCGTAGGAGAAGGCGGTCAGACCCGAGCAGTCGAACGCCCCGGGGCCGGTTGCACCGTAGCTGTACGGATCGCCGATCTGCCGTTTGGCGACGGCCATGGCCTTCTTCACCTTCTGCGGTGTACGGGCCGAGGCGGCAGCGGAAGCATCCGCGCTTTGCGGAGCCGCGACAACGGTGGCGCCGGCGAGAAGCAGAGATATCGGAAGCGCGGCAGCGCGCCGCAACGACGTACTCGCGAGCATAAGAGGTCCCTTTCCATGCCTGCGAGGTGAGCTGTCGGGTTAGGGCGGAAAAGGTGCCCTGCCGCTCTGCGAGCGACTTCACCCCGAGCCTGGCCCGAATCCAGGCGGTTTGAGTGGGTCCCCCGCTCCTGCCGCGGTACATCAATCGATCCGGATAGGTACACACGCCTCGGTGGCAGGATTCGGCATAACCAGGCGTGCTATTCAGTTGTGGCGGCCAAGATCCGCTCGTGACGGTTTCGTGACCTGCAGAACGATAAGCAGTACGAGGCCAAGAATGCAACCACCGACCACGCTCGGTGGTCGACATCTCGGCCGCACCGATACCTACAGTTTTCGGCCGCCGTCGACGTACAGCGTCTGTCCGGTCACGAAACCGGCTTCATCACTGGCCAGGAAGGAAACGGCGGTCGCGATGTCCTCGGGTTGGCCGACCCGCCGTACGGGCGTCTCCTCGGCAGCCGCCTCGCGGAACTTCTCCGGCTCGACACCGACGCGCCGGGCGGTGTCGTCGGTCATGTCAGTGACGATGAATCCCGGTGCCACGGCGTTCACGTTGATGCCGAACGGACCGAGCTCGATCGCAAGCGTACGAGTGAAGCCTTGAATGCCCATCTTCGCGGTGGAGTAGTTCGCCTGGCCGCGGTTGCCGAGAGCGGACACGCTGGAGAGGTTCACGATCTTGCCGTACTTCTGGCCGACGAAGACCTTCTGAGCCGCGCGGCTCATCAGGAACGCGCCGCGCAGGTGGACGTTCATCACGGTGTCCCAGTCGGACTCACTCATCTTGAAGAGCAGGTTGTCGCGCGTGACCCCGGCATTGTTGACCAGGATGTGCGCGCCGCCCAGTTCGGCGACGACGCGCTCGATCGCCGATTCGACCGACTGCTCGTCGGATACGTCCGCACCGATCCCGACCGCTTTCGGGGCCCCGAGCGACTCTGCCGCTGCCGCCGCGGCGGACTCGTCGAGATCGATCACCGCGACGCTCGCGCCCTCGCTGGCCAACCGACTCGCGGTCGCGGCGCCGATGCCGCGCGCCGCACCACTGACGATCGCGACGCGGTCGTTGAATCGCTGCATGGTTTCTCCTTCGATGGCGTGGTCGAACCGGGGCCGACGGTCGATCCCCAGAAAATCACCTTAGCCGCATCGGTACGCGAAGGTCCGTGGGCCTGTGGGGTCGTGGTCACCCATGGCGCTGACGACGTTTCCACAGCGTCATGAGGTTCGGGCGGCTACCGCCCCCGGCGTACATTCGTAGTCATGGCCGATATGCCCACACCCAAGACCATCGGCGACCTGCGGGCCTCAGGGCACACGTACCGCGGTGTGAAGGCCGAACTACGTGACAACCTCCTGTCCAAGCTGCGAGCGGGCGAACGCACATTCGCCGGCATCGTCGGATTCGACGACACGGTCGTACCCGCGCTGGAGCGGGCACTGCTCGCCGGACACGACATCGTGCTCCTCGGCGAACGCGGCCAAGGAAAGACCCGGCTGATGCGTACGCTGACCACGCTGCTCGACGAGTGGACGCCGGTCATCGACGGATCGCCGCTCGGCGAGCACCCGTACGCGCCCGTGACCCGCGCGTCCAGTGAGCTCATCGCACGCCACGGCGACGATCTGGCGATCACGTGGCGACATCGCGACGAGCGCTACACCGAGAAGCTGGCGACACCGGACACCAGCGTCGGCGACCTGATCGGCGACGTCGACCCGGTCAAGCTCGCGGAAGGCCGCAGCCTGGGCGACCCCGACACGATCCACTACGGGCTCCTCCCCCGATCCAATCGCGGCGTCTTCGGGATCAACGAGCTGCCCGACCTGGCCGAGCGCATCCAGGTCGGCCTGTTCAACGTGCTCGAGGAGCGCGACCTGCAGATCCGGGGCTACAACCTGCGCCTCCCGCTCGATGTGCTCGTCGTGGCGTCGGCGAACCACGAGGACTACACGAACCGCGGGCGGATCATCACACCGCTCAAGGATCGGTTCGGCGCGGAGATCCGTACGCACTATCTGGAGGAACTCGACGACGAGGTCGACCTCATCGCCCAGGAGGCCGAGCTGACCGGAGACGTGCCGCGGCACCTGGTCGAGGTGACCGCCAGGCTGGCGTACGAGATGCGCGGGTCGAGCCAGATCGACCAGCGTTCAGGCGTGTCCGCGCGGTTCGCGATCGCCGCGGCCGAAGGCGCTGCCGCGTCGGCGTTGCGCCGACAGGCGATCCGGGACGAGCCCGAGGCAGTTGCCCGAGTCGGTGATCTGC
>Ga0079225_10000641_pt1 | contig 19000 bp, 20 predicted proteins | sample Poulit2012_FD_76344 | JGI IMG/M metagenome (GOLD analysis project Ga0079225, IMG submission 76344) | Agricultural soil microbial communities from Georgia to study Nitrogen management - Poultry litter 2012 | ecosystem: Environmental > Terrestrial > Soil > Agricultural land | place: USA: Georgia... | reverse complement strand
TTGGGTCATGACTCATCACCGTCTGGTGTGTATGGCTCCCATTGGCTTCCTGGCGTTCCTGGCTCCCAAGCATTGTTGGCGGTGTGAACGTTCTTGTACAGCTGGTCGCCTTTATTGGGGTGCCAGACGATCACCCCCGGCTCGTAGGCGTCTTCGTACCCGCCTGGTTGTTTCCAGACCGGGTAGTTTGGTGTGCCGTCGTCGTTGTCTTCAACGAGTTCACGCCATCCAGATTCGCCAGGAGTTCCCGCGTTGTTGTCAATATTTGATTCCCAGGTTTTCTTATTGTGGGTTACAATGTCACCCTTGAAATACACGTCCTGGTAACCCTTGACTGGCTCCCATGGTTCGCCCTTCCCACGATCCGGGATCACATTACCGCGAGCCGCTTTCACAACCTCAGCAATCTGCGCATCAAACGTGGCTTGAGACTGCCGTCGCCCTAGCTCAGTTTGCGCGTCATCAATCAGCTCGTACAGTTCGTCGTCTGTCATGTCAGTAAAATCCATGGTGTGCTCCTTATAAATTATTGAGGCAATAATCAGGGATGACCGCTGAAACTCGGACACTAGAGTTGTTAATGTTGGCGGCAAAACTTCTGGTGGAGTTTGAAGGGTTTGCGTAGAACGATCCCGTTGTTTGTCCGCCACCAACACAGGTCGTGTACCAGCTGTTCTTGAAGGTCAGACCGTCTGGGAGTGAAGCAACATAACTTCCGGAAGGTGTGCCATTGCCAGCGGTCACAACAACATAGACTTCTAGTCCTCCCACCACTTTCCGGCATTGTGCTCTGCCTGACCAGTTGTGTGCGTTCTGTGATAGTGGCATGTTTTCCCATTCTCCGATGAGGAGGTTGGACCACCCGTACTGGCCTCGTGATTCCCACAGTTCGCCGGTGCCAGGTTGTAGGACACCGCCCACGGTCCGATTGGCTTTGACTGCGATACTCCCGTAGAGCACATCTGTTGGTTCGGGGAGCCGGTCACGGTGGTGCACACTGATCACAGGGGACACGTACTGGCGGCGCATCTCTCGCACAGATTGTGAAAGCACCTGGTTTGGTTGACGCACCACCGTGTGTAAAACAATGTGTCGTTGGCCGTGTGCCCGTGGTGGATCACCCGCCCAAACCTCAACCCGCAATGGATCAGTCTTGAATTTCCGGGGATCATAGGTGACCGTCACATAATAGGTGGTTGTGGACGTGACAGCCGGGAATGGGAGTTCGATGTCTTCGGTTTGTCGGAAGTAGAACCCTGCCAGGATTGCTTCATTCCGGCCTGTTTCTCGGGATACTTTGAGTAAAAGTGTGTTCCGTGCGTTGGTTTCAGCGTCGGAGTCGTGGCCCTCAAGGTAGAAGGAGTGGTGGCCTTCATCAGTGACGACTACCCCGTCGCCGGTGTGGAGGTTCATTTGCCGGAATTGGTCTTGGGTGATGCCTTGGTTGGCGACCGGGTACGAGTATTGCGCACCCTGTGGTGGCTCGTACTCGGCGGTAATCAGGGACTCAAGCTGATCAATTCGGGGGTTCTGTACATGGATGTCGTAATCTGACGGCGTGTACTGCTCAGTCATGATGGGTGCTCCTTAAATAAAAAAGACCACCACAAGGGCGGTCAAAAGTAAGAGGTAGGTTGTTTAGCGTGTTTCGAGGGCTTGGAGTCGCGCCCGTAAATCCTTCACAAGTTTCACGAGGGCGTCGGGTTCGTGTTCTTCACCCGTTGGCCCCACCGTGAGTTTCCCGGTGCGTCCCTGTGCTGTGTAGTCGAGTTCGACTTGTTGTACCCCGTCTACGATGGTCACCCCGTCAGCGAGTTGCACGGTCACGATGTCGCCCAGGTGGTAGTCTTTCCCGAACTCCATGTCCGGTGTGTCAACCAAGTCCAGACTGATCGTGGCTGTCTCGGCGTTGTCGAGCAGAGTGTCCTCACCGGCTTGTTGTAGGTCTGCCAGCTCGTCAGTGTCACGCCTATCCTGGAATACTAGCCGGTTCACACCCCAGTCGTTCTGATTGCCTTCCATGAGCACGAGTGTTCTTGCGTCGCCTTCACCCTGCCCAGCAACCAACACTTTCGTAACCTCTGGCCGGGTGCGTTCCATCGACCACTCACCCAACGCATCATTATCTTCCGAGAGTCTGATGTACCGGCTGCGATCAGTTGGCACAGACTGAACAAACCGGATCGCCCCGTCAGTGTCCATCGTCGTCGAAAAGATGGTGCCACCCGCTTTCGCGAGCTGCTGGACTTCCTCTAAGAGTGGTTTGAACCGGGTTTCGATTCTGACAGCCCCACCAAACGACGGGACCGTGCTATCAACCTGTAACGGTGTGCGAAACTCAGCCCGTGTCGGTGAACGGTCAGCCCTATGGGTGCGGACAAGGTTATGAATCACCGCAGAAGCTGAACCATTCGCTTTATAATGCGACCCGTCTGTCTGGTTATCCGCAGCCCTTGACGGGTTCGGTAACGTAATCATCCCATCGAGGTAGTCGAGGTGGCAGCGACCAGACCACTGCGCCGTAGGATAATCAGACCGCCCCACCGTGTCACTGGTGATGATCCCAGCCATGAGCGGCACATCACCATGACGGGAGTCGAAGAGTTGGACGTGCCACGCCTTCATATCCCCATACTGAGCGGTAATGTTCTCCCACTGTTCGGTAGACGTGTCAATATCCAACAAGAACGTGCTGATGTCATTATTCCGTAACACCACCTTGCCACCCTCCAACGGGAGCGGCCCACGGTGAACAAAAGCGGGGTCATACAGTTTCGCAGTCAAAACACTCACAGCTGACCACCCCTGATCATGCCCTGCGCTGTGCCTCTCGGTGTCTTCCAATTCTCTGCGTACACGGCCCGAATGGTGGATTCAGGGTTACCACCAACCATCGTCATTTTGACAGTCTGTTCACCCGGTTCTAACGCGAAGAACTGGTCATCACCCGGTTTCATACGATCCCAAATCAATCCAGACGCGTCACGAATACTGCGCTTACCAGGTTCCGTCACAATCGTAATCGGGCTAGTGACCTCACCCTCCACAAACAAGCGGCCACCACACGGCCCAATAATCTCAACATCCTTACCAGGCCCCACAATCTCCCACACAGGCCACACCGGGGCATCACCCTCAACCCGCAGTTCATGCTCACCCTGCACCGTGCTATCAGCAAGAAACACAGGGAAAAACGGGAAACTAAAGGACCCCTCCCAAGACCCCTCATCAACCTCGTCCGGGAAATCACCATCGAAATATGATTCAACCTGGGCTAATGCCTCAGCTTCCGTATCAGCGACAGCGACCGTCCACCCGTCAAGATAGTAATATCCTTCCTCGCCAGGGAACACAAACCCAGATGACGACTTTGACACATCAATACCGACTCTGACAGTATCCGTATCAGGACCCATCAATTGCTGGGCCATCACAACACGCGCATTCGCGATATTGTCTCGCGCAAACCCCCGATAATCATTGTCGGAATGATGGGCGACATGCGACGAACCATTATTGCTCCTCTCACTTATCACACCAGACATGTATCGGTCTACGCTGGCGTACCCGTACACACCGAAAGCGACCCACTGGCCAGGCTGCACGCCACCGATTTCTTGCTGATAAAAAACAGTGGCCCGATTACCAGAACCGCCCTCATGAACCCGAAAAAACGCTGATAGGCTGCCTGCGAACACTCTCTCTGGCTGTCCAGCACTCCCGGTAGAACCAATCGCTGAGCCGCGAAAAATGCCAGTTGACCGATCCTTTTCGTACGACGGATTCGGAGATAAATTCCGTGCCACAATCTGCCCGGTGTGGTCGCGTTTGATTGACGGGCTGTTGTGTGGTTCGCCTTCCCACTCGTACCGGGCCAAGTATTGGACAGCACGCTTCACGTCTAGGTTGTCGATACGGGCACGAGTGTTCGCGTGGACATCGCTGGCAGTGTAGAAGCCGAGTTCGATCTCAACACCGGTTTCTGGGACAACATAGGTGCTGGTGTACGTGCCCCCATAAGCTTCACTAATCACAGTCTGCTCAGATCCAGGCACCAGTGTGCTGCCTGCGTCATAAGCCCGCACACGCACCTGAATATCACCAACATTCGGGCCATCAACATACGACACCCCAGCAGACACGCTCACGGTTTCACCAGGATTCACCGCAACACGATGCCCAGACGCGAACACACCATGCTCAGCCCCGGTCCCGTTCTTCTCCAAACCACCATCAACCACAAACCACGGCTCATACGCGACAGTATCCCCGAACTCAGGGTCATCCCACCTGTTCACCGGCGAACCAGGATCAGCAGTAATCAAAGGCTTCACAGGCGGGGCAATACGCTCAACCACCACACGCTCAGGACCACGCCAAAACGGGGAAAGGAACTTCGCAGTCACACCAACACGGTGATATGTCCCAGTCACCTCACCCAAATTCTCCAACCCAGACTCATACAAAAACGTACGACGCCGAGCCTCCTGAGAATACGGATCAAAAACCACCAAATCAAAGTAATCACCCTGATCAGTGACCACCTCAACCAGCCTGGCGAACATGTCATACATGTACTCAGGTGACGGCGAATGCAACGAAATCACCAGAAATGAGTCACCATCAGCCCAACGCCGATTCCGCAACGAACCGCCACCCGTCGCCCGCGGAACTACAGTGTTCTCCACAGGCGACAACCACAGGCCCTCAGAATCCGGCTCCAAAACAAACCCTTCCAAATCCTTATTCAGGAAAAGTTTGATACCCTCATCCAATGGCCTACCAGTCGGCACAATCGACGTCACAGGGAAACGGTGAACACCTTTTGGAGGCGTCACAAAATCCGGGGCCATAGTCTCAGCCATAAAGCACTCTCCTCAAAAGGTTTTAGACCAAACTGACTTTGCGTTGACGGCGTGCACGTTCCTCGTAGTGCTCAGCGAATTGGTCTTCGTCGCGCATGTAGGTTGGTCCATAGAAGTTCACGTTGGTGCCCGCCCCGTCCTTGAGAACGTCCAAAGCGGCCTGGACCGTGTCTTGTTGCTTATTCGTGTACATCCACTCAGGGTCACGAGTCCAGTTATGAATGACTGACGACCCAGGAGGCACAACACCACCAGAATCGCGGACAAGCCCACCAGTGTGATACCAGTTATTCCGGTTATGGAAAGCTAAAGCCTTCGACGGCGAACCATACGTCCGCTTAATATACGGCAGCCCCCAATTAGCTTGACCACCAGAACTCGACTCAATCGGACCATGCAAAGAAGTCATCTTCTGGAACAACCCGCGAGCAGACGACGACGGGTTCGCCGCTTTCGGGTCCCAGCCAGATTCCTTCTGGATAAGTTGTGACAAAGCCGACCATTCAGCACCAGAATCCCAACCAAACCCAGACGCAACCTGACGCACCTGAGCCTGAGCAGGACCCTTAGAAACCGTGCCCATACCCTTAGCAGTATCCTCAGGATCACCCATAAACGGGATCTTGTCACGTAACCAGTCGATGACTCCATCGATGGCTCCCGTCGCTGTTTGTTTAGCTGCATCCACCATGAACCCGCCATTGGGGAACTTCTCAGTGAACCATCCGCCGACCTTATCGCCAAGTGCACGCAAAGGCGCTAACGGGTCGAACCAGCCCCCACCTTCACCGCCGTCGGCTGACGCTGGCAAACCACCCATATACGACAACGGGTTTACCGGCTTACCACCAGTCCAGGTTTCAAAGTGCAAGTGCGGGCCAGTACTGTTCCCGGTGTTACCGGATAACCCAATGACCTGACCTTTAGCCACTTCCTGACCAGGTGACACCATAGGCCGCGACAAGTGCCCATAATACGTATTCCGGTTCCCAGGGTGAGCCAAAAACACGTAACGGCCAGTACGCCCCACAGGCTGATGGCCCAATACTGTGCCTGCAAGAGCAGCACGCACAGCAGTGCCAATTGGGACAGCCCAGTCAACACCAGCGTGCGGATACCGGCCACGACCAGCCCCAAACCCTGACGTGAGCGGACCATTCACTGGACGGACCAGGCCACCTGAATCGTACCCAGGCAGTCGGCCAGTCTGGTTCATATGGTTCAGACCAGACATGCCGATAGTGTCACGAAGCCGATTCGTTGACTGCTTATTCAGTACGAACTCGCCGCCGTGCACAATGCCTTTTGGTTCTTGCCAGTGGCCGTCGCCAGTGTACCCGCCAACAGCATAACCATCCATCCAACCAGGTACAGGCACCTTGGATACTTCCATATCCATGAACGGGATTAGACCAATGAGGCTGTTGAATCCGCTGATGAGGCCGTCATTGATAACTTTCTCAATAACAAATTTGATTGGTTTAGCAGCAACACCTTTTAGAGTTTCCCAGACTTTTGTGATGTTATCAACGGCAGTCTGGAACTTATCTTTCAGGCCCGTAACAATCTCACCGAAACGATCAAACGTTGGCTTCAGGAAATTGTCATAAACATTCCGGATACTGTCCGACATGGACGACCATTTGTCACCAATCCAAGTGAAGATAGGTGACAGGACGCTGTCCCATAGCCACCGAATAATTTGTGCCAGGAAATCCCAGGTAGGTTTCAGAACATTGTCCCAAGCCCACTTCATCCCTGCGATAAGAGCAGACCAGGCATCACCAATAAACGCAAAAACGGGTTGCAAGATCGTAGACCACAACCAGGTTGCCACGGCGGCAATTACATTCCACACTGGTTTGAGCACGTTCTCCCAGTAGAACTGCATCCCGAGTAGCATGACCTGCCAGGCCGTACCAATCCACGAGAACACTGGTTGCAGCACAGTTTCCCATAGCCAGGTTGCAGCATTAGCAACCGCATCCCAGACAGGTTTGAGTATGTACTCCCATGCAGCCTGGATAGCTGTGGACATAACTTTCCAGTACGTCCAAATCGCTGCGAACACCACAAACAGGACAGCAGTCCACAACCATTGGATCACCGTCGCTATGGTCTCCCATACCGGCTGAATAACATTCTCCCAAGCCGACTGAATAAACCCAGCCGTCGCATTCCAAGCATCACCGATAGCCTGGAATGCTGGTTGTAGGTAGCCTTCCCACATCCCAATAAAGAAGTCTTTGATGCCTTCCCAAATGTTAATGAAGAAATCTCGGAAGCCCTCGTTGGTGTTCCAAAGATAGACAAACGCCCCCACCAATAAACCAACAGCAGTAATAATGAGGCCAATGGGGTTCATCAACAAGGCGAACACTTTGAGCAACATCCCAAACGTGGTGATGATCGCACCAATACCAGCCGCCAGTTTGCCGACCACGATCAGGATCGGACCAATAGCGACCGCTAATCCGATAGCCCCCAAGATGACCGCTTGCCAGGTAGGTGACAGCTCGGCGAACCAGGTAACAACAGTTTTCACCCCATCGATGAGTTTCTGAAAAGCACTCCCCAGGGTTTCACCAATGTTCGCTGCGACTTCTTTGATCTCATCTGAACGGAGCACGTCCAGGAAGCCACCAGCCTCATCTTTCAGAACCTGGAAAAACTTATCTAACCCGGCAGCACCAATCTTGCCAACATTCGCCTTAATATTCGCAAAAATACCCTGCCACGAGTTCGAGTATTCCTCAGCAGCAGCACCAGCATTATCATCCAAAACAGTGTTCAGATCTTCAATCGAGATAGCACCCTCAGCAGCCATCTTCTGAATCTCGTCACCAGTCACCCCGTAATAATCCGCCAGCTGCGACACAATAGGGATCTGGTTCTGCTGCATCTGCGACAGGTCACCCCACGTGACCTTATTCTTCGTCAGAATATTATTCAGCAAATACCCGGCATGTTCGCCCTCTACCCCGTAGGCGGCAGAAACATTGGCTACACGAGTGATCTGCTCTTCAAGTTCTTTACCAATTTCAACGTTGCCTGTAGCCAGCGCAGACCGTGCAATAGCGGCACCCTCAGCCATTGACAACGACGTATCCGTGACACCCTTGTCAACATCCTTCATGACCGCTTCAGCGTCATACCCGAGGCCCTTGATTTGTGACTTCGCAGTATCAATACCAACCAGACGCTGGAACCCCAACACACCCACCAGGCCAGCAGCAGCAGTGGCCGCTACACTAATTGGTGAAGTAAGCTTTGTGAGGTCTGTCCCAACATTACTGATATCCTGGCCAGCATTCTTGAAGCTCTGACCGACACCCATCATCCGGTCACCGACACCTCGCATACGGTCACCGGCGTTACTTAGACTTGTGGTAACACGCTCCCACATGCCAACAGATTTCCCAGAAGCCGTAGACGCATCATCAAACGCTGCCTGAGCGGACTTCAATTGGTCTTCAAGTTTCTCTAGTGAGGCGTTGTAGTTCAGGGTCTCAGCTTCAGCCTTCTGTTGTGCTGTGATCAATTGGTCTTGAGCACGCAACGCCTGAGATGAGTCCTCACCATATTTGGCGGTCATCTCATTGACTTTGGCCTGGGCGATCTCAACCCGCCGGTTAGCCGCTTCCATTTTGCGGCTACCAGTCTCTTTATGTGCAACAACCCGGTCCTGCGACCGCTTCAAATCAGTCTCAAGCCGCCCCATATCAGGCTTAGCCTTATCGAAAGACTCAGCCATCGACCGGCCCATATTCCGGCCAGTCTTACCCGCCTGAGACTCCACGCCACCAAACATGCGCCCAACCTGCTTGGAGATGGAAGAAGTCTCCACGCTCAGGGTGACGTAAGCATTTGCGAGTTCGACCGCCACAGGCTACCTCCTGGAATCAAAAAAGCCGCCCCACACGGAGCGGCCCTATTCACGCCAGGAAAATCACCAGCCGATCGCAGCCTTCATGTCGTCCAGCGGCAATACGGTGGTGCCTAGCTTCTTCTCATCAGTGTTCGTATCCCACGGACGCGGAATACGTTTCGGCAAATCAGAACGCCGTAACTTCGGTTGTTTCTCAACCACTGCCGCCGTCATCTGAGTGGACTCAAAAATCCCCACAATGAACTCATTGATCGGGTGACCCCACCACCAGTTCTTCGGGTCGCGTGCCCGGTTGATCGGCGCATCATATGGCAGGGTCGTAAACAGTGCGTGCAAGTCCCACCAGTCGAGCTGATCTCCCACGGAGTCCCAACGGTATCCGCGCTCCAAAAGTGTTGCGTCGAATGCCGCTGGGAACTCCTCACGTAGGTCGATCAGTCCTTGGATTTTGGGGCATCAACCATTGACCCCTTGCCCCAAAGGTCAATGAACTCTTCAACCTCATCCTGACCGAGGTCTAGGAGGGCTTCCAGGTAGTCATCGTCAATGTTTGCTTCGCGTAACCAATCAACGAGCACCCCAATCTGACCTTTATTCAGCGCATCCATGACCCGCAACGGTAAGTGCTTGAGGTCGGGTAGCTCGAACGTGCCTTCAAACTGTGGTAGCTCGAATGACACAATCGTGTACTGTTTAGCTTGTTTGCGTGCGACCTTACGTTTCTTTGGTGCAGATGCTGCCATAATTCTCGTGACTCCTTTTAGAAAAGAACATGTGACCCCAATTGATTGTTGTTGGCGAACCTGCCCGCCCCGTGGAGTCACGCCCAGGACGGGCAGGCAGTCAGTTATTCACCCAATGGGTCGCCAGTGCCATCAGTGTCGCCACCAGATTCCGAACCATCCCCCTCGTCAGGTTCAGGCTCTGGATCTGGTTCTGGTGGCGGTGTTAGTTTCCCGAGCTGTCTTCCACGTATGAGTACGCTTTGACCTGGTCATCATTCGGGAACGCTTCGATCTCGACCGCATACCGGATCACGTCAGAGTGCACGAACTGGACTTCACCAGACGTGGTCAACTGGCCGTCAGGGATAACCTCCCGAATCCGGGTATCACCATCGAGCATGTCCAACAGGAACGACTGACGTGGTGGCATCTTCGCAGTGTGCTCAATCGTCACAGAACCATCACCCACGGTCACGTGATCGTCACCATGAATGAGTTTCAGAACATCCGCATTCGTGGACTCCAAAAACTCGAACGAATACGTGATCGAGTGCTCCGAACGGACCACCTTCACAGTGTCCCCACCCCACGCACGGATCTTCTCATCCGAAGCATCAGTAGAACGAGTCACCCCATCCTCACCAATGAACCCGCCCTTCTTAAAAGCGGCCTCCGGTTCGGTCGTAGCGTCAGTTGGTAGCACAGTGCCAGTTTCAGCGAACTGGACACCACCGGTAGCATTGACCGGCGCGCCAGTACGAATAGCATCAATACCAGTAGCCATAATTCTGATCCCCTTCCTAAGAGTCAGACATGTGTTTGGATTTCACGCCGATCAGCGCGAAAACTTAGATCAACGATGGTGAAGAAACCTGGTGTGCGTGTCTCAGCATCAGGCATGAAAGTTGGGCGTTGCACAGTGCGCAAGAACGTCACGGTTTTTGTTGGGTCGTGGTCACGCCAGCACCTGAGCAGCCCGTGCAAGTCACGGCACCACTCCGAGGCAGTCACTGAGTCCGGGTCCCACACCTCGACCATGAGCCGCGCATCATCCAGCACCACGTCACGCTCACCGTCACCGCCCACATCAGTGACCGTGACCAGTAAGCTCTTCCAGTCCCAACCGGGCGGGATTTCTAAGAATGGGCCAGCAGTTTTGGGTACAAAAAAACCCAGGTACTCATTCGCACGAGCAACTGGGTCTTGTAAACGGAGGAATTGGGCCATCACCGCTCCCTAGCTTGAGATAAAGCACGGAGCAGCGAATGGTATTTACGGTTATGGTAAGTCGCGTGCCCGGTAGCCATCACCGACACCGCAGAACGAGGCTCCTCTAATACCAGGTCAGTGACCATGTATCCCATGTCTTCGCCACCAGCGTCAGCTGCGATTTGTTTGGCTTTTTTCAGTAAGAAATCAGTCATCTTCGGTTCGTTACGAAGCTTTTTGAGTGCGCCGCGTTTCCATTTCAATTTCGCTTTAACCATCTGAGCTTCCTTACATCATTAATACCGGCGATAGGTTTCGGTCAGTAGATGATCAGGACGCTGAATTGGCGAATACTGGCCTGTCAGATCAGTGGACAGTTTGACTTCACCGTTTGACATATCACCATGCACATCTAGCGAAACTTCTCCAATATGCAGATATTCGCCATCGAGCTTCGCATAAATCGGGACTTCAATAGATCCTAAAGTTGCCATTATCCTGTCACCCGTTTCAGTTTTGTTTCAGTCAAGAATGGTGTGCTAGTAAAAAAGTTTGTGATAGGTGGTGTATCACCGATGACCTCATAGTCTTGACCACGAATAATGAATTTGTCTCGATGATCCACTGTTGTACCGGCTGGTAGGAATACCACCAAGTCAACGATTTGACGCTGGTCTAGCCCATTGAGTGGTTCCGTTGGTGACGGAACATCAACACCAACATTGCTGATCTCTACAGGATCTTCATAAACTGGTGTAGCTTGCCCGTGGGCGTTGTACTCATCATGGGACCAACGAGCATGTTCCACAGTTTCCCCGTGGCCTACAGTCAGCATTTATGGCCCCCAATTCAGGCGATACGGTTCAAGCATGTCTTTCTCAGTGCCTAGCAGCCCATGGCCGCCACCACCTTGCGCGGTTCGGCCACCAAAGGAGACTGACTGAGTACCAGCGCCCTGCCTGGCGATCATGCCAGACGGGTCAAGTCGTATGCGAGCAGCCACAGAATCTACAATGTCAGCCAGTACGAACATGTCATTGAATCCGTGTTCCAAGGTAACTTCAATACTCCGGTACGCTTCCGGCCAGACACCACCAAGACGCCGTAACGCCCCAATAGCCGACCACTCATACCCGGCACTATCTAACGGTTCGTCACGCACAAGAACCTGACTGACCTGCACCACACGACGGGACGGCAACAACAACGTGTTCGTCCCCGTCCCGTCCAACACCAGCGTTTCTTCTTCAACAGGGGCGATATGCCAGCCACAATAATCACGGATCATCTGAGTCGCAGCTGCAACCGGATCGACCGAACCAAAATCTGCCATACCGCCCCCTCGAAGCTACTTATCTTGTGGTGTTCGTGATTTATTCTGAGGCTTCCGACCCTTCGCAGGTGCCGGTTTATCCTTACTCACAGGCTGAGCACCAACCCGTTTAGCAGTGGCCTCCGACAGTTTCACTGTCAGCTCGACACCACCACGAATGACAACGTACTCTTTCACGCACCATCACCCTCTAACGCCGCGATCTTCGCTTCCGCTGCCGCTAAACGGGCCTCAAGACCCGTAACATCAGCGATAGTGTGAGTGTGAGTGGCAGGCGCAAACGTAGACGGCTTCCCGGTCACATCGCCCCACGCGACAGGTGAGGAGTCCCCACCACCGGGAGACCACGGTTCACCAGCTTCATCTACTAGGATCACTTCGCCCAAGAACTGTGAGGAATCAACTTCACCGTCTGGCACCACAACAAATTGTTTTTTAGTCAATGTTCCCTCCTAAAAAAGGGTTTGCTGCTTACTCGGATGCCAGGGTGACTTCAACGAAACCTGCAGGCTGACGGACCGCCAGCAGTTCGCGCATTTCAGCCAGCACAGTGAAACGGTTGTGAGTAAAGTCTTCGCCGTCAATGTTCGAAGTCTCCACACGGATACCACCCTTGCGGTACACGGTTGCAGCCTGCTTACCAGCACCCACCAAAGCCGTACCCTGCGGGATAGCAGTAGTAATGATCGGCGTCTGCCCCCACACAGGTGGTTGCATAGCGAAACCAGAATTACCGTACTGGCCTAGGAACGGTCCACCAGCAAGATACTGGCCATTGCCGTCCTTGGATAGACGCAGTTTCTGGTAATCCAGTGGGTGCATGACGACACCATCAGCGGTAAGCCCGGTAGCCAACTGAACTTTCGTCAGAGCACGGTACAGCGAATCCAGGTTGTCACCCGCACCTTCTGAGGTTTCCGTCTGGATACCTTCACGGTTCAGGATGCCTTCAATAGAAGTGCCAGTCCCAGCACCATTCAGCAGCTCGTTTTCTTCAAACATGAGCAACTGGTAGAGCAGCCGGTTATTAATCTCAGTTACCAGGAAAGGCAGGTCTTCGGCCATCTCATCCGAAATCTTGATCCAGCCAGCAACCTTTTTCAACGATTCGGTTACTTCGTCATAATCTGGGAATGTGATACCAGGCTTCTTCTGGTTTTCACCCACATACTTGAAGTTGCCGTGCTCTTCAGCATCAAACGCTTTCTCAACAAAATATTTGAGAGCAGTCGCAGTAATCGAACCAGAACCCAACCAGTTTGCAATAGTCGGACGCTCCACATGCTGACGAACAATGTTCGTATCAATCTGTGGTTCCAACAGGCCGGTGCCAGTGGTGGAGACCATGTGCGGGTCACCAGCAGCTTTTAGCCCGGTCAGCGGGAATTCATGCCCCGTTGAAGCAGTGATACCGCGACGCTGAGACTTGATATTGCCCAAAGCGTCTTTCAGCTTCACCGCAGCAAAATCACCAAGAGACTTGCCATTAAATTCTTTCACAGCATCCTCTTCCTCAGCAGATTTCGGGGTACCAAGCGAAGCAAGCAGATCACTAGCCGACTTCGCAGCCTTGATCTTCTCATTCAGCTCTTCAATTTCAGCACCCTTAGCGTTGATTTCTTGAGCTTCCTCTACGGTAAGCTCACGATCTTCCTGTTTAGCTTTCTCCGCGAGGTCACGGGCAGCCTTCAACGCAGTGTCGCGCTGTTCCATGTATGTAGTCATTACAAAGCTCCTTCCAGAGCGATCATTTCTATTCTGGCCAGGGCAAGGTCCGGTTGGCCGCCCGACTTAGCCTGATCCTGAACAACATCCGGTTGATCAGGAATACCCGGCTCATCACCGGAATCTTGTAGGTCTTCGCTTTTTTCTTCGGGATGATCGAGCGAAGACAACACATCCTCAATCAGAGACGCGGCCTGACGTAGCTGGGCTTCCCCATCACCAACTTTGAGTCGTGTCAGACGGTCTTTCACATCCAGAAGCTCAGTAGCCTGGTTCGCACCTACCTGAACCACAGAAACCTCATGAATTTTCAGTTTCCGTAATTCCAAATAGTGCCCGTGCTCTTCAGACTCCGCGATAGCATAATCTTCAACATCAAATGCAAACGACATTTGGTTGACACGACCCTCTTGGATAAGTTTGTGAGTGTATGCGCCATTAGGGTTATCCAAGTCAAGCTGAACATCAACTTTCAGCCCGTGGTCATCCTCACGAGCCTCAACCGTCTGACCAATATTCATCAACGGGTCAGACATCTGATGCGCCCAATAACAAGGGATACCAGCACCATTCGCCCCATAGGTCTGCAAAGACTCAGCAAACGCGCCTCTGACGATCACATCACCGTACGAATCCTTGTTCCCGAAAACACTGGCATACCCCGTAAAGCGGCCCTCTGGTTGATCATCACCGGCAGCCTTTAGGCCGACCGTAATATTCTTAGTCTTCATAGAAGCATCCTCTTTCACGACTCAATTTCCTCCGGCCTGCCATCGCCACCATCCATCGGGGACGCCTGTCCGCCTTCAGTAACGTTTAATGGAATGATCAGCTCATAGCCTTCATCAAGTGGCGGCATATCTTGCAACGCCCTGGCTTCGTTGCGTGTCATCCATGGGCCGCCAATAGCAGCGGAAAACACTTTGACTTGCTCTTCGAATGATCCGCGCAGCATGGACTCGACATTGAGTTTCACAAACTGATCATCCGGTGCCTCAAGCATCGGCAACACAAACTCAGTAATCCGTTCTTCAATCTGCACAATGTCTGGTCCTAGCGAGGTCCGGTACAGTGCCCGGTTGAATTCCTTCATATTGGAATAATTCGTGCCCTCAAGCACACCCACCATTGTGGGGTTTACTTGGTAGACCTGGGCGACGGTTTCCAGGCTGATTTTGACCGACTCAGCCCACTGCTCATCAGCAGAAGTGAAAGCATTACGTTTCAGCTCCATACCATCCTCAAGGAGCGGAACACCACCAGCTTTCGCATTATCACCAGTAAAAGCGGTGAACATGTCCATGAACCTACGACGAGCAGTGTCATCCCACCCAGGAGCATCACTCGGACGAGCAATATACGTGCCAACACGGCCATTACGACGCCACAACTGCAAACGGTGCTTACGAGACGAATACTGCTCTTCTAACACCATCCGCAACGTCTCAACAGGGGAAGCCGTAGTCAACGACGGGGTAGGAGTCCAACCACGGAACTCAACAACCTGATCACCGGGAACATCCACAAAACGATCAGCACCAGGAACCTGCACCCGATATGAACGCTTCCCAAAATGAGAATCAGCGTACGGAGTCACCCACGACGGCGGGAACGGATGAATAACCTTCCCAGACTCGCCTTCCATAATGAACCAATAGGCAGTGTCATACAGAGAGCGCGTAGCCACCAGATCATAAATGAGGTCGTACCCAGTCATGTACGGGTTTGGCCGACCTAGAAGCTTAGAAACGTCAGTGCCCCGCACCCGAGCGCGCTGCTCTCCATCTGCTTTGAACAGTTGCACGCCGAGCTGAGCAATATTCCGTGCCCGAAAATCAACAACCGTACGCAGGTGTGGTTGAGTAGCCCACAGCTCCTCGATACTCATATTCTGTGGGTCATGAGGCTTTCTCATGTCATGTTGAAAATATTCAACGTCACGGCCCATGAATGTGGCCTTGAACGTTCCCGGCTGCGCCCACCGCTGCAACGCAGTCGCCATGCGACCGAACATCTCAGAAAACCAAGACATCTACTCCCACCACCCCTTAGAGTCATCATCAGCCCCTACAAGGGCGGGTTCATTGTCACCATCACGCTTATACCAAGATCCATAGTTCTCGTCGTAAGCCGTAGTTTTCACAGCACCGTCAGTGCCCAGCATTTCCAGCCCCCACAGGGCCATCGTCACCGCACACAACGGGGCAACATCGACCGGAGACTTAGCGCGGTTCCAAACCCACACTTCGCCTAAAAACTTTTTGACAGCATCATCGAGCGCTAACCGTAGGGACTTTTGTTCACGGAACCGGATAGTCCCATCCATGACACGATCAGAGAACTGACCGCCCGACGAGGTGAGGTCATTGCCTTGACACGCAGTGACCTCGACGCCTTCCTGCTCGATGTACTCAATCAACGACGACGCCGGAGCACCACGCCCCTGAACAACCACCGCATCCGGGGTCACCTCAAGACCAGATGCGACAGTCTTCGGAACCCAAACAGTCCCTGCGCGCTCAGCAATAACCTCCACATGCGGCAACCCATCATCCCGGTAACCAGCAACAGCCAGATACGACATAGAACGATCATGCGACGTATCAACAGCAACAACCAACGGCGACGACGGGTCAACCTCAGAATCATCATCCGTACAAACAAGAATGTTCTCCTCAGGGAATGGTCCCTCGACAGCAGCAGTGACGAACTGACAAAGATTCTCCGTCCTAAACACATGCTCAGGGATACCCTCTTTGCCACCAGCGCCAACAAGTGATGCTTTAGACGCAATAGATTCTTCAGTTACAAAAACAGTCCCACTCGCATCTGGATGACCTAACGAGGGGATAGCCTGCGCCCAACCTTCACGATCCCAAATATCACAATCATCAGGAGCCGACCACTCAAATAAACCCAACGTCGTATCATGCTGACTAGCGAACGTGTCGATGTCCATGCCACCGGATACAACACGCTCTTCCCAGTCACTAATACGAGTCAAAGCCTGCTGCCGCAAACTGTGCAAAACTTCAGATTTAGCAGTTCCCGCGTTCGACACCGCAATCGTCTGCGACGAAAATCGGGCATTGGTCGTGTTCGTCAACGCGGACCATGCTTCCCAATCACGCTGCTGCCGCAACTCATCAAACGCAAGATCCGTGACAGACAGGCCGCGACCACCATCATCAGATGAAGCTTCGCATTTATAACGAGCACCATTCTTGAACTCAAGCAGCTGCTGACCAGCACCACGATTCCATGTGACCAGCTCTTTACGAATATTCGACCGCTGAACAGACCTAGCCGCAAGCTCCATAATCTCAAGCGCAGCAGGCAACTTATGAGCAGCACCAAGAATAAGTGGAGGCTCAGCCTCTGGCCCCTGCCACATCAACAACCGCCACAGCAAACGGCGCGACATGATAAAACTCTTCCCGCACTGTCTAGCCACAAGAAGCAGCACTGTGCGGTAACGCAACTGCGGAAATTCATCATACGTGTGAGACCCCGGCGCAAGTTCCAAACTGTGCTCTAAAAACCAGCGCTGCCAAGGGTAAAGACGCTCACCAAGTAGCTTCTCCACAAGATCAATAGCCTCAAAACCAAAAGAGGTCTCAGGAGTCAACTCACGTAACGGCGGGGTGAAAAGCCGGGGTTCTGTTTTACCCAGCAGCACGCGGTCGGCGTTTACGGAGTTCGTCAAGTTGATCGACCTCCTTCTCCTCGCCCTTCGTCGCCAGCATCTTGGTCCGCTCATCCGGCGTACCACCAAGGGCACGCAACGTATTCAACAAATGCGGACCCAAATACAGGGCTTTCGTCACGTCCTGGCCATGCTCATTCAACGTCGCCTCATCAATACGCCTGGCATACACGCGAGCCAACTCAACTGCCGCCTTATCCGCTCCAGTCAGCCAATCCATATCCTTCTCAGCCGCATCAATCTGGAGCTCCAAAGGCCCAGGAATCCGTTCGTGAGACAACAAGATCACCTGGCCTTTCGTGCGCGCATGATGGGGGTGGGGCAAGTCAGTAAATAGAGGACCAGTGCGGCCCGGGGTAGGGCCGGGCTGGTTTTCTTTTTGTGGCAGTAACGCCCCTCTACCCTTTGTTTTTTGTTGAACGTTTTACCCCGTTTTTATGCCAACCATTTTCTGCTGGGTTTACCTATGCCGCCGGTGGGTGCCTTATTACCCCGTTTGTTATTGCATGCTCTATGGCTGGCACGAAACCCTGCTGGGTCTTCTGCGTGTTGGGGGTGTGTGCTGACGGGGTAGAGGTGGTCGAGTTCGAAGGCGTCGTCTTCGGGCCATTGAACTCTGTAGTCGATGGGTTGGTTGCAGAGCCAGCATGATGCGTTGGTGGTGGCGCAGTGTTCGCGGAAGTCTTTGCGGAGTTGTTTGTACCGTCGTGTGCTGCGTCCGTAGGTCACTGTGTCACCTCGCACGGTTGTTAAATGGTTGAAGCCCACCAAGCGTCATGGCTCAGTGGGCTTCGGGGTAAAGCTTTGGGGTTCTAGTCGGTGGGGTAGGCGTCTTGTTCGTAGCCTATGCCGTAGGTGATGGTTGCTACCCGAGTGTACTCATCGGGTAGGTCGTCGCCGGGGTAGGCGAGGATGATGCTGTTAGCTTCTGCTGCGCTCACACTTGAGGTGACGCCTTCGGTAAGTTCTGTGTATTGGGACTCTAGGTTTTGGTACTCTTCGAAGCTGATAGTTGTTCCGTCTGGTGCCCAGAACTCTTCGTCATCCATGTCCCATGATCGTTCAGGCGACCATTCGGTGATGATGCTATCGATGTGTTGAAAGTCGTATGCGTTGCCTGGTTCGTCAAAGAGGGTGACTTGCGGGAATTTGAGCATTTCTGACCCGTCGCGGTTGTCTATGTCTATGACTAGGTATGTTAGTGGTTCGAGGTTGTTTGCTTGGCGGTATTCCTCGAATGGTGTGACTTGCTCGTGGCCTGGGTCTGTTGGGAGTTCGAAGGTGGCGTGCCCACCGAGTTCGGGGTATACCTCGAATGTTCCTGCTGGCATGTTGCCTGCACCGTCCATGGGGTTGAAGTCTTCGGTGTCTTCTGTCGTGGCTTCTGCGGCTGTTTCGACTGGTTCCGGTTGGGTTGCTGTTTCGGGTTCGTCGCTGTTGCCGCATCCTGTGAGTGTGAGTGCTGCGATGCTGAGGGTGGTGATGAGTTGTTTTGTTTTCATGCCACATAGTCTACTCGGTGGACACGGCTTTGTCTACTCGGTAGAC
>Ga0079225_10000639_pt1 | contig 19058 bp, 20 predicted proteins | sample Poulit2012_FD_76344 | JGI IMG/M metagenome (GOLD analysis project Ga0079225, IMG submission 76344) | Agricultural soil microbial communities from Georgia to study Nitrogen management - Poultry litter 2012 | ecosystem: Environmental > Terrestrial > Soil > Agricultural land | place: USA: Georgia... | reverse complement strand
GATTTTCAAAAGATTTTTCTTCTAAATGAACATTTATACGACCAACATGATCTACATTCATTAAAATAAAGTCTTTCATTCTGGCATCAACAAAAAATTGCCAGCGTTGCCCATCTGTTAGAATGTCACCTAAATTTCCTCTAGAGATTCCTGTTCCCAACACCGAGCCCATAACTTGTCCATGAGAGAGTTCAGAAAATTTCGTTGGATAATTAATTTCAAACAATGTAATTTCAAAATCTTCTGCGGTCGGTTCATAGTAAGGTGGATAAATTAGGATGCGTTGCTGCTCAGCTCCTTCATATCCACCAAACGCTTGATAATAAATAGTGTCATACTGTCTAACAATGGCTTCAACGATAAACAATTGTCTGGGATTCAAAAAATTCGTTAGATAAGGGGCATATTGATTTTCGACTTGTAAAATCCAGTCAACAACTTGATCAATAAAAGATTGTTCATCTTCACGAAAGTGTTGATAGATATTCATCATGATTTTTGTTCTCCTAAGTAAATAAGCGAATTAAGAAATTGAATAAAACAATCACACCATTTTGAATTAAGGATAGAGCAATCAATGCTACTATTCCTGCCAGACTAATGAAACCAATAGGAGGTACAAATCTTCTGAAAAAGCCCACATAAGGTTCACAAATTCGATATAAAATCTCGCCTAATTTCGATTGATAGGCACCTGGTAACCAAGACATTAAAAAATAAACGACAAGGATTAATTGATAAGCATCAATCAATCGAATAGCTAATGTTCTTAGTTGAATGAGTATATTTACCATATTTTTAATTCTTCTCCTCAAAAATTACAATAGTGATTCACTAAATTCAGATAAATCAGAACCATTAACCGTTACACTTTGAGGAGTACAAATAAATATTCCATCATCTAATCTTTGGATATCTCCTTTAATTGCATAGGTTACCCCCATCAAAAAATCAATGACTTTCATTGCTTGTTCATGGTCCATTCGACGAAAATTAACAATAATTGATTGATTTTTTAATAAATAATCGGAAATTTCTTGAACTTCTGAATATAATCTAGGTTCAACGATTGTTATCTGTGGCTTTTGAAGGGCTTGTTTTTGATTAATGGCTACCACGTTCTCCCCTCCCGATTTATTTTTTACCCACTGATTTGTTTTTAAAGTTTCAGCTTTGTCGGTTCGATTATTTTCTTCATACGTCGGTTCGATTTGTTTTTCCTCTATTTCTTCAACATGATCCATTTCCTCTTCATCATCAAGAAAGAAGAAACTATTGAACTTATCTTTAAAATTATTCATCATCATTTCTCCTTTAGAATCTATTAGTCATCTCTGCGTCGACGTCTAAAGAATGGTGGAGTATCTAGTTCATCGTTTTCTTTAGCTACCTCATCTTCATTTTCACGATCAAATATATTGCTTCCACGGTCTTGGTTGTTATCTTTTCGTTCGTCTAAGTCTGCATTGTGACGATCGCGTAAATTCGTCTCTTTACGGATGTCCCAGTTTCCAAATGGATCATTATTGTTTGGATGATTATTTGAAGCAGGTTCCTCATCTACAGATGCTTGTCTGCGATCTCGATCTTCTACATTTGCCGGACGACTTCTTTGTGTTCTTTGATTGCTTTGTGAAGAACGTCCGATTCCTCCTGGCATATCTTTTTCTTCAATTCCAGTCGCAATTACTGTAACGACTACTTCATCATTTAGATTTTCATTAATAGATGTACCAAAAATAATGTTTACATCACTAGTTGAAGCTGCTGAAACAATATCCGCAGCATCTTGTGCTTCAAATAAGGTTAAGTCGGCTCCACCTGCAATATTTAAGAGAACATTATCTGCACCTTCAATGGACACTTCTAACAATGGAGAAGAGATTGCTTTTTGAGTAGCTTCTGCCGTACGATTTTCTCCTCCTGCTGATCCAATTCCCATTAACGCAGATCCTTGGTTTTCCATTACGGTTTTAACGTCTGCGAAGTCTAAGTTTACAAATCCTGGATTAGTAATCATATCAGAAATTCCTTGTACACCTTGACGTAAGACATTATCTGCTTCGCGGAAGGCTTCAAGGATTGGGGTTTTCTTATCGACAATTTCTAATAAACGGTTATTTGAGATGGTAACTAATGTATCTACATGCTCTTTCATCAACTCGATACCCTCTTCAGCGTAACGAGCTTTCTTTGGTCCTTCAAAACTAAACGGACGCGTAATTACCCCAACTGTTAGTGCACCTTGCTCTTTGGCTACTTTAGAAACGATACCGGCTGCGCCTGTACCTGTTCCTCCACCCATCCCAGCAGTAATAAAGACCATATCTGCACCTTTTAGTGCTTCAGCAATGGCTTCTTCACTTTCTTCAGCTGATTTTTTGCCAATTTCAGGCATTGAACCTGCACCTAGTCCACGTGTAAGTTTCGGACCTAGTTGAATTTTAGTTTCAGCATTCATTAAATTTAAGGCTTGCACATCTGTGTTAGCAACAATAAACTCGACTCCGCCAACACCTTCTTCAATCATTCGGTTTACAGCATTTCCACCAGCTCCACCAACACCAATGACTTTAATCACCGCGCCAGATGGAGGTGTCATTTCGAAATCTAAATCCATTTATTTTCCTCCTGTACCACTATCAGTAACATTTTCATTTTAATATGATTTATAGTTTAAATTTATTCTACATCTACCATTTTAGCATTAATTGACTCTGTTTTAACAGTCTTTCTTGAAAGCTTTCTTAATAAATATTTTTCTTTTTTTAATTATTCAAAAAATCCAGAGAAAAAGTTTTTAAGTTTATCCCCAAAGGGTTCTTTTTCTTCCGTTGGTTGAGTAGGTTCTTCTATAGGTTCTTCTTGTTCTCGATTTTTTTGAATAACAGGACGATCCGGTCTATCTGCTTGAAGATCCAATGTTTTTCCTAAAACCGTTTGATTAATCAAACGATCAATATCGCTAAGATTTGTTTCAGCAACCACTAAACCAATAGCATTTGTAAAGGCTGGATAACGAACACTCATAAAATCTGGAACATAAATTTTTACGGGAAGATCAAACACATCTTCAGCTAAACGTTCAATTCCAGGTAATGAAGCTGCCCCTCCACTAATTACCATCCCTGCTGGTAATTTTCCGGCACCTACATGATCAATAGAAAATTTGAGCTGTTCGAAAATTTGTTCTAAACGTGCTTCAATAACTTCTGCAATATAAGCTTCTTTAAATGTTACTAAATCATTTTGTCCAACAACTTCAACTGAAACCGAACGTTCAGGATTCGCTTCTTCATAATAAGCATGTCCCACATCTCTTTTTAATTTCTCGGCATTTTTAATTGAAGTATTTAAAACGATTGATATATCTTTCGTTACATACTCTCCCCCTTCAGGGATCACTTGTGCATGTTTAACTTGATTTTCATGAAGTACTGCAATACTTGTTTGGCCGCCTCCCATATCCACTAAAAGAGCACCAAAGTTTCTCTCATCTTCACTTAAAGACACTTGAGCCATGGCATGAGGTTGTAATATAATGTTTTTGATTCCAAAACCTGCTCTTTGAACAGCTTTTCGAACATTATGTAAAATAGAACGAGGAATAGAAGTCATTGTCCCTCTAAACTCAATTCGATTTCCTATCATCCCACGTGGATCTTTAATCTCATCAAAACCATCAACTACAAATTCTTCTAACGTTAAATTAAGCACTTGCCGTTCTTGATTTAAGTTTCCTTCTATTGCTTTTCCAACTACATTTTGAACATCTTCGTCTGTAATTTCTTGATGGTTTTGATTAATAGATATACTGCCGTAACAAGAACTAATATGCAAATTGTTAGCAGGAATACCTACAATTAATTCATTAATTTTAATATCTGCTTTATCTTCTGCTTGCCTCACTGCTTGTTGAATCGATACCGCTGTTTGATCAATATCTACGATCATTCCTCGACTCAATCCATTTGATCGTTCATTTCCTACTCCAATAACATTGATTTGGCCGTTTAAAACTTCGGCTACGATTACTTTAATTGAAGTGGTTCCAATATCTAAACTTGCATAAATTCCGCTTTTCATTTTATGATTGAAACCTCCCATTTTTATTTTTTTAGTTTTCTCATTCGAAAATCGATAGTTTGTAATGATTAAAATTGTAACATCTTCTCATTTAAATTTTAAATGAAATAAATTTTTATAATATATTGATAATATTACCATAAAATCCACCCAAAGTAGAGGATGACCCAATATTTCATCATTACGATTTTATTTCAAAGGTTGTTATTTTTTACACATATACTTTTTTAAAAATGGATTTAATTATTTTTTACTTTGAATTAAACCCTAGGAGAAACACTTCGTATTTCATATACAGAAAAAGGCAGTTCATACTGCCTTTTATCATTCATTAAATTCTTCGAGTGCTTCTCTTTCATCTTCATTTAAGCCAGATTCTTCCGTCTGTTCATCAACAAAAGGAGTAAAATAAACCCCAGCTTCCATATCAAATACTCCTTTTTTACCATTCACTGCTTTAACCATTTGTGGGTAGTAAGGAATTTTTTCTGAAAATGTTGGAATTAAGGAAAGAACTCGATTCCCATTATTCATATATACACGGATGAATAATGGATTTTCTCGATCAGTCACTAACTCTATCTCAGAAATTAAATTTAATATTGGTCGATCAACTTTGCTTAGCTCTTCAATCATTTGATCCAGAACTTCTCCTTCTTCAAATTTAGTAAGAACAGGTTGATTACCAATAGATACATTATATTCTTCGTCAAGAACGGTGCCATTTTCTAAAACCCGCAAATATGAGTTGTCTTGTGCGATGTAAGCCACAGTATTATGTTCTTTTATTTGAATAATTACATCATTAAAGCCAGAAACTTCCACAGAAGACTCAGAAACTTGCGGAAGATTTTGGACAATATTTTCAGCCGTCCTCTCTTTTTGACGCATAAGTTCTAAAATAGAGTCATTGCTTCGAATGCCACTTTCTTCAATAATTTGTTGATCATAGACTGCTTCGTTCCCTTCAACAGAAATTGTAGAAACTTTGCTTAAAGGACTAATGAAATAACTCATGATAATAATAATGAGGAGATTAATTATGACAATTGGGATGTATCTTTGCATGACTTTATAAAAAGCCATTGAATGTTCTTCAAAATGATTGTTCACTTTGGAATTATTTCCTTGAGATAAATCAGTACCGTTATCCGCCATAGGTTATTTCTCCTCTCAACATTAAATTTATTACGAAAGTTTTTTTCTTATTCTTTAGCTTATTGCTTTTTATTTTTCACTTCATCAAGCATAACTTGAATGAGTTGATCTGTCGCACGCGGTTGGCCAAGTTCTCGAGCACGTTCACTCATAAAATCTCTTTTATCCGCATTGTTCATTAATTCATCGATTTTACTTAAAAGAGATTTACCTGATAATTGATCTTCTTTTAATAAAATTGCAGCCTCATTATTGACTAAACTTTGAGCATTTTTTGTTTGGTGATCATCCGTTACATAAGGAGAAGGAATCAATACACTTGGAATCCCCAAGACTGTAATTTCTGCAATTGTTGTTGCTCCACTTCGACTTACAATAACAGAAACATTTCGTAAAATATCAATCATATGATTAATATAAGGTTTAACTACAAAATGAGAATTACGCGAAAGAGGTGAGATATCATTTAATTGTTTAACAATTTTTTCATAATGTTCTTCACCCGGAATAAAAATAATTTGATAACCACGTGTTCGAAGAATAGGGTAAGCTTCTACCACTGCCTGATTAATTTTAGGGGCTCCCCGACTTCCACCAAAAATAAGAGCAATCGGTTTAGTAACATCCAATCCTAAAACATGATCAATCATTGGCAGATTCAAAGAATTTACTTCCTGAGCTCTAGGATTCCCTGTAAAAACGATCTTATCTTGATATTTTTTCACTTGTTCATAAATATCATCAAAACTAATCGCCAAATGATCAATATAACGAAGCAAAAATTTATTTGTTAAACCCAAAAAACTATTCTGCTCATGAACGACCGTTGCAATATCTTCTTTAGAAGCCGCATAACAAATCGGGGCACTCACATAGCCACCAGTTCCCAAAACAACATCTGGATTAAATTCTCGGATTATTTTTTTAGCTTCGCCAATGCTTTTCAAAAACAAATGGACACTACGTATATTGTATTTTATTCCTTCAAAATTTAGCTTACGCATAAAACCTTCAATCTTGATTGTTTTAAAAGGAATATTCTCACTTGGGACAATTGTACTTTCAAGCCCCCTTTTTGTGCCTACATAGAGAAGATCCACTTGCGGATCCATTTCCTGTAATCTTCGAGCAACAGCTAACGCTGGATAAATGTGGCCCCCGGTTCCTCCACCTGTTAAAAGTACTCTCATTTATAAAATCCTCTCCTTAAAGATTTTTTTGGTCTGCATTAATTAAATCTTGAACCGCTGCAATAAAAGTATCTCCGCGTATTTCAAAATTATCATACTGATCCCAACTAGCGGCTGCTGGAGAGAGTAAGATGATATCATCCTTTGCACTTAAAGCGTAAGCTGTGGGAACTGCTTCAGTCACATCTTTCACTTTTTTTATTTGAGTAATTCCAGCTTTTTGTGCAACCTCTACCATTAAATCTGCTGTCTGTCCAAAAGTAATCAATGCCTTTACATGTTTTTTAAAATCAGGGACTAAACGATCAAATGAATTTCCTCGATCCAATCCTCCAGCCAGTAAAATAACAGGTTGATGAAAACCCGCTAACGCATTTTCTGTCGCTTCAATATTGGTTGCTTTTGAATCATTATAAAAAATACGTCCCTTGTGTTTCCCAACAAATTGAGTGCGGTGCTTCACCCCGTGAAACTGATGCATTACCGCTTGGATTTCTTCATTAGAAACTCCCTTTAACTTCGCTACACTAACGGCAGCTAACATATTTTCTAGATTATGAAAGCCTTGAATAAAAATATCAGAAACTTTTGCGACAACTTCTCCTTTGAAATAAATCTGCCCCTCTTTTACGGAAGTTCCATTTTCTAAATATTCTTTTCTTGAAAAAGGAAGCAATTGAGCTTTTGAATTTTCTTTTATAAGCTTTTCAAGATGGGGTTGATCTTTATTGTAAACTGTAACATCTTTTGATGTTTGATTTACAACTATATTCATCTTCGCTTGTTCATAAGCTTCTTGTGATCCATGATAATCTAAATGAGCAGAATATAAATTAGTAAGAACCGCAATGTTTGGTTTAAGGGTAGGTGTTCCCATTAATTGAAAACTTGATAATTCTATAACTGCATCATCTATTGGTTTTAAACTTAAAGCCATTTGACTAGCCGGAACTCCTATATTTCCAAGGGCATAAGCCGTTCCTGAAACTCTTTGTTGATTTAGCATTTCATAGATAATGGAAGTTGTTGTCGTTTTTCCATTGGTTCCTGTAACTCCTATGATTGAAGACTCCATCACTGAAGTAGCTACTTCTACTTCGGTAATAACAGGCACTTTTTGTTTTAATGCTTCAAAAACTACTGGGTTGTCATAAGGAATCCCCGGATTTTTTACAACTAGATCAAAAGATTTTTCCATTAAATCTGCTGGATGTCCTCCAGAAATCACTTTAATTCCTAATATTTGAAGCTCTTGGGCATCCTTATTATTTTTTAATTCTTTGGCATCATTTACAGTAACTTCTGCCCCAAGGGTATGTAATAACTTAGCCGCTTGATAGCCACTTTTGGCAAGACCTAACACTAAAACTGTCTTTCCTTGATAAAAATTTTCTTTTACCATAAACAACACCTCCTTTTATTTATTTCTTACAAAGTATTTATCTGATTCTAGATTTTTTATTTTTTTAATAAATAAACCTTAAAGTAAAATGAATAAAGTCAAAATGGTCATGAAAAGCCCTATTCCTGAAAAAATCCCTACTATTTTCCATTCCGACCAACCTTCCATTTCAAAATGATGGTGAATTGGACTCATTTTGAAAATTCGATTCCCTGTTTTTTTGAACCAGAAGACCTGTAAAATGACACTCGCCGTCTCCATAACAAAAATTAAACCAATTAAAAGCAACGTCCATTCAACATTTAATAAAATAGACATAGCGGCTAAACCTGCACCTAAAGCAAGAGAACCTACATCTCCCATAAAAATTTTAGCAGGTTTACGGTTAAAAATTAAAAAACCAAGTAGTCCTCCAATAACACTTAATGCAAAAGCTAATATTCCCCATTCTTCTTGAATATAAGAAATATAAGCATAACCAGCATAAGCAACGACTCCTGTTGAGGCCATTAAACCATCAATACCATCGGTTAAATTTGTTGCATTTGAAAAACCTGTTAACCAAAAGACCGCAAACAAACCATAAAGATAACCTAAAGAAACATTGCCTATAAAAGGTAGATTTAATTGATTATCAAAGCCATTCAATAAAAGCACTAGATAAAAAATTAGACCAATTCCTATTTGAGCCAAGAATTTTTGGCGGCTCGTCAATCCTAAATTACGTTTCATAAATAATTTAATGAAATCATCAATAAAACCAATTAAGCCAAATAATACAAAAACGATTGTAAGTAACCAAACATCTAGACTACGTTCAATATTAAAAACAGTTAAGAGAAAAATAGCCAAAATGACGGACAAGATGATAACAACTCCACCCATTGTTGGTGTTCCACTTTTGGTTTCATGCCAGCTAGGGCCCTCTTCTCGAGTTATTTGTCCTAATTGTTTTGCTCTAAAATATCGAATAATAAAAGGCATTAAAATAACTGTACTAAAAAAACTAATTATTAATGGCCAAAAAAACATTTTCATATGTTCCATCCTATTCTTCCTTATATAGTAACTATTTCAGGGTTAAATTTCCTTGAATAAAAAGACTTTCTTATTATATAGACTCCCTTAGTTTGACTCAATAGCTTTTAACATTTTATTAAAAAAAGCGGAAGCTGAATGCATCGTCCATCTCCCACTCTTTTTAATTTTATTGGAGTCTTTATTCATTTTCACTGGTGGCAGAAGAATCAGCTTCTGCTTCTCCATTTGACTCGGATGATAGTTTAACGGTAATTTCTACTCCTGGTTCCATGTATGAACCTTCTTCTAAACTTTGTTCCACCACATAGCCTTCGCCTTCAAAAGTAATATTTACCCCCGTTAATTCAGCGACTTTTAATACATCATTCCTTGACCAATTCGTTAAATCTGGGATAGTTGCAGCCCCGTTTGTCATGAGTATAATTTGTTGATCATCAAATAAAGGGGTATCTGGATATGGTATTTGTTGAACAATCTCTTCCCCAGTACCGATTAGTGAATACTGTTGACCAGAGTTCTCTAATTCTTCAATGGCTTCAGTACTCATTAAATCTAAATAGGATGGAGTTGTAACATATTGAATATTGTCGTCACTTGAACCATCTTCTTCTATATCATCATTAAAATCAATAATACGATCAACTAAAGGATGGTATATTTTTTGTACCACTTCACTCCCATAGGAAGCATCTTCAGTATAACTGGGTTCTTGAACTGTAATATAAACAATATATTCAGGATTTTCTGTTGGAAATAATGCAGCTACTGAATAAATGTGTTTAGATGTAGAATAGGCTCCTGTTTCTGAATCAACCAATTGCGCCGTTCCTGTTTTAGCAGCAATAGAAATGCCTTCTTTTTTATAACCTCTAGCAACCGCATTTTCAATATCCATAGCTTGTGATAAATAATCTAGCGTTAATTGCGCAGTTTCTTTAGAAATTGGACTTTCTATCTTTTCTGGCTCAAACATTGACTCTTCTTCTGTTGTACTATCTACAGTCTTAGCCACTAATCTAGGCTGCACAATATTTTCTCCATTTGCTACAGCACTGAACGCTTTGAGCATCTGAATCGGTGTTACAGAAATTCCTTGACCAAAACCTGTATTTACTTTTTGTAAAGGCCATTCATACGGATTGGTCCCTGCTTGTTCATTAGGTAAATTTATCCCCGTTTTTTGGCCAAAACCAAAAGCATCTAAATATTCTTTCCATACATCATGACCCATTTCATCCACTAAACGAACAAAGAGTACATTACTGGAACGAGCCACTCCTTCAAGTGAGGAAATCCAGCCCCACCCTGTACGATTATAATCCCTAACTGTTCCACCATGTACATTAATCGCTCCCGACTCATAATACTTGTTAGGATCAAATACTCCTTCTTCTATAGCCGCTGCTAATGTTAAAATCTTCATCGTAGAACCTGGTTCATACGTATATTCTGTTAATAAATTTTGCCAAGAGGCATCAATATTTTCCAAAGTGGTTGCATTAAAGGATGGACGCTGAGCACTCGCTAATATTTCACCATTTTTCGCATCCATGACCGTTGCTGTCACTCGTTTTGGTGTATTTTCTTGTTGCACACGATCCAAAATAGTTTCCAAGTGTGTTTGTAATTTATAATCTAATGTCAGATACAAATCATTTCCATTAATCGGATCAATTTCTTCATGTTCCAAACTCGGAATCAAATAACCTAGGCTATCTTTTTTATAGGTTTCTTTCCCGTTCTCTCCCGTTAACAAATCATTGAAAGAGGCTTCCAGTCCCATAACTCCTACAAGTTGTTTGCCTTCAGTGTCCTCTACTTCTTCTCCTGTATACTGAGCTAATCCTACAGTATGAGACGCAAAAGTTCCATTAGGATATAATCTCTTTTGTTTATCTTCGAAAATGATTCCGGATAGATTTTGTTCTTCTAGTTCTTCTTTAATACTACTAACTGTTTGGTAAGATAAATTGTTTCCAGCCGCCCCAAATTCTACTTGATCGGATTCTCGCGTTAAATAATCAAGAACTTTCTCTTCAGACAAATTAATGTTTTGAGAAATAATTTTCGCTACCGCCTCAGCATCTGTTATATGTTGGGGATTTTTTTCTGTGGACCATTTATCCGTTAATACTGCTATCATTTTATAAGAAGTCGCATCAATAGCTATAGGATTCCCATAGCGATCAAAAATCGTTCCACGATCTGCTTGTAAGGTGTAATTTCTAGTATATAAACGTTCCACTTTTTCCTCTAAATCTTCACCATTCACTTCCCCTCGCACCATAATCTGCGAAAAGCGTAAAAACATTAAGCTAAAGGAAAAGATGGTAAAGACAAGTAATAAGGCTGAAAAATTATGTCTATTTTTATGTGAATTCATCCTGACACCTACTCTTTTGGCACAAGATTTCGGATGTTTTCTTCATGTAATTCTAAGCCATATTTTTTAGCTATTTCGTTAATACGGTCATAACGTGTTAACTCTTGAGTATGTTGTTTTAAATTTTCAATCTCAACTTCAGTTTGTTGGATTTGTTCATTTACATCTTGGACATCTCGACTGACCGTCGTCAGTTGTAAATCAGAATACACATTAAATAAAACTAAAGCAAAAACAATACTTGTAAACAAAGAAATTAAACCTATTTCTAATTTTGTTAGTCCTTTTTCTGCTGGTTTTGCTTGTGGTATAGGCTCAACAGATGGGATTGATTCTTCTCTAGGTTGTTTTAAAGGCTGAGCAATTTGTTGTTCATATGTAGTGGAATCGGCTTCTAGTTCAATATCTAATTCTAAATTACGTGCTAAATTATCCTCCATGACGTTAAATCCCCCTTAGATTCAAAGACGTCTTAATGATTCGTTATGTATCAAGTCTTATCGTTTTCTCTTTTTTATTTATCCAGTTCATGCTGTTTTTTTACAATACGTAACTTGGCACTTCGCGAACGTTTATTTTGTTCTATTTCTTGTTTTGTGGGTAAAATAACTTTCCTGTTAATTAATTTTAATGGTGCTCTTTGGATTTCACTGGGTAAAACAGGTAAATTTTTAGGTGGTTCTTCAACCGTTGAGTATTCTTTAAATAGCTGTTTTACAATCCGATCTTCTAACGAATGAAAGGTAATAACGCTAATTCGACCTTCAACATTAATCAAACGAATGGCTTGCTCAATAGATTCACTGACCGCATTCAATTCATCATTGACTGCGATTCGAATAGCTTGAAAAGTCCGTTTAGCAGGATGCCCCCCACTACGACGGGCAGGTGCCGGTATAGCTTCCTTAATAAGGTCTACAAGTTCAAAGGTAGTCTCAATCGGCTTTGTTTGTCTATGTTGTTCGATTTTTCTTGCAATTTGCTTTGAAAATTTCTCTTCACCATATTGAAAGAAAATACGAACTAAGTCATTGTATTCCCAGTTATTCACAATTTCGTAAGCCGTGAGTTTTTGATCTTGATTCATTCGCATATCTAAATCTGCATCATAGTTATAGCTAAATCCACGTTCACCTTGATCAAGTTGTGGCGATGAAACGCCTAAATCATATAAGACGCCATCGACTTTTTCGATTCCTAATTTTGTTAAATTTTCTGTTAAATTTCGAAAGTTATCTTTAATTAATGTTACTTGACCTTTTTCTATTCCATCTTTCAAAGTGATCTTTGCTTGTTCAATCGCAAAGTCATCTTGATCAAATGCAAACAGATGGCCCGTTTTGTCTAATTCTTCTAAGATTCGCAACGAATGCCCAGCACCACCAAGTGTACAATCAACATATATTCCATTCGGCTTGATATCCAATCCTTCTACTGCTTCTTTTAATAATACAGTCTCATGTTGAAATTCCACATTGTGCCTCCATTCTTTATCTGTGTTTTATTTTTAGATTGATTTTAAAAACCAAAATCAATCATATCTTCGGCAATTTCTTCAAACGTTCCTTCAGCTTCTTCAGTAAATTCTTGCCAGTTTTCTTCACTCCAAATTTCAAAGCGATCGGAAACACCGACAAAATAACAACTCTTTTCTAGTTTCGCAAAATCAATAAGTGTCTGTGGAAGATTAATTCTTCCTTGCTTATCAATCGTGCATTCAGTCGCTGCTGAATAAAAGAAACGTGTAAATTTACGTGCATCACGTTTTGCCATTGGTAGTTGGCGCAATTTATCTTCTACTTTCTCCCACTCTTCCATTGGATAGCCAAATAAACACCCATCCAAGCCTCTTGTGACAATAAAACGCTCGCCTAAATTTCCCCGAAACTTAGCAGGGACGATAATCCGACCTTTTGTGTCGATTGAATGCTTAAATTCACCGAGTAACATTTCATTGCCTCCTTTTGTGGTTAAAGTAAGTCCAACATAAATTTATTCTACCACATTCCCCCACTTCCCTCCACTTCAAATCCAATATAATTAAACTTTCTTCATTATTGTAATATTTGTAACACATTAGACTAACGTACGTTCGGTTAATCTGCGATTTAGAAGCTTTTTTATTGTTTTTCGAAAAAAATTTACAAAAAAATTGAGTGGGGCTTTTTCCCAATTTTAAAAAACACCACTTTACTCCCTTTAATTTTTCAAAAAAGAGATGAAAGGTGCTTTATTTAAAAATAAAATAAATACTTATTACTACTCTACAAAACTTCAAACACAAAAATACCGCAGAATTCTTTGGTTTTTCCCCAAAGTTTCTGCGGTACTTTATCTAAAAAATTATTTTATTTATTCTTGAAAGATATCAATTTCACTTAAAGACTCTCTTCTTTTATCAAATAAATGCATTTCAGGGACGAAGAGCAAATCCCCGTCCCTGAATCTGATATGTTCTCATAAAAATTAAAAGAAATTAATGAAAATACCATAACCACCTATAATAACATGGTAACTTAATGAGAAGATAAAGGCATAACGCCACCATGTACGAAAAAAGTTTCCAACAAGTAACATTCGTTTGCCAAACGCCAAATAAGAGGCATAGACAATTCCAAAAAAACTAAGAAAAATATAAAAATAAAGATGCAAAGGCTCTGCCCCTGCTAAAAGAGTTTGGATGGTTATTGACAATAATAAATAAGGGGTAATCAAATCCACCATTTTTAAAGGGATTGGAAAAATATCAAAATTCAGACTAAATTTACTCCCAAAAAATAGCATGAGAAAAGGAAACACATAAAAAAATATGTATAAAAAAGTATCTATCATCTCACTCACTATTTCCCACCTCTCATCCGTTTATAATTTCTACTTTATCATACCAAAAAAAACGCCTTTTGAATAGCTTCAAAAGACGTTCTAACCTAAATTTGATAAAAATAATTATTCACTTACAACTTCTTTTCCGTTGTAGTATCCACAAGCTGGACAAACATGATGATTTTTTCTCATTTCACCACAGTTTGGACATTCGCTTAAGTTAGGTAAAGTTAATTTTTGATGTGTACGACGTTTTAATTTTTTTGATTTTGATGTTCTTCTTTTTGGTACTGCCATGTTCCAAACACCTCCTTAAGATTTCAATTCCTTTATTCTTTAGTATTCTGATTACTCATTTTCATCCTTTGAAAAATCTAAGTCTAAATCCTTCAAAATGGCGAAAGGTGAATTTTCAGATGTATCTGCGTCATCTTTATTATTTGATGAGTCAGCTTCTCCTTCTAGCTTAACTTCCCAATCATTTCCAGTTGGAAAATCGTTAGAAGTTTTTTCATCTTCCGAAAGAACTTTCATCGGAATAGCGGCTAGAATTGTGTCTTCAATCGGTTTTTGTAGGTCAAGGATATCTTGTTCAAGAGAAAAAACGACCTCATCTTCTAAAGTCTCAACCGCAGTCTGTCCTGCTTCTGGTGCTAAATACACTTCAGAAAATGGAATAGTCAAGTCTAGTTTAACAGGTTTCAAAGATCTTGATGAAGGTAAAGTTAATATAACGTTTAAAGTTAAATCAACAAAATATCGGCTATAGGCCTCAATACTGATTGTTCCTTGAATATCAATCAAACTTACATCCATCAATTCAGTATCCCGCTTTTTTAAAGAATCTGTCATATCTACCTTTTCATCTAACATTAAAATGCCAGCTGGTTGTTTATGAAGTTCTGCTAAAGACCATTTTAATTTCATATTTGTCACCTCAATCTTGACCTATGATTGCGTTCCATAGGAATAGACAACATCAATAATTATACTAGTACAGTATGTCTCTGTCAATCAAATTTTATAGGATGACGCGTAAAATCTTGTTTTTCGATTTTTTTATTTCCTAAAGTATAAATCTCACCCGCTAAAATATCCATCCTCAATTGATCTTTTGTCTCCTGATTTATATTTGAAATGAATGGAGACTGAATTTGATCCCTGTTTTCATTTAGATAACGTTGCCCTATTTTATTAAATCCAAGCAAACGAATGCTAGGTCTTTCAGCCAAAGCTTTTTCAACCTCTTCAATAGAAAATTGCAATAAAACATAAGTCAGCAATCTTTGTAATCTTGTACGCGTATAACGTTTTGTCTTGATACCTTCCAAAAACTCTTCCATAGAAGAGGCATCTTTTATGTTTTGTTTGAGTCGATATTCAAGTCCTTCAGTCATTTGATAAATGTTGCGTAAGGAAGATTCTGATTGTAAAAACAGTTGATATTTTAAATAGGGAAAATAATCATCCCACGTTACGCTTTGATCCATTTTTTCGAGTAAATAGCCATAAGACTCGCTAGGAATATAGGCTTCGATTTGTCGCCCTTCAAGCATGGCCTGACGAATGGCTGTTGCACTAGCGATTGATATTTTTTCATGAAGTGTTGGGTCATCATATCTAACAGCTTTTCTTTGGATAGGAAAAAGCTCAACTTGTTCCGCTAAGCCTTGTCGAACAATTTCTTTTGCATAAGCAAATCCCAGTTGATTATTGGGCGAATTTAACGACAGTGGAAAACTAGGTGCCAACTGATTAAGAAGCTCTTCCATTTGCTTTGCATAAGGGACATTCACTGATTCAAACTTAGACATTTTTTGAGAAATCAAAGATTCATTTTCTACCATCCAATGAGCTGCATTTAAGAAATCTTTACCTAAACCTTCTTCTACACCAAAACTCAAATAATCAATCTTTAGATCTCCTAAAATCTGAATAGCTCCCTTAGCAAAAAAATCAGCAGACTGCGTACTGCTAGAGACTGGCAGTTCTACAACTAAATCCACTCCAGCTGCTAGAGCCATCTTTGTGCGTGTCCATTTATCCACAATCGCTGGCTCTCCTCTTTGAAGAAAGTTACCACTCATTACAGAAATTACCACATCAACCGGTAAATTCTTTCGTATCTGCTCAATTTGATAAGCATGCCCATTATGAAATGGATTATATTCAGTTACTATCCCACAAGCTTTCATCGAGCTTCTCACCACATTCTTTCTACTTTTCCGCTTTAAAGAACCAACGAATATTCTCTCCAGTGATTTTTTGATCAAAATCTGCGGAAACTTCTATTTTTGTAAAGCCGACTTTTTTTAAGGCATCAAGATACTGTTCTAACGGATAGGTTCGTTCCCTATGCAACTCGTCATATCGTTCATATTGACCATTATCTTGTTCAATAAAAAAAGATAATTCATGCTCAACAGAATGCAACTCAACTCCTGTAAAACTATCCCAAGTAAAAACCAATCCTGGTAACTCATCATGGTAAGAATAACCATCCAGCGAAGCAATATGTTCTGTTGTAAAAACATCAAACAAAAAGACTCCACCCTCATCTAAATGAGCATAAGCTTGTTCAAAAACACTCATTAAATCGTCAAAAGTCTGTAAATAACAAAGGGTGTCACAAAAACTAATGATTGCATCATATCGGCCAAAACTCGACAAATCCCGCATATCAACCTGAAACAAAGGAAAACTCACGCCAGCTTCTTCTTGCCTTTGCTTCGCCAATGACAACATTTCTGCAGATAAATCTAAACCTGTAATGTCATAACCTGCTTGCTTTAATAAAATACCGAGTTGTCCATTCCCACAGCCTAATTCTAAAATACTCGCTTTTGGATGAGGGACATATTTTTCAGTATAGCTAAACCACTTTTTGAATAAATCATCATCCATTAACTGATCATACACGTTAGCAAAAATTTCATAAGCCATTACTCATTTACCCAATCTGTAATATCTACGGTTGGTGCTTCCGTCCATAAACTTTCCAATCGATAATGGCTACGCTCTTCTTCATCAAACACATGGAAAATAACGTCTCCCAAATCAATCAAGACCCAATCCCCATTTTGTTTTCCTTCAATACTTTTTACTTCAATACCTGCTTTAGTAGCTGCTTCAACAATACTGTCCGCAATAGCATTAATTAATCGTTTATTCGAAGCATGAGAGATAACATTATAATCAGTTAATACCGAAATTCCTCTCATATCAATCGGAATAATATCTTTTGCTTGGCGATCATCCGCTGTTCGAACAACAAGTTCCAATAACTCTTCGGGTGTGTTTCCCATTAACATATTTCCTCCAATATTATTTTCTACATTAACTAACTCATTTTTCTTTCAATCCATGCATTATAAGCATCTATAGCGCTTGGATAAATTCTTTCCTCTTTTTCAACTAAATATTTAATCGTTTGGGTAATTTCAAAACGAACCGCATCTCGTAAAGAGTAACTCGCTAATTTTCTAGCTTCTTTTGCTGCTTCATGTGTCCGACCCGGTTCAATATAGTCAGCCACAAAAATAATTTGAGCAATCAGACTCATTTCTGGTGCCGCAATTGTATGATACTTAATAGCTTCTAAAATTTCATCATCGCTAATGCCATATTCTCTTTCAGCCAGAATAGATCCAACCGGCGCATGCCAAATTTGACTGCCAAATTGTAAAAGATCTAGATTTAAATTCTCGCTAATGACAATATCGCGCATTTCAGCTTCAGATTGTTCTTTAGCCACATCATGCAAAAGTGCCGCTATACTCGCTTTTTCCACATCTGCTGCATACTCTCTAGCCAACTGTATTGCTGTCTTTTCTACACGAAGCACATGTTCAAAACGCTTTTTGCTCATTTTTTTCTTGACTAAATCAATAAGTTGTTCGCGTGTATAAGAAGTATACATTCCAGAATATACGACTGGTTCACTATTTATCATTTTTGTATAACCCTTCTTTTTCAATAAATTCTTGGACTGCCTTTGGTACTAAATATTTTATCGAGCCGCCTGTTGCTACTTTACGACGAATAAAGGATGAACTAATATCCAAAGTTGGTGTATCTACCATAATAATAGGATATTCAGATTCTTTTTCAAAACCTGGTCGCTTTACCCCAACAAATTGAACCAACTGAACCAACTCATCAATTTTATACCAAGTAGGCAGATCACTAATCATGTCGCCACCAATAATAAAATAAAAATCAACGGCAGGATACAAATCAATCAGAGCCTTCATCGTATCATACGTATAATTTTTTCCACCCGCTTTAACTTCATATAACTCCATATCAAAAGCAGGATGGTCTTGGATTGCTAATTTTAGCATCTCCACTCGTATATCCGAAGAAATCGTCTTCTTCTCAACCGAAGAATGCGGGGGCTGAGCAGTAGGCATAAATAAAATCTTATCCAGATCCAATTGATCCATTACTTGATCCGCCATCACTAAATGTCCCATATGAGGCGGATTATACGTTCCTCCAAGTATGCCCACTTTTTCCCGTTTGCTTGTTCTAATTTCTTCGATTAAAATTTCTGGTTCCAAAATCACCGACGATTGTTTACTCAAACCTTTTCGTTCCTTTCCGTTCATTTTTGCTTCGCCAATGCCTTTAATCTAGTTTCCAGCTGCTTTTGGAAGATTGATGAAATATTTTTGATATTTCTCCTCTTCCGCTGGTAAATATAAGACCAATACTTTACCGATCACTTGTACCACAGTAATTTCTGAATGGCTTTCGATAAAAGCAGCGGCTTCTTTAGCGGTTAAGTTTGAATTTTGTAAAACTTGTACTTTCATTAATTCTCGTTTCGATAAAGCCTCAATATATTCTTCGACAATTTCTTCTGTCAAATCATTTTTCCCAATTTGAAAAACTGGAGAAAACTCATGTGCTTCTGCACGTAAGAAACGTTTCTGTTTTCCGGTTAATTTTTGCATAATAACTCCATTCTTTT
>Ga0079225_10000637_pt1 | contig 19101 bp, 22 predicted proteins | sample Poulit2012_FD_76344 | JGI IMG/M metagenome (GOLD analysis project Ga0079225, IMG submission 76344) | Agricultural soil microbial communities from Georgia to study Nitrogen management - Poultry litter 2012 | ecosystem: Environmental > Terrestrial > Soil > Agricultural land | place: USA: Georgia... | reverse complement strand
TCCTGGAATCTGTTGACGCTGATATGGGCCACATCATCGATCACCTCGTAAGTCACACTTTCAATATGGATGGTGTCCCGTGTCACGGTAATATCTATCGGTTCTCCTTCGCCCCGGACGATGGAAAGGACTACATCCGTCCCTTTTTCACCACGGATGAGCTGTACTGCTTCGTGAGTGGTCATGCCTTCTGTAGACTCACCGTCCACCCCGACAATCTGGTCTCCGGGTTCGAGGCCTGCTTCTTCAGCCGGCGACCCCTTCATCGGCGATGTAATGATGATTTTACTGCCCTCCTGCATCACTTCAGCACCAATGCCTTCAAAATCACCGGTGATGGATTCCTGAAACTCAGCCGTTTCATCCTTGTTCATGTATTCGCTGTATGGGTCATCCAGACCCTCGACCATGCCCTCAATCGAGGATTCTATAAGTGCATCTTTGTCTACATCAGTATAGTATTCCGATGTGATGGTATCGTATACATTATACAGCTTGGCGAATTCGCTCCTTGTGTCCGTTCCCACGTTGACGGCTTTTTCTGAACCTGCTTCAAGGCTCAGTGCCGTTACCACAGCTGTAGCGATCACAGCCGTCAGGATGATGATGATAAACCAGAATAAATTTATACTTATGCGGCGGCCGCCACCTTCAACTGATTTTTTATTCTTTTGATCCTCGTTCAAAATTCACACCTAATTTCTACTTGAATAATTACATAATAGTTTAACAGTTTATGTATTGAATTTAAAGAAAAAGAACAGAAAGGCACACACCTTCCTGCTCCCAGCCGGCTGGCTTATTATGCGTCTATGAATGGTACTGCAGCATCAAGTGCCACCTCAATCATTTCATTGAATGTTGTCTGACGCTCTTCGCTTGACGTCGCTTCCCCTGTCAGTACATGGTCGGAGACTGTCAGGATGGACAGCGCACGTGCATTGAATTTTTTGCTGATGGTGAACAGTGCGCTGGATTCCATTTCAAGTGCAAGGACTCCGTACTCGGCAAGCTGTTCGATATTTCCATTTTCATCATAAAAGGAGTCCGCTGTGAAGACGTTTCCTACTTTGATCTGCATGCCTTTCTTTTTCGCCTCGTTGTAGCTCGACAACAGGAGTTCGAAATCGGAAGTCGGAGCATACTCTATGTTTTTGAACAGTTTTCTGTTCTGGTAGGAGTCACTTGAAGCACTTTGTGCCAAAATCACATCACGTACCTTTACATCTTTCTGAATTGCTCCACATGTACCTACACGAATCAGATTTTTTACGCCGTACTCCTCCATGAGTTCATGGATATAGATGGAAATGGAAGGTACACCCATCCCGGTGCCCTGTACAGAGATGCGTTTTCCTTTGTAGTAGCCGGTAAATCCGAGCATGTTGCGGACTTCGTTGTAACATACAACATCATCCAGGAAAGTTTCTGCAATGTATTTTGCCCTGAGTGGATCTCCTGGAAGTAGTATGGTGTCTGCGATGTCACCTTTTTTTGCATTGATGTGAATACTCATTTCTTGTTCTCCTTTAATTTCAAATATTGCTTCAGTGCTGCAGCCAATTCCGGTAATCCTCGAAGGATTCGTCATAGACCGAGAGGGACATGCCCTCGTAGGGGTTTTGTTCCAGATAATCGGACACTGCCGAATAATCATCTGCATCACGGGGAAACATGGTATCGTCAAATATCAGCGCGGCGAGGCGTCCGATATCGGACGCCTCCCCCCGCCGCGTTTTGATATAGTGGTAGTAGGAGTAGTTTTTCATTACTTGACAGCTGCTTTGACTACAACTGTTTCTCCCTTTACAGTGTCAGAAACGGACTGGACATCGAATGATGCGAGTTCATCACTGTTCGTAATGATGACCGGTGAAATGGTGCTGTTCGCTTCTTCCTTTACAAGGTCGATATCAAAAGTGACGAGCTTGTCTCCGACTTCGACCCTGTCCCCTTCCGAAACAAAGCCTTCAAATCCTCTGCCTTCCATTGCCACTGTCTCAAGGCCGATGTGGATCAGCACTTCCGCCCCATTGTCAGTCTTGATACCGACAGCGTGGTTAGTAGGGAATACCTGCATTATCACACCATCGACAGGTGCAACCACCTCGCCGTCAGAAGGATCGACGCCGAATCCCTCTCCCATCATTTTTTCTGCGAAAACGGGATCGGGAATATCTTCAAGCGGCACATAGGAGCCATTCATGGGACTTTTAATCTCCAGGTTTTTGTCTACATCTTTTACTTTTTTACCGAATAGATTTTTGAACATCTGCTTCATCTCCTGTCTTCATCTTCTTTATATAATAACCTATTATCAGTCGAATAAACGAAGATATTCTGAATATCCTTTTTCTTCCATCTGGTTTTTCGGAATGAATGTGAGTGCCGCGGAATTGATGCAGTAGCGGAGTCCGCCCAGTTCCTTCGGACCATCCGGGAACACATGTCCGAGATGGCTGTCGGACGTTTCACTCCTCACTTCTGTACGCCTCATGCCGAATGAATCGTCGAAATGTTCCGATACATCGCCGGATACGGATCTGGCAAAGCTCGGCCATCCGCAGTCGGATGCGAATTTATCCCGGGAAGTAAACAGCGGTTTTCCGCTTATCTTGTCTACGTACAGACCGTCTTCATAATGATCCCAGTATGCATTCTGGAAAGGAGGTTCCGTCCCGTTTTCCTTCATCACGTTGTATTCGGCTGCTGAAAGTTCACCAATATCTTTTTTCATTGCCATATATCAATTCGCTCCCCAATGGTTTTCTACGAATGCTTTTCTTCCTGAACCTTTATAATAGGCGTTATAATGGCCGCTGTTTGTCTGATAGAAATCCTGATGCTCGTCTTCGGCACGGTAGAAGTTCCTGTAAGGCAGAACCGGGGTGTTGATCGGTTTTGAGAAAATCTTCTTTTCATCCAGTTCCCTGATGACTTCTTCGGCTGTTTCTTTCTGTGCTTCATCGTGATAGAAGACAGCCGGTTCGTAACTTGGGCCTCTGTCCCCGAATTGTCCTGTGTTATCCGTAGGATCGAAAGTTTGGAAGAAAATTCCAAGCAATTCTTTGTAGGACATGACAGATTTGTCAAAATCGATCTGAACTGCCTCTACGTGTCCTGTTGACCCGCTCGTCACTTCCTGATAGGTAGGGTTTTCGACATGTCCATTAGAATAGCCGGAAACCACGCTGTTTACCCCTTCGAATTGGTCGAACGGTTTCACGAGACACCAGAAGCATCCTCCTGCTAGCGTTGCTGTTGACAAAAAATCACCTCATCTATTATTTTTCCATTGAAAAATACCACTCATTGTTCTGGTAATCAATTGAATCGACTCTCACATCAAAACCCGCCGCCTCATCAAAAAGAGACGTATCGATGATCAGCGCACGTTCATCTTCGGAAAACGAAATGCCCTCCGGCAGATCGCTCTGGGAACGGATGATTGAATAAAGTGCATCCTGAGGAAGCGGGATATTTTCTATATCTATATCCGACACCTCAAATACTATTGTATCACCTGTTGCCACCGGTTCAATCTGAAATGAGGCATCCACACTGATTCCATAAACATTGTTCCGGGAATTGAGCCCGATACCCGACTCGCTGATGTCGAGTGACAAGCTGTCATCATCGATGCTTTCCATGATCAGCGCCTCCACAGCCTCATTCGTCATCTGTATTTCCATATCCGAATTTCCACCGGAATAGTTATCCACTTCCCCGGGAGCCGTGTAGCTGCCGCTGAGGAGATATACCAGACCGGCGACGGCGATGATATTGGCTGCGAGAAGAATGATGAACAGCCATTTCCAGATCTTCATCTAGGACACACCCCTGCTGAGATTTTTCCTCGTCAGTTTCAGGAATTCATGCGGATACCTGTTCCTATCGTCGACGGTACCTTCCTGTCTGCCGGCTATTTCCCAATCATCCATATCGTATTCCGGGAAAAAAGTGTCCCCTGCAAATGTTTCTTGGATGCGTGTTATATACATTTCATCAACGAGTTCCATCGTCTGTTTATATACACCGCTGCCTCCAAAGATGAATATCTTTCCGGGAAGCCTGCTGATATCTTCAATATCATGGATGATATCAGCACCATCAGCCCTGTAGTTTTCGTTTTTGGTGAGAATCACATTTCTGCGGTTTGGCAGTGGTCTGCCGAGTGATTCGAAAGTCTTTCTGCCCATGACGATGGTGTTCCCTTCCGTCAGTTTTTTGACATGTTCCAAGTCGACCGGCAGATGCCACGGCATTTTGTTTTTGAAACCGATGACGTTCTGATCGGCATGGCATACGATTAATGATACCACTGATATTACCTCCTAGACTGCAATAGGTGCTTTTATATAAGGATGACATTCATAATCGACGATTTCCAGGTCTTCATAACTAATGTCAAACATGGATTTGTCACTGTTGAACCTGATTTCCGGTGCCTTGTAGCCGTCTCTTGAAAGCTGTGTCTTTACGGCATCCAGATGATTGCTGTATATGTGCGCATCACCGAATGTGTGAACGAAATCCGCGGCCTCCAGATTACATTCTCTGGCGACCAGATGGAGCAGGAGTGCATAGCTTGCAATGTTAAACGGAACTCCGAGGAAGACATCCGCACTTCTCTGATACAGCTGAAGGCTGAGTTTTCCATTGTTCACATAGAACTGGAAGAAAGCGTGGCATGGCGGGAGGGCCATCGAATCGATTTCTGACGGGTTCCATGCTGTGACGATATGCCTTCTGGAATCCGGGTTGTGACTGATGCTGTGGACGACGTTTTTGAGCTGATCGGTAAATGAACCATCAGGCCCTTCCCATGCCCGCCACTGTCTGCCATAGACATTGCCTAGATCACCGTATTTTTCTGCGAACGCATCATCTTCCAGTATGCGTTTTTTGAACTTTTCCATTTCATCTTTGTAGACAATATTGAACGATGGATCCTGTTGTGCACGGTTGCCGAAGTCTGTCATGTCCGGCCCTTCATATTCATCTGACTCCACCCATTTTTTAAATGCCCATTCGTTCCAAATATTGTTGTTGTATTCAAGGAGGAACCTGATGTTCGTATCCCCTCTGATGAACCAGACCAGCTCGGTTGCAAGCATCTTGAACAATACCTTTTTCGTGGTCAGCATCGGGAACCCATCCCGCAGGTCAAACCGCATCTGATGTCCGAAAATCGAATAGGTGCCTGTCCCTGTCCTGTCATCTTTATATTCCCCTTCGTCGAGTATTTTTTCAAGCAGTCCGTGATAAGCCATGTCAAAGTGATTCATGCAATCCCCCTCTTTCTTTTTTCTGATTCTTTATATATAATTGATATGAATTCTTTATAGAACATTACAATCATAACTGTCTGGAGAGTGGCTTATGGAAATTATCATGGCGATCGGCCTCATACTATTATCATTTTACATGGTTTCTATGTGCATATACGAGTAATCCGTCTACCGGATGAAAAACAGGAAAGGCTCAGCCTTTCCTGTTTTTTTATTTTATGAACAGTTCTGGTCGAAGCTTTCTTTGATATCCATCATGATATCTTCGATCTCCCTGCCCTCAATATGTTCACGGGGGATGAAGTGCATCAGGTTCTTACCTTTGAATAATGCCATGGAAGGGCTGGATGGCACCTGACCTATATATTCACGCATCTTTTCTGTCGCCTCTTTGTCCTGACCGGCAAAAACAGTCGCTTTTTTTGACGGTTTGATCGGGTTCTGGTCGGCAACTGTGACGGCAGCCGGTCTCGCAAGCCCTGCTGCACAGCCGCATACACTATTGACCACGACGAATGCAGTTTCATCATCACCGATGTTTTCCATGAACCTGTCTACGGACTCCCCGGTCGTCAAATCTTGGAATTCCTGATTTGTCAGTTCATCACGCATTGGCTGGGCAATCTCCTTCATATATGCTTCATAAGGATTCATATATTTCAACGCTCCCTTTCCTGAATTTGTTTCCAGACGCTTCCAAGCGCATCTTCACCCTGTTCTATTCTGGCGATTGCCATTTCAATCTGCAGTCTTACATCATATTGGCTGTCATTCTGATGTGCTTTCAGATGCGGCAGGCTTTCTTCCGTACCCGTTTCATATATGAACATTGCTGCGCGCCAGCGTACAATCGGACTTTTATCCCCGAGAGCCGGATAAATGTCATCCAGTCCCTCAGAAAACCCAAGGTCACTGTAGGCATCCCCGGCAGTACGTCTGACCGGTACGGATTTGTCATTCAGGCCGGTCTTCAGATATGGCAGGGTTTCTTTCTCTTCAATCATGGCAAGCAGGCTGACGGCTTCCCGTCGCACCTGCATCTTTTCATCTTCGAGTGCAAGTGCGAGCACTTCGTAGTCTGCCCTGGTCGGTGTTTCCATATGATCAAGGAGCCACAGGCGCTCTTTCCAGTCCTCTTTGGATTTGAAGTCCTCTGCCGTGATTTTGAAATACCGCTTAGGTTCCGGTGTCTTCCTGGTTTTTGCCTCGTCCACCAGGCGTGCGAGCTGCGTTTCATTATAGAGGGCTTCAATTTCTTCGGAGACCTCTGTAAAAATCTCTTCCGTGGCACCGTAGCGGATGCCGAAATCTTCCCATTTGCGCAGAAGGATGATATTATCCTCCGGAAGTGTCGCTTCAGCCACTGCTTCAGTGAAACGCTCCGGCAGTTGTCTCCGGTGTTCCTCACCATCATTCAGCTTGATCTGATATGGAATGTTCTTGAAGGTGAGCACTTGTGTTATGACCTCCCCGTATGAGGTGTCTAATTCAAGTTTTTTTTTACATCTTCCGTTCCGCCGGAAAATGTTTCTTCGATCTGTGGAATGAGTGTTTCCCAGTCCACTTTCGGAGATTTGTCGACCGAGATGAAATCGAGGGCGTGAAACACACTTTTTACATCTTCGAGTTCAAGGATGCGGTTGATGAAATCCGGTGCATCATCTGAAACCTCCCTGTAAGTGGATGATTTCATCTCTGTCTTCTCTTCACTTACAGTGATCTTCATAGTATTCGGACTTGGTGTCGGTTCAATTCTTACAATTTCCATTATGATCCTCCTATTGCAGATTGTTGCCATGTGCCCGTATCTGTTTACCTACGGAGCATTCATGTATACAGAAATTATGTGCAGTCGTTTTGCTGCCCTGCTGCCTGTTGAGCATCTTCAGGATACAGTCACGACAATATTTCTCTTCAAGGTTATTGATCTTATCCAAAACTTCGGTATTCACATTTCAACCTCCTGAACCAATTATACATAATCGGCATCGATAACAAAAGGATGACCGGGCTGATCACCCTTTTTTATGCCTGTATAAGGTTTGCCTGGCAAGTTCATCCGCCCGGCGGTTTTCACGCCGTGGTGTCCAGCTCACCAGGAACAGGTCAAATTGATCAAGTTCCGCTTCAATTTTCCTGTAGTATTCCCTGAATACAGGATTTTTGACAAAGCCCCTGTCAAAACTGTCGGAGATCACTTTGGAATCTGTGTGTATGATAAGAGAAATGAAATCGTGTTCCGCTGCCTTTTTGACAGCGAAAAGGAGCACAGCCCATTCCGCTTCATGGTTATCCATCTCCCCAAGGAACACTGTGTATTCAAGGCTCGTCCCTTCCTCTTTGAAGACTGCAGCTCCCGCCGCCATTTGGGGATGGGGTGACGCCGCGGCATCAATATACACTATCGTCATAAATCCAGTGTGTCCACATACCTGCTGCTGATGGTCAGATTGTGGCTTTCCAGGGCGGATTTGATATGGGACGGATTTATAGAAAGGGGTGATTTTGTCTCAACGAGGTTGATGTCAACCGGGACATCTGTAATGATTCTCGCAAGCCTGAGCGACATATCGAGGGATACTCTGTCTGCTTCGATCTTCGATCTGACAGAAGGCGTCAGGCTGTCCAGTTTCAGGAGCAGCTGCTCTATGCTGCCATGTTCCCTGATCAGTTTGAGTGCCGTCTTCTCGCCGATGCCTTTGACTCCGAAATAACCATCCCCGGGATCACCCATGAGCGCCTTCACATCTATGAATTGTTCGGGATGTATACCGTACTGAGTTTCGAACAGATCTTTCGTATACATATTGTACTCTGTAAAGCCTTTCTTCGTCAGCCAGATGTCATTTGTACCATCAAGCAGCTGCAGCAGGTCACGATCGCCGCTGACGATGATGAGATCATCATATTCCTTTGAAAGGGTGCCGATGATATCGTCCGCTTCATAACCTTTGATTCCAGTCTGGCAGAATCCGATGTCATCAATGACTTCTTTTACATAGTCAAACTGGGGTATCAGCTCCTCGGGCGGCGCAGTCCGGTTCTTCTTATAATCTTTGAACCATTCATTGCGTATTGTCTCGGACCCCATATCCCATGTGATGACCATCCTTGCGGGTTTCAGTATTTCCACAAGCTTGAGTGTATGTCTGATCATGCCTTGGATACCGTTCGTCGGAACCCCCGCTTCGTTGATCATGAACTGGTTGCGGAAACTGGTCGCAAAGAAATGCCTGAACAGCAGAGCCATTCCGTCTATGACCAGCGTTCTGTCATTATCCATGTGTTCTGCCCATCCTTTCATTCAGCCGGGTATCTCCCGTCCTGACCGGATTGTCGCTGTCCGTGATCCATTCGGAGAAGCTGCCGCCATAAAGTTTTACCGGCAGGCCCATCTCATCCAGAAGTACGAACATAGGTGTTGCACTCATACCCGACCCGCAATATACGATGATTTCATTGTATTTTGCAAGCTCTGTCCTCAGGTAGCCAAGGGCACCAAAATCAATGATACCATCCTTATAGATCGAAGAGACCGGTATATTGACTGCAGACGGAATATGGCCCTTTTTGCTGTCGATGGGTTCCTCGAGACCGAGATACCTCTTCCGTGCCCTGACATCAATCAGCAGTACATCATGTCTGCCAGTGGCATCCTGTACATCTTCCATGGAGCGGAATATGTCTGCAGACGGCATGCGGGTGCCCGCCTGTATGCTTATATCGTCAAGTGACGGTGCCGCGTTTCCTCTGCCTGCCACCAGGTCCCTGAGAGTCGAAACGGAATCATTCCACAAGAAGGGGCTGTGTCCGTAGAGTCTGAACAGGTAATATAGACGTGTATGGAAAAAGCTGTTTTCGTCTGCGAAAAGGAGGACTTCGTTCCCACCGTCCCTGAGCGCATCATAAAGTGTATCGACCACTCCTGATTTTGGAATCGGATGTCTTCCGCCGTTTATCCCCTCTTCACTGAACATCCACGGGGTCTGCCTGATATGGACGGAATTTTCAACGTGTGACTTCTCTATCCTATCCATGGACGCGCTGTGGTCATCCATGACATTCCTGCAGTCGGCAAGCGTGAATTTGAGTGTACTCAGTGTGCCTGATGTTTTTGCATCAATAATCATAATGCTTCCACCTCCGTTGTCTGTCTGATTGCTTCAAGCAGCATTTTGTCCTCATCATGATCTTGCCTGCTGATTTCAGGCAGCGGTTCTGTAAGTGAGGCGAGTATACTCGCCTTATCGTCCTCGGAAGCTTCATCTTTAAGGGACATGTAGCGGCGGGACATGCCTTCCACACTCTCCTTTACAGACTCATGGTCGATTGATTGTATCAGTGCTTTGGAAAGTTCCAGCAGTCCATCTCTGAAGGCTTTCGTATTATTGCGCGCCTGGTGTAATGATTTTCCGAAGGATTCAAGTATGTCCGCGTCTATTGCGGTTTCCAGCTGCTCCTCTTCCACAGAAGGGTTATCCAGCAACCCGGCGGTATTCGCTTCTTTGAGACGTTCGTTAAACTGCCGGACAGACTGTTCGTATTCTGCATCTGCTTTTCTGTATACAGCATTGAATGCAGTCGCCGCTTCTATGCTCAGGAACTGGTTGATTTCACTTTTTAGCAACGCTTCATTTTCGGTCATGAACTTCCTGTCCGATATGTCATGCACTGTGATGAGACCTTTGAGGTGGTCATAGAGTTTCAGCTCGAGCTGTCTGTCCATGTGGGAGAGTATGATGTCGGTTTCCTGGTCCAATAAAGGAACGATATCCATTGCTGAATGCTTTTTGATTTCTTCTGTGAGCATTTCCCGTGTGCGTTCTATTTTTGCAAACTCTTCTTGCTGGTTGGCATATCTCCTGATATTGCTTTCCAGTGCCGCTTCAAGCTGTGCTTTTGTTTCTTCGAGCGAAGCCTCCTGGATTTTTGCGGCATTATTTTCAGCCAGTTCCATTATGCCGGCTTTTGCAGTGTTGAAACCTTCGTCTCCGCCCTCGAGTGCCCTTTTGCTGGACAACGGGAATATCACGTTCCTTACTCCGAGGCGGCCGAGCGAAGCGGACATATAGTCCATCACTTTTTCCATGTCTTCTTCGGATTTCATGAGATCTACTGCGTTGATAACGAATATGATCGGGAAATCCCCGCCTTTGATGGATTGGATATACTTGAGGAAACTCTCATCCGAACGGCTGAATACATGATTGTAGTAGGACACGTATATGATCAGGTCGCTGCCTGCAATGATGTTGTGTGTTTCTTTCGTGTGCCGCTGGTTGATGGAGTTTATCCCCGGTGAGTCCACAATGCTGAATCTTTCAGTCAGTGCACACGGAACCGCGAGCAGCGCCTTATGGATGAATATCGCATCGTGATCCGAACTGATCTTGTGGATCAGTTCATCGGATGTTATCGGCAGTGTCTGTCCGAGATACGGTTTGTAAGTCCCGTAATTATGATACACACCGTTTACAAACGGCATGTGGGCTTCAGTGACGGTATTGCGGTGGCGCTTCAGCCAGCCCATGTAGTCTTCTGCGGAACTGCCACTCTGATTCGTAATCACTTTCAGCGTCCCGGCGAGGTCCTCTTCCCGTTTGTAGACGGCATAACTTTCCCCATTGCCATTTATCTCCGTAATCGCGGCAGTAGTCGGATTCGGGCTTGTCCTGAGCTTCGTCTCCCCCAGCAATGCATTGATGAACGTCGTCTTACCCGCACTGAAACCGCCGAATACGCTGATATTCACAAGTCCTTCATCGATGCGGTCGAGCTTGTCTGAGAACACACGGCTGAATTTCTCATGCCTCGGGTGTCCCTCGAGCAGTGCACGCACCCGTCTGAACGATGTGATATCCACTGCTGTTGCCGCTTCCGTCTGATAACTGTCAGTACTTCCGGATTCTCCGGCACCGGCGTTTTGCAAATCATACTCAACAGGTTCCGCCAGATTCAATTTTTCCAGCTCGTCATCCATATGGATGTAGAAATGTCTGTAGTTGGCAGTCTCCAGCGATTCTTGCAGTTTCAGAAGATTTTTGACCTGTTCGTAATCAGAATGTTCAACGGTGAGTTCTTTATTTCCGTGCGTATTCTCTACATTGCCGGCATCGAGTGTATCGAGATGGTTCACTGCCTGGTGTGAAACATCCTTCTCCACACTGCGTTTGAGCTTATCCAGATAATTGAGTATATAGGCGTTGCTCAGTGTAGTGATTTCCTCCTTGTGAAGGAGGCTGTCCCCCCATCTGTATCTGAACGGATTCCCTGTCAATCCGAGTTCGGCGAACAGTCCGTTGACAGGCGCATCGATTTCCGTGTTTATGACAGGGGTGATATTTTCTTCTATGTCATGGAGAGCATTGTTGTACAGTGCCTCCTGTTTTCTCTTCCTGCCGAAAATTCCGCCGGCACGGATATCCCCCGAGACCACCTTGAGATAATCGGTGATTGCGCTTTTTACCGGATGCGGATACAGATAGCTGTTTTTCGCGATTCCCTTCGTGTGCTGTCTGACATAATCCGCCAGTGCCTCGGGGTCGTCGTGCAGACTGGCAAGTGCATCGTTTTTAATTTCGTTCTCGAGATATACTATATGGCTGTCCACCTCTTCGACGGTTTTCTCTTCTGCCGCGGGCTGTCTTTTGTAGATGTCACCGAGTTCCCCGCCGATATACTGCATCTGCCTGTCCTCGATGTTTGAAATAATGCGTTCGTGGTAGTCCGCCTTATATACTTCATGTTCCCTTTCGATGCCGGTGATCAGATTGGTCAGTTCCGTGATTTCATTATAGGGTGAGTCGTAGATGGTTGTCGTGAATATTTCTTCAGGCTCTATCTTCCACTGTCCGAGCGTCGACCGTATCCTTGAGAGGAAAGTGTCCATGGTCAGTTCATTGTCATCATGTTTGTCGACCTGATTGATCACAAGCGCAAAAGGGATGCCGAGGGCTGCGATATCTTTGAGGAGCTTCAGGTTGTGTTCGCTCTCTACATGGTTATACTCCACCGTGAAGAATATATAGTCACTGTTCAGCAGGAAGCGACTGGCACTTTCCTCATGTCCGCGTGTACTGGAATCTACGCCGGGCGTATCCTGAAACACCGTGCGGTCCCGGAAAACGGGATGCCTCACATCCATTTCTATTGATGTAATATCAAGGTCTTTTGTATTCAAGTCCCGGAGCGCCGCATAGTTTTCGAGCGGTATATATTTATACTGGTCGATGAATGCTTTTATTTCCCCGGATTCACCAATCTGGACGGAAACGGTGTTGCTTGTCGTCGGGACAGGGGACGAGGGCAGGATGGTCTGGTCGAGCAGATGGTTGATCAGGCTCGACTTGCCTGCAGAGTAATGACCGATGAAAGAGAACACAAGCTGGTCTTTGTATGCTTTCATGATTGCATGATCAATCTGCGAAACGAGTACGTCATTATCTGATTTGAGTATCTCTTTTTTCAGTTTGTAAAGTATCTCCAGTGTCGATGAATGCTCCACTCAGTCTTCAGCCCGCTTTCCCCAGTATTGGAAGAATGTCGTCTCGATATAACCGTTGAACAGCTTTCTGCGTTTTGTCGCCTTTTTGCCCACTATATGTTCGAACTCCTTGTTGGATGTCATCACATAGACGCTCAGAGTCGGATTGGACTTCATCAGTTTCCCGATCGTCCTGTACATGTCCTCGACAGCCTTTGCCTCTCCGATGCGTTCACCGTAAGGCGGATTGGTCACCATCTGTACAGCCTTCTCCCTGATAGAGAGGTCATGGACATCCATGACTTCAAAGTGGATGTTGCCATCCAGGCCGACCTCCATTGCATTGTCCCGTGCAATCTGGATCATGTGTTCATCAATATCCGAGGCGTATATTTCGACTTCTTTGTCATAGAGGGCGGCGTCCTCGAGTTCCATGCGCACCCTGTGCCATTTTTCCTGAGGAATGATATCCCATTTTTCCGCATCAAATGTCCTGTTTGAACCGGGGGCGATGTTGAGTGCAATCATCGCCGCCTCTATCACAATTGTGCCCGAACCTGCAAAGGGATCGATGAGCGGTTTGGTGCCGTCATAATTTGCAAGTTTCAGCATGGATGCTGCCAGAGTCTCCTTGATCGGTGCCTCTCCCTGACCGGTGCGGTAGCCGCGGCGGTGCAGTGCGGGCCCGCTGGTGTCGATGGTAAGAAGGGCACGGTCTTTATGGATGGAAACATCAATCTTGTAGCGCGGGCCGCTCTCCGGAAGTCTGCCTTTGATGCTGAATTCATTTCTAAGATGCTCGACCACTGCCTTTTTAACAATCCGCTGCACATCCGGAACACTGTAGAGTGTCGATTTGTGGGAACGCCCAGTCACGGGGAATTCGGCCCCCGGGCCGAGAATGTCCGACCAGGGCAGCGCTTTCGTCTGCTCGAATAGTTCGTCGAATGTTTTCGCCTCAAAATCTCCGATGATGATGCGGATCCTGTCGGCAGTGCGCATCATCAGATTGGTCCGGATGATTGCTTCACTGTCCCCTTCGAAGAATACTCTGCCGTTTTCGAGTGTAGTTTCATATCCGAGCGATTCAATTTCGCTGGCGACTACCCGCTCCAGTCCCATCGGTGTGTTTGCCAGTAATTTAAAAGTCATTAAGTTACCCTCCCTGTCTGGTTTATGTAATATCAAAATTTATAAAATAAAAGCTCTCCATACGTGATGGAGAGCGTCTCTAGTCCGGTATCTCTATAAGCCATGTTCTGTACCGCTGTGCTGCGGGCGTGCACTAGCTACACTCGCACATTGGTGATAATCATCTGTCTATACTACTATCGTAATATCTCTCCTCAGGTTGAATTCCCGTTGGAAAGTGCTCCTACCTAATTTGGATTGCTCACTCGAGGGGTTTACCGCGTTCCACCTTCATGCATTTCTGCTGAAGCTCCGTCACTGTGGCACTTTTACAGTTACTAGGGCCATATGAATACACACTTAGGCCGGTTCACAGCCGTCAGCCGTCTTAAACGAGCTGCCCTGACTTATTGTTTCGTCAGGCACGAACACTACGACCATCTCAGGACCGTGTGAGCATGGACTTTCCTCTATGCATTTTAGGAATGCATAGCGATTATCAGAAACACCGTGCTGCTTGTATCACTGATCTTCTGAAGATCAGTTCACTTTTGATTGGCCGAACACTTTCTTCTCCAGACTGCTCAATCTCTTGAGGATGTCTATCTGATGATTCTGTGTCTGGTTGTCAGCGGATCTTGATTTCGTTGCGACACGGATTCTGAGATCCTCGACCTCTTTTTTCAACCGGGCATTCTCTTCCTCCAGTCGCTTGAGATTGCTGTTCATATCAGCCATCTTCTGATAGTCACTGATCACATCATCCAGGAAACTATCCACTTCAAGGGGTTTGAACCCCCGGACGGATTTTTCGAATTCTTTCTCAAAAATATCCTTTGCTGACAATTTCAGCGTCTGTTCACTCATCGTCTCACCTCTCAACCGTCATATCTGGAATCTATGAAAGTATTGATTTCATCAAATTGTATTCTTTCAATATTATACGTATTATTCGTCTGGAATTCAAGTATTTCGTTATATAAGAATCGTGTTTTGGATGGTGTCGCCTCATCATATACGATTATGGCCTGGTCGGTATTCTCAATCAGGAATTGGTTGATCTGTCTGAACATCCCCGGATTTGTATAGGTTTTTTCGAAAATGAACCGGTGGAAATCACATTCGGCCAGTATTTCATTGAGAAGGATCTTTTCTTCATCTTTATACCTCTCATCAAAGTCATGGAATGGCTTCAGGACGGCAAGCGCTGCATCATATTCTTCTTTGAGTTCAAGGATGCATTTTGCTGCATACAGTTCGATTCCGGTGTATCCCTGTATTATGAACCATTCCGTGCCGGTTTCCAGGTATTCTCGTATCTTATGCTTCAAAAAGTCCATGAGCACCTCTTTTTTGGGATCGTTATTCTTGTATATGCCGAGCTCATACGGCCGGTATCCTGCAATCAGTGTCTTCACGAAATGAGCCCCTCCCTTTTGGCATGCTGCACCCACATATTTATGAACTTGGTCTTTTCCTTGTAGAGTTTTCTGCTGAAACGCCCGGCATGGCAGGACATCAGAAGTTCCAGGAACTCTTCGACCACCTTCTGCCTTGTCCCCGGATCGAACCGTCCGTCGGTTTCTATTTCTTCCATATTATATACGAGGGCCTTGTTCTTCTCAAGAAACGGTGCGACTTCCTTCTCGAAGTCGAATTCATACCCCTCCTTCGCCTTCTTATACCGTGCATCCACTTCATCAAGCAGTGATGTGAGTGCATCGTAAGCTTCAATTCTTGACAAAAATGCCACACTCCCTATAATTATGATTGGTTTATTTCCCTTATTTTATTGTATAATATTATAATATCATCATACAGAAATATGGAAGGCGATGTTAATGAAGTATCCTAAAGGTACGAGGCCCGGAAGGCAGAACAGATCCGGTGCCGGCCGCAGGAAAGACGGCGAAGTGCGCTACGGCTCAAGGGGCATGACGCTTGAGAAGGATCTGGACTTTGCCAACAGCTACTATCTGGAGCACGGCCGCGCGGTGATACATAAAAAGCCGACACCTGTCCAGATCGTAAACGTTGATTATCCTTCCAGAAACAAAGCAAAGATAAACGAAGCCTATTTCAAAGTGCCGTCCACGAGTGACTACAATGGACTGTACAAAGGGAAATATATCGATTTTGAAGCAAAGGAAACGAGAAATGAAACACGTTTCCCGTTCATCAACATCCATGAGCATCAGGTGCGCCATATGCACCAGTGCCATCTGCACGGCGGCATAGTATTCATCATAATCAAATTCACATTCTATGATGAAACCTATATGATGCCTTTTGAAAGGTTCCTCCCCTACTGGGAACGGTTTTTGGATGATGGCAGGAAGTCCATACGCTATACTGATATCAAAGAAGACAGTCTCTCTCTGAGAACAGGCATCAATCCCAGAATCGACTATCTTGCAGCCGTTGATGAATTTTATTTTGAGAATGGAGATTAGATAATGGATCAGAATAACTATAAAAGGACAAGCAGGCCCGGAAGGAAAAAACCGGCAGCAGGCGATAAAAAGAGCAATGATAAGATGTCCCGGTCATCCCTCATCAAACGGATACTGCTTTGGGCGGTTCTGATCGGGCTTGTGATGCTCGTGCTGGGTTCATTCCTGTTTGCATATTACGCCTCCAAAGCCCCTGCGTTCAGTGAAGAGAAACTGAAAGATCCGATACCTGCACGCGTATATGATAAGGATGACAACCTTGTGACCACTCTGTATCAGGGTCAGAAAAGGGAGTTAATCGAAATAGAAAATACACCCGAGCAGATGACGGATGCCGTACTCGCCATCGAGGACGACAGGTTCTATGAACACGGTGCAATAGACTTCATCCGGCTCGGCGGCGCGGTACTCAGTAATCTTTCGGACGGTTTCGGCAGTGAAGGTGCGAGCACGATTACACAGCAGGTGGTGAAAAGGGCGTTCCTGACTGCGGATAAGACCGTTGAAAGAAAGGCTCAGGAAGCCTATCTCGCGTATCGTCTGGAACAGGAATATTCTAAAGATGAGATACTCGAGATGTATCTGAACAAAATCTCCTATTCAGATGGAATATACGGCATAAGGACAGCCAGCAATTATTATTTCGATAAGGAATTGGATGAGCTCAACCTGGCAGAATCAGCCTATCTTGCCGGCCTGCCTCAGCTGCCGAACAGATATAACCTGTACATTGATCCGGAGCAGGGCACAAAACGCGCCCATACAGTGCTCTATCAGATGCTGAACCATGACAGGATCACACAGGAGCAGTACGATGAAGCAGTCAATACCGACATTACTGCCAACCTTGTTGAGCGGACCGAGGAAGAACGTGCGGACATTGAACCGGAGGATCCGGAGTATGCCTCCTATATCAATGTAATCAAACAGGAGCTGCAGAAGAATGAAAAATTCGAGGGTATGGAGCTGTCCGAGGCGCTGGCGAGCGGACTCGACATCTATACTAACATGGATGCAGACATCCAGAGACAGCTGCAGGGCATGGCGGATAATGAGGATTACTATTACAACCCTAAATTCCAAAGTGAACACTTCAATATCGCCTCCAGCATCCTTGATACTGAGACAGGCAACCTCGTCGCAATCACAGGGGGACGGAATTACAGGGAAGTCGTGAACCATAACCAGGCGTTAACACCCAAGAACGCGGGATCCACGATGAAGCCTTTCCTGGCTTATGGACCTGCGATTGAAAATATGGAATGGCGGACGGATCATAAGATAGAAGATGAATATGAATACAGTCCGAAAGGCCACGACAACACAATCTACAACTACGATATGCAGGATCATGGTGAAGTGACCATGCGGGATGCCCTGAGACAGAGCTTCAACATTCCCGCAGTCAAGACATTCGAAACAGTCAAGGAAGAAGCCGGTGATGATGCACCGGAAGAATTCGCCGAGGAGACCGGTCTTGACTACAGTGAGAAAGAGGACGGCAACTATTCACTTTCTTTCAATGATGTGCTGGGAGGCAGCCAGTCAACATTCAGCCCGCTGCAGATGGCAGAAGCCTACTCCACTCTCGGGAATGGAGGAACTTATAATGAGGCGCAGTCCATCCGATACGTAAAGACAGACGAAGGAGAAACAATCGAATTTGAAAGCGAGTCACATCAGGCAATGGAGGACTACACGGCATACATGCTCACTGATATGCTCAAAGGAACATTTGAGACGTATGGAAGTGCGGACTATATCCAGATGGACGGACTGAACATTGCCGGCAAGACAGGTACAACCTCCTATTCCAGATCTGTCAGGGAAGAATACAATCTGCCGGATAATGCAGCCAAAGACGCCTGGATGGTCGGTTATACCCCCGAATATACGATGAGTGTCTGGACCGGTTTCACTGCAACGGAAGAAAATGGGGATACGTCATTTGTGGGTCAGGATGAACAGATCACCCCGCAATGGTTCTTCCGTGATATCATGCAGTCGATTTCGACGTATAACGGCCAGGATTTCCAGCAGCCTGACAGTGTAGTTGACATTTCCGGCGGAGAGCTCGCCGTCCGTGGCAGTGAAGATCTCCAGAGCTATCAGGACAGACAGAAAGAGCAGCAGCGTGCCGAAAAGGAACGCAGAGAACGCCAGGAACAGCAGGCTGAAGAACGTGCTCGAAGAGAAGCGGAACAGAAGAGTGAAGAAGAGACTGAAGAAGAGGAGACCACTGAGGAATCCACTGAAGAGGAAACCACCGAAGAACCGACAGAAGAAGAGTCAACCGAAGAGGAGACCACTGAGGAACCTACGGAAGAAGAGACGACAGAGGAAGAAACCACTGAGGAAGAAACGACTGAAGAAGAAACTACCGAAGAACCGACAGAGGAAGAAGCCACTGAGGAGTCGGCCCCCCAGGAGGAATCCACTGAAGAATCTGGCGACAACGCCGCATAAACAAACAGAACCCCCGGTCAATTGACCGGGGGTTCTGTTTTATCTTCTTGCGCAGTACGAGGCACTGCGTTTATTGAACTCATCATAAATGTTTTTCAGCTGGACGATGCTGTGGTACCGGCAGGGCCTTGCATCGATATAGTACATCCGTTCGCTGTAGTTGAGCGGCAGGAGCGCACCGGGATCGTCCGGAGCGAGGGCCAGGACCGTCTCTTCGATGTGCTGCCCAATCCCACTCCTGAACCGATTGTAGACTGTCCTGTCTGGATTTTTGGCG
>Ga0079225_10000634_pt1 | contig 19112 bp, 17 predicted proteins | sample Poulit2012_FD_76344 | JGI IMG/M metagenome (GOLD analysis project Ga0079225, IMG submission 76344) | Agricultural soil microbial communities from Georgia to study Nitrogen management - Poultry litter 2012 | ecosystem: Environmental > Terrestrial > Soil > Agricultural land | place: USA: Georgia... | reverse complement strand
GTTTGCTCTGCTCCTTGATTATGACTGTTTCAAGAAAACAACATAACAGTTACAACCACCCCGGAAATAACTAAACCTGCGGTTTATTTATTTCGTCCCCTCCTTTTTTAAGGAGGGGAGCTTGTTTGTGGGTTTTAAAAAGCTGGAAATCAAGGGTAAACTCTTCTTTCTATTATGGTTAATTTTTTTTAGAAAGAAAATTTGTTCAGGATCTGGTGAAACACTTTTCCAAAATGATCGAATTTGCGGCAATCAAGATATGAATAGCGCTTCGCGAGATTCTGATTCGCCTCAGGTGAACAGCATGACAAGTTCAAGGGTAAATTTTAGAGACAGCTATCTCAATTCCGCTGAAGCTGCGGTCACATTATAACCGGAATCTACGGTTTCTAAAACCTCCACATCGACAAATACTCTTTTGTATTCCCCGAATTCCTTTTGTTTAAAATTGACCATCTCATTAAATAACGCTTCGGCTTCCGTTTTATCTTCAGCCTTATCGATAACTTGTTGCAATGCTTTCTGAAAAAGCTCCGGATGTTTTTCTTTTATATTGGTCGCATTCCACACGTGTACGCCGAAACCATACTTTTTCTCAATCGCTTCGATATCATCGGTTTCTTCAATCATCGGGTGGACAAATCTTCTTAGTATTTGAGAATATTTTATCTCGTTGTTTTTATTTTCTTGTTGACTCATAGCTAAAATTATATTTTCACTGTTTACAAATCGATTTTCTCAAATATAGTTTGATGAATTTCTTCCGGAGAAAACCATTCCTCGGTTTCCGAAAAACATTTCACTTCATAAAAGTTCGCATCGCTCCGCAGCAACTTCAAATATTCCGCTAAAACCTTTTTCTGAAAATCTACAGAATCTTCATGAATATCGGTTTTTCCTTCAAGATAATCTCTGTCCTCTCCTATTCTAATATTTTTTAAAGAAGTTTCTATCTGTTGCATCGGAACATTCAAGAAAAAGGATATTTCAGGTTTGGGCAATTTATGAAATTCAAATTCAAATGCTAAGATCCATTCTTTTAAAGCTTTTTTCTCCGTTTCATCAGAGAGTTTAGCACACTGAAAAGCGATGTTTGATTTGACATACCGATCCAAAATCACCAAATATCCCTCGGCCAACCATTCTTCTATCTTATGCTTGTGTTCATTTCGGTCTTCAGCAAAAAGCAAAGCTACCAATTTGGGATGTACGTTTTCTAAAGAACCAAATTCCCCTCTTAAAAATTCGGCTACTAAACTTCCATAAACTCCTTGGTTTAACATCGGGAAATGAATGAATTTATGTCTGATCCCGAGTTGGGTTAATCTATCGGTTAGCAATTCAATCTGTGTAGATTTCCCCGCGCCGTCCAAACCTTCAATAGTGATTATTTTTCCTTTCATTTATTCCTTATAAATCCGCTAATCAATTAAGAGTTGACAAAAGTAGCATTATTTTTCTGCTTTCTTGGAGAAAAAGGGGTTATCAAGAGTTTATCTCCTTAATATTAATCTTGACCGGAGGAGAGATGAACTGTTAAGATTTGGTTTTTGAACGTGTTTTTAATCAGGATTAAGTGAACAGCTTTTAAGATGAAACCTTACCTGCTCAGCAATTCAAACAAGTTTGAATTGTTGAGCTGTCCTTTCCTTTTCAAGGAAAGGAGCTTTTGTTGGCGGGTTTAAAACATCTTTAAAGCAAGAACACAAAGCTTCCTCATTAAGTAAAATAGAATAAATAAACCAAAGCAGAAGGCTTTATCTTTAATTTACAACTACTTAAGCCCAAAAATCAAAGCTCCCCACCTTAAAAAAGGAGGGGACGAAATAGCTAAACCTGCGGTTTATCTATTTTTGGGGCGGTTGTAACTTTTTAAATTGATGTCTTTAGCCAAACAACTTTAATCCCAAAACCCGCAACTCCCCCCTTACGGCAAAAACTTCAATCCAAACACCACGGCGCCCAAATCATTTCCATTATAAAAAGAATGAACATAATCCACTTTCAAAACGCGGAACAGTCCATATCCTAAATTATCCAAGCCGATAGAAACTTCTTGATAGGGTTTCTTTCCGCCTGTCCACAATGCATGACCGCCGACTACAACTTTAAAACCCAACTTATTAACGCCCGGAATCTTTCCTAAAAGCCAACCCTGAAAATTATGTTCAAAATGTGCTTCGGCATATTGATCCTTAGTGCTGAAATCATAATAAGGCAGAAGGTTATATCTGTTCATTTGCGTTCCCGCATTCACCCGGAACTGATTTCCTGCAAAATGCTTATAATCTACCAGAGCTATTTCTTCAGCATTAAAAAACTTCCCGGCTCCGAGGACATAGCGAAAATCTCCTTTGTTTTTAAAATCCAATCGCTGTCTGGCGTTGAATTGTAGTTGATGGAAATTGTAATCTTTTTCATCCGAGACAAAACCAGTTTCATAAATCAGAAAAAGCTCGGGGAAATCATAATTCCGAACATTGTATTTCCCATCGGGATAAGAATAATATTCCTGACCAAAATTATAAGAGGTCATCAGCCTGAATTTTCCTATTTTATGTGTTTTAAACGGAAGGGAATTAAAATCTTCCGGCACAAAAGGATTGTTGGAAGTATAACCTCCATTACTGTCTTTTCGAATAACGTGATCGGTAGCATTTAATAATGGTCTTCTGCGCTCATAACCTAATTTAGTCTGAATTCTGAATCCATTGAACAACTCTTGGGAATAACCCACTTCAGCATATTGTTTGTCATATAGTTTCAAATAATTCCTTTCAAAGAAAATATTCGCTACATCATTAATAAGCAGATTAATAGAATTAGTGTTGTTAATTTCTTCTATGGTAACTCCTCCTTCGACGGTTAAATGCGGTCTGGAAAAGTTATTAAATTTCTTTTCAAATCCGCCGGCTATGCGATATCGATCATCGGCAAAACCATAACTCATTTTGGAATACAATTTCCAAAAGGTTCGTTTTTCTTTATTGTTTTTTCGGAATTCAGTTTTCACGTTGATATTCCATCCTTGTACGGTATTAAAGTGGGTTCCAAACAGCGGGGAGCTTATGGAAATACTATAATCTTTGAACGAGTTTTTAAAAGTATAACCGAACATCAAATCTCCAAAGGAGAACCTATTGCTTTTCCGATCGACAGAATCCTGAAAAGCTTTGGTTTCCCTCACCGCTGCGATACTGTCTTTTTTGATATAATCTTCCATTTCAGCTGCGGTTAACGGCACCGCACGTGTTTGCTCCCAAAACAACGAATCTTTTTTATTGGCATTCTTCTCATAGCTCATAATCTCTCGACTAAAACTATCTCTATCAAAACCGGGATGGAAATCATAGTTGCTATAAACCCCAATAAATTGACCTGTTCCGGAAACGCCAAAGAGTTTAAAAGTGAAATTCACATCCTGAGAAATCTTCACCCAAAAATCTTCTGATTCAGCATATTTAAAACTTTGGTTGAAATTGATCTCGTTTAAAACAGAAATTTGCGCAGAAGTTCCAGTGGTTTTTAATTCCACTCCATAAATTTCCCAGCTGTCTTCCACAATATAAATAAGCCCCGAAAACACACGGTCAGCGGGTCGTTTAGGAAGTACTTCAATTTTGTTGATTAAATGACCTTTATCGTCATAATGTGCACTGATCAACTTATACCGATAATAACTAAATGCGAAGTTGGCTATCGGAGATACCAAATCGGCAGAGAGTGAAATTGTATTGTCATAAAAAGAGAATTCTGCATCTCTTGCACTGTTTAAACTGAAACCGCTATCATCACCGCTTACTTTTGAAGCCAAAATATGTTCGTGAAATTTATCGGGACTTTCATATTTAATTTTGGATTTGGTTTCCGACAGATATAGAATTCCGCTACCGGTCGAATCCAATCCAAAACTACCATCTTCATCTACTTTTTGTCCCAAAATTCTATCCGGCATATTTTCTACCGTCCAATTTCCCTTAGAATAAAAGTCCGCGGTATAAGCTTTTATCTTTTGTTGATTTTCTTTTCGATGTTCGATCGCTTTCCGAATAATCCTGTTGGCCGGATTTTCATCGGATTGAATCACCACCTCCTCCAAAGAGTTTTTGGCTACTTTTAATTCTATATTCAATTCGTAAGGAAATTCTTCAACTTCGATATTCTTTCTAACTGTTTGATAACCCAAGTACTGAAAAACGATGGTGTAATTACCGAGATCTTTAAGGTCTAAAATATATTTACCGGAATCATTTGAAGTAGTTCCTAAAAACCCATCCTCCAAATATATATTTACCGCACTTAATCCGTTACCATTTTCATCAATAATCTTTCCCTTTACTTGGGCAAATCCAGCAAATGAACTCAACCAAATAAAAATCATCAATAAGAAAGCAATCCTCATTCAATTATTAGTTATTAAAGTCCTTTTTTATTCGGTCCATACGTCTTTTATCTTCTCTTTCTCTGATGGTTTGTCGTTTATCATGAAGTTTTTTTCCTTTACACAAACCGATTTCTAATTTTGCCAATCCTCTTTTATTGATAAATAATCGCAATGGAATAATCGTCAATCCGGTATTTTTGACTCCTTTTTTCAAGCTGCGCAATTCGTTTTTGTTCAAGAGTAATTTTCGTTGACTTCTCGGATCATGATTAAAATGGGTGGCATGAGAATATTCATGAATGTGCATATTAATCACATAAAGTTCTCCATTATTAAACTCACAAAAACTCTCTCCTATATTGGCTTTACCTTGTCGAATAGCCTTGATTTCTGTTCCGGCCAAAACAATTCCGGCTACATATTTATCCAAGATTTCGTATTGAAACCTCGCCTTTCGATTTCTGATATTTATTTTATTCTTTTGCATGAATGCTAAATTAAAAATATTTTTGGTTCAAATCGTTATTACAAACATAGATTATGCCTATTTGACTTTGAAAGTTATGCAATCCGTCAAGTTTTCAAAGTGTAAACTTACAATTTTATAGATTCCTCATAAAAACCTGATTAATTATGTTGGCTGTAGTTTAATTGGACGTTGAAGTTTAATTTCAAATCCATAATTTGGAGATATCAAGTTGGTGCGAATATAAAAAAATTCAATTACTCCCTTCACTCTTGTTCGCATACGCTTCAATATCAAAGGCTTGATACGCCATCTGTTTTTCTAACTTCAATTTTGTATTTCAAAACTCCAACATACGAGGGCGGGGAAAAACATTTCGGCAAAAGGATTCTTAAGAATATAGTTTTCTTTATGTGATAGGTTTCTTTGCTTTATCTCCCGGTTTCAAATTTGATAATGTACCAAAAAACAGGTATTCCAATCATAATAGCCAGTTTAAACTAAAACCATTATGTTTTACAAATCATAAAATGGCTTGGCAAAAGAATTCAGTTTGTTATTTTTGCCGGAATTAAGCTGATTCTAAAATGAGTTTTTCACAGATTTCGTTTTTTACTGTAATGCTTTTTATAAGTATTGCTGCTTCCGCACAAACCGATTCGGTTTTATTAAGCATTGATCAAGAACCGATTTACGTGGAAGAATATGAGCGACTTTTCAGTAAAAACGCTGATTTAATTGACGATAACAAGCAAAAAGATCAGGAAAAAAACATAGAATTATTTATCGATTATCTTTTAAAAGTCAAAGAAGCCGAACATCAAGGTTTGGATACTTTACCGGCATTTACGCAACAATTTAAAAATTACCGCAATCAATTAGCCGGTCAATACTTATTCAATACCAACGTCAGTCATCAGTTGCTGAGGGAAGCTTATAATCGCTTACAATATGAAAGAAATATAGATTATATCCTCATTAAATTACAAGAAAATCCCACTCCTGGAGATACTTTAAAAGCTTATCAAAAAGCAGCGGCCTTTAGAACAGCATTGCGCAATGGGGGAGATTTTGACGAACTGGCTTTAAAATATTCAGAAGACCCTTCAGTTAAAGAAAATAAAGGGAAATTGGGATGGATAGGAGTTTTTAAAACGGTGTATGAATTTGAAAATGCAGCTTATGAAACGGGTGTTGGAGAAGTTTCTGAACCTTTTCGCTCTCAGTTTGGTTATCACGTAATCCGCGTAAATGCCGAGCGTAAATCAAAAGGACAGATCTCAGTGGCTCATATTTTAATTAAAAACTCAAAAGATTTAAGTGAGCAGGAAAATAAAGAGAAGATTCAAAACATTTATCAAAAGATAAAAGCGGGTGCCGATTTCTCTGATATCGCCAAGCAATACAGCGAAGATAAGACAACAGCTAAAAAAGGTGGACAAATGCGGCCTTTTAATCAGGGTGATTTAAGATCGGAAGTTTTTGAGGAAGTTGCATTTAACTTAAATGAAGAAAATCCATTATCCGAACCTTTTCAAACCAAAACGGGGTGACATAATATTCAGTGGAAAAGTCAATCTCCTATTGGTAGTTTTGAAACAGAGAAAAAGTCGCTCAAGCAAAAAATCAAAAGAGACAAAAGATCTCGAATTGTCAGAGATAGTTTAGTCAGGGAGCTTCAACAACAATACGATATAAAAACAGAAGGACCCGGACTGGATTATTTTAAGGAAAATATAGGGGGGAATTTCCTAGAAAAATCATCTGAAAACCTTCCAAACGGAGCAATATTAAAATTAAGCGAATCAGAAATCAGTTATGCTTTCTTTTTGGACAAAGTCAAACAATATAAAACTCTTCAACAAAAAGAGATCACTATCAATTCTTTAGATGAGATTTATGAAGAGCTGAAGGGAAATTTACTCATCACTTATGCCAAGGATAATTTAGCAAAACACAATACTGCTTTTGCCGATGAACTTAAGGATTATCGCAATGGGATGTTGATTTATGATTTGCTTCAAAAAAATGTATTTCAGAAAAGTGAAGACAGCCTTGCTTTAAAGGATTTTTATTTAAAGAAGAGGACAGATTTCACCAGTCCAAAACAATATAAAGTGCTGATGGTTTCAGCAAATCACAAAAAAGACGCTTCAACAGCCAAGCGATTTTTAAAACGCGGAAAATCTACAGAAGCGATTAAAAACATTTCTCCCGATATCTTAGGGCATTCTGGTATCTTTATTGCGGATGATTTGCAATTGCCTCAAAACTTTAAAAAATATCCGGGAGTTTCCGATGTAATTAAACAAAATGGAGTTTATTTAACCGCTAAAACGATAGAGGTGATTCCTGCTAAACAATTAAAATTTGAAGAGGCTAAGGGTTTGGTGCTCAACAAATACCAAGAAGAAATTGAAAAAACTTTCATACAAGAGTTAAGGGAGAAGTACGACGTCAGGCGTAATCAAGAAATAATTAAAGAATTAAAAAACAAAATTTGAAAAAAGCAAGACCTTATATTATCTTTCTTATTTGCAGCTTGTTTTTTATGGGTTGTGAATACTTTCAACCAACGGATTCTCCATATAATGTAGCACGGGTGAATGACAAATTTCTAACGCAAGAAGAAATTGAAAAAGTTATCCCAAAAAAATTATCCGGAGACGACAGTATTATTTTTGCACAAAATTATATCAATCGTTGGGCAACACGTCAACTTTTACTGGAAGGGGCAAAGTTGAATTTACCTCAGAAAGTACAAGAAGAATATGACAGGATGGTCAATGATTATCGGCAAGAATTATATGCGGAAGCTTATAAGGATATTATGGTTGCCAATAAAATGGATACCACCATTAGTGATAAAGAAATCGAGCTTTATTTTGAAGAACATCGCACTAATTTTAGACTTAAAGAAGATTTGACTAAGTTGCGCTATATTCAAGTAGCTAAAGATTATGCCGATAAAGACAAAATAATAGAGCAATTTAAACGATATAATAAGGAAGATCGTGAGGAAATAGAAGATGATTCGTTTAAATTTGTCACCTATTCGTTGATGGATTCCATTTGGGTAAGTGTCGATGCGTTAAAAAACCGCATCCCACCATTACAATCTGAAGATGAAAGTGAATATTTAGAAAAAGACAATTATATTGAACGAAGTGATTCTTTGAGTTTGTATTTAATCTATGTAAAAGACGTACGTTTGCGAAATGAACAGGCTCCCTTGAGTTATGCCCGACCCACGGTTAAACAAATAATACTGAATAAAAGAAAGCTACAATTTGCTAAAGAATTTGAAAAAAACATTACAAAAGACGCATTGGAAAATGATAGATTTGAAATTTATAAATAAAAGTTGTGTTTTTAGCCTGTTGATGGTTGTGTTTACAGCTATAACAGCTCAAGCCCAAACACAATTCTCACAAGGCAATCAACTGATCAAGGATACCGTAATCACGAGATCTTCAGATCCTGAAATCTTGGTTACGCAAGCTGAATCTCCACTTGACACAATGGCAGACAACAGTTTTCAAAGATATAAAGTGGATGGTGTAGCTGCGGTAATCGGTCAATATCTTATCTTGGAGAGCGATATTCAAAAAGGTAGATTAGAATTTCAAAACCAGATGGAAGGAAGAAACATCACTGATTGTGAAATAATCGGATATTTGATGGAAAATAAACTTTTCTCTCATGCTGCGCTCCAAGATAGTACGGTTTATCAAAATGTGACCGACGCTCAGGTTTTAGCGCAAGTTGACCAACAAGTCAATCAATTTGTGCAACGGGTAGGCAGTATGAAAAAACTACTTGAATTGTATCGCAAAGAGTCCGAAAAAGATTTAAGAGACGAGTTATTTAAGATTGACAGAGAGATGCACTTGTCGGAAGCGATGCAAAGACATATTACCGATCAAATTGAAGTTACTCCCGAGGAGGTTCGAGAATTTTTTAATAGCATTCCAAAAGATGAACGCCCTGTATTTAGCGATGAAGTGGAAATTGCACAAATCACTATAAAACCTGAAGTTCCACAACAGGAGATTGATAAAGTAATAAATCAGCTCAGAGAAATGCGAGAAGATATTGTAGAAAACGGGGCGAGTTTTAGCACCAAGGCGGTTCTTTATTCTCAAGACGGAAGCAGCATGAGAGGGGGAAAAATGGAAATCACCCGTAAAGATCCGTTGGATAAAGATTTTAAAGAAATTGCTTTCAGTTTGAGAGAAGGAGAAGTTAGTCAGCCTTTTAAATCCTCTTTTGGTTATCACATTGTACAGGTTGATAAAATATTAGGTCAAGAAAGGGAGATTCGACATATCATTCTGATACCTAAAACCACCAAAGCTTCTTTGGCTGAAGCGCGTGAAAAAACCGACAGTATCCGAACTTTGATCAAAGATGGTAAGATCAGTTTTAAAGAGGCGGCCAAAAAATATTCAGATGATGAAGAAACCCGTGGAGATGGCGGACAGTTAATCAATCCACAAACCGGAGATACCCGTTTTGAATTGACCAAAATTGATCCTCGGATATATAGTGAAGTAAAAAGACTTGATGAAGGAGAGATTTCACGTGTACTTTCAGATGAAACGCGAACTGGCAACAAGTTCTTTAAAATTATTACCGTCACCGCTCATTATCCGGAACACGTGGCAGATTATGCCAAGGATTACACTCGAATTAAAGATTTTGCTTTACGCAACAAACAGATGAAGGAAATTCACAAATGGCGAGAAGATGAAATTGAAAGCACTTATATCAAGATAAGTGATGATTTTAAAGATTGTGAATTTGAATCAAATTGGTTAAAAAAATAAAAATATGACGTCAGATGTAAAATCAGTTGAAGCACTGGTAGATAAATATGAGCTTCTGAGGAAAGAGATTGGAAAGGTAATAATCGGTCAAGATCAAGTTATTTCAGAAGTTTTAAATGCTATTTTTTCAGGAGGACACGCCCTTTTGGTCGGTGTTCCCGGATTGGCAAAAACCTTATTGGTCCATACCATATCCGAAGCTTTAGGCTTAGACTTCAACAGAATTCAATTTACACCGGATTTGATGCCGAGTGATATTTTAGGTGCGGAAATTTTGGACGAAAAACGCAATTTCAAATTTATTAAAGGGCCGGTTTTTTCCAATATTATTCTGGCAGATGAAATCAACCGAACTCCTCCAAAAACGCAAGCAGCTTTGCTTGAAGCGATGCAGGAAAAATCGGTTACCATTGCCGGAAAAAGATATCAATTGGCCGCGCCTTATTTTGTATTGGCAACACAGAATCCAATCGAACAAGAAGGAACTTATCCCCTGCCCGAAGCGCAATTGGACCGATTTATGTTCTCGGTTTATTTAGATTACCCCAGCTTTGAAGAAGAAGTAGAAGTAGTGAAAAGCACAACCACCGACTATACCGCTACGGTAGAACCGTTATTTACAGCGGAAGAGATTGTTGAAATTCAGCAACTGATCAGAAAAATTCCGGTTGCAGACAATGTAGTCGAATATGCGGTAAACTTGGTTTCTAAAACTCGTCCAAATGGCGAAAATGCCCCGGATATCGTCAAGGATTATATCGATTGGGGAGCAGGACCAAGAGCCTCGCAAAATTTAATTCTGGCGGCTAAAACCAACGCGGTGATCAACGGAAAATTCTCTCCGGATATAGAAGATGTACAAGCGATTGCTTACGGAATTTTACGCCATCGAATTGTCAGAAACTACAAAGCCGCAGCGGAAGGATATACCGAGGAAGATATTATTAAGGAGTTGCTGTAAGTTCAGGTGGTAGGTTGTAGGTGGTAGGTCGTAGGTTGTAGGTGGTAGGTCGTAGGTTGTAGGTGGTAGGTCGTAGGTGGTAGGTCGTAGGGTTTGGGATATAATTTCAACAACTCGTAACCCGACAACCCAATCCACATATCAATTAAAATAACCTTAACTTTCGCCGCTATTAAGTTATTGCATGTCGCTTTATTATTCATTTATCATCCCGGTTTATAACCGCCCGGAAGAGATTCGGGAGTTATTGGAGAGTTTTCTTTTATTGGAAAACCAGGAGATTCACTATGAAATCATCGTAGTAGAAGACGGTTCTACTTTATCTTCAAAAAACACCGTCAAAGAATTTAAAGAAAAACTACCTCTCTTCTATTACTATAAGGAAAATTCCGGACCGGGAGATTCTCGGAATTATGGAATGAAGCGCGCCAAAGGGAATTATTTTATCATTTTGGATTCCGATGTGCTTTTACCTTCTGATTATCTAAAAAACATACACGCATTTTTAAAAGACTCATATACAGACTGTTTTGGCGGAGCAGATGCAGCCCATCCGAGTTTTACGGCAATACAAAAAGCAATCAATTTTGCGATGACATCATTTTTAACCACTGGCGGAATTCGGGGCAATGAAAAAGCAATAGAAAAATTCAAACCCCGAAGTTTTAATATGGGAATTTCAAAAAAAGCCTATGAAACGACCGGTGGCTTTGGCAAAATGCGTGTAGGAGAAGATTTGGATTTATCTATCCGATTACAAGCAGCGGGTTTTAACACCGCCTTTATTCCCAATGCAACGGTTTACCATAAACGAAGAAACACTTGGAAAACTTTTTATAAGCAGGTTTCAAATTTCGGCAAAGGAAGACCTGCTTTAAACAAATGGTATCCTCAAACATTTTCAGTCCTCTTTTGGTTGCCGAGCTTGTATTTTATCGGGATATTGATCAGCTTATCATTGATTTTATTTAAGGTTTATATTTTTATAGTCCTCTATTTGATTTATTTTCTGCTTATTTTTGTCTCAAGCAGTTATATTTACAATAATTTAAATGTAGGAATTTATAGTATATTAGCCGCAAACCTTCAATTGATAGGTTATGGTTTGGGCTTTTTAAAAGCTACTTACTATATTAACCTTCGCAAAAGAGAACCTCGGGACGTTTTTCCTGAATTATTTATAGAATAATGCCATCGCAACTAAAAGAATTTTTCAAATCAGAATTTAAAAAGGCCAATGTCAAGTCTTTTTTATTTTTTCTTATCTTCTCCAGCCTGATTTGGTTGATCGTTCAGTTTTCTCAACAGTACACCGAAATTCTTGAGATTCCTATTAAATATCAAAATTTCCCACAAGACAAACTGATCGAAGAAGAAGAAAATCATTTAGAAATTCGAGTCCAACAAACAGGTTTTCAGTTGGCGTGGTTGAAAATTTTCAAACCTGAGATTACCATTAATCTTGCTGAATTACCCTCAGACAGCACATATTTAAGATATAACTTACTGGAAAATCATTATGATTTGGTCAAGGAAATTCCGATAGATCTCAATAAAGCTGAGTTTTTAGAAAAGGAAATCCATATTCCTTATCAAATGAAGGATACTAAAAAGGTACCGATCATACCACAGATAGACATCAAGTATGCTCCGGGATATGCTTCTGAAAAAGAATTGACATTAATGACCGATTCAGTACAAATTAGTGGAACTCAGGTTAATTTAGATTCAATTTCAGAAATTCATACCAGACCATTGAATCTGGAAAATGTGGATGCTGATTTGCTTGAAAAAGTTAAGCTGGAAGAACCTGAAAATATTGTTTTATATCAAAGGGAAATTTATTTTAAGTTAGATGTTGAAAGATTCACAGAAAAACAGATGAAAATTCCTGTGGAAGTCATCAATTCACCACCCAATATCGAAGTCAGTTTATACCCTTCTGAGGTTACGATTACTTTTAAAGTAGCGTTAGAAAAATACCAGCAAATAGGTCAATTGGATTTCTTGATTGTTTGCGACTATAAAGATTTGGAGAATAATTCTGATTTTTTTATACCAAAAGTAATAGAGCAACCTGATTATATCCAGAATCTCAGATTATCTCCACGCACAATTGATTACATTATTAAAAAATGAAACAAATTGGAATTACCGGCGGTATCGGAAGTGGTAAAACCACGGTGGCAAATTTTTTCAAAGAATTTGGAATTCCTGTCTATATTGCAGATGAGGAAGCAAAAAAACTGATGCATCGCTCTCCTATTAAAGAAGAGCTGCTCGAGCTTTTTGGAGAAAAGGCTTACGATTCCGACAACAAGCTCAATCGAACATATATCGCTTCCCAAGTTTTTAATAACAAAGCTTTACTCGACAAACTCAATGCAATAGTTCATCCGCGGGTAGCACAAGATTATAAAGCTTGGGTTGAAAAACAACATTCCGCTTATGTGTTATATGAAGCCGCTATTTTGTTTGAAACCGGAAAACACAAACAGTTTGATTATAACATTTTAGTGACCGCCCCTAAACAAGAACGCATTTCCAGATTGTTACAAAGAGATGATACAACGGAAGAAGAAATCAAAGCCAGAATGGAAAATCAATGGTCTGACCAACAAAAAGAGAAATTTGCCGATTGGATAGTTGAAAATGTCGATTTAGCCCGCACAAAGGAAGAAGTTACCCAACTTCACACGATAATTTCAAATCTTTAAGTAAATAACTGTCATTCAGTGTTAATTTTAGGTTAATCGATTAGTTTTAATGAAATTCCAATGTTAAATTTGCATTGGTATGAGAAAAAAGATGTTTTTCCTTGTTATTGCAGTGATGAGTGCATCACTTTTAGGAATTCTAATTGTTCAAGCTTATTGGATTAAGCAGAACATGGATTCAAGGGAGGAGCAATTTTCTTTTAATGCCAGACAGAGTTTAATCGAGGTCGCCGAAACAATTAAACACAAGGAAATTGATGATTACTATGTTAGGTATGCAGCTTTGTCAGATACGATAAAGCAGCCTGATGAAGCTTCTTTCAGTCAACTTTTTCATGTTGAAAAAAATGAATTGACCAACGAGACTTATATTATGACCAATAGTATTCTTCAGGAAGATTATAAAGTTCGTTCAGAGATTCCCGGCAGCGAGCAGGATACTATTGATTTTAAAAAGTTGATTAATACTAAGATTACCTTGGTTCGTAAAGAAGATATGCATCAAGAAATGGGCTTGAGTGCACAGGAACGATTTGAAAGAGTTAGTCGATTGGAAGATAACGAAAAACTTCTTTTGATGGAGGCGATAAAAGAAAAGACAGAAAAGATCCCGGTTTATAAAAGAGTTGATTCAGAGGAATTAAGAAAATTAATAAGTCAACAATTAAAAATGCGGGGCATCAAATCCGGATTTGATTTTGGGATTTTCAGTAGTGGTTTAGCGACAAAAGTAATGTCGGCAAATTTTGATAAAAACACAGAAACAGCTTATTCGGTTTCCATTTTGCCGTCGGAAAAAACCAATTATGAATTATATATCAACTTTACCGATAAGGAAAAGGAAATTTACTCTTCGATATTTTGGTTGTCGTCATTGAGTTTTGTTTTTAGTTTTATCATTATCCTGACTTTTGTTCGGGCTATTCATCACGAGATGAAACAGCGCAAAATAGATCAAATAAAGACCGACTTCATCAACAATATGACCCATGAGTTTAAAACGCCTATTGCGACGATCAATTTGGCTTTAGACTCTATGAAAAACCCAAAAATCACCGAAGATCCGGATAGGCTAAAAACTTATTTAAAGATGATTCGCGATGAGAATCATCGAATGCATGCACAAGTTGAAAACGTATTGCGTATTTCAAAGTTAGAACGCAATGAATTAGATATTAGTAAAGAACGATTGCTATTACACGATCTTATAGAAGATGCTGTATCTCACGTAAAATTAATAGTTGAGAACAGACAAGGTTTTATCAAGACCCATCTCAATGCAACAAAGGATAGTATATTAGCTAACAGTTCTCATTTTGTAAACGTCTTAGTGAATATTTTGGACAATGCTGTAAAATATTCACCTGACGAACCAAAAATAGATATTTTCACAGAAAACGCCGGGAATTATGTGGTGGTTAAAATCAGTGATCAAGGAAGTGGAATGTCGAAATCTGTACAAAAAAAGATTTTCGATCAATTTTACCGTGAACCCACTGGTGATATCCACAACATTAAAGGCCACGGCTTAGGCTTGGCTTATGTAAAGAAGATTGTAGAAGATCACCAAGGCGAAATATCTGTGGAAAGTGAAAAAGGTGCAGGGAGCACTTTTATAATTAAAATACCATTAATCTCTTAAATAAACAATTATGGAAAATGAAAAGAAAAAGATTCTTCTTGTAGAAGATGATCCGAATTTCGGAACCGTTTTAAAAGACTATCTAAGTTTAAATGACTACGAAGTTACCCACGCCAAAAATGGTATGGAAGGCTTCGAAAAGTTTAAAAAAGATGATTTCGATCTTTGTATCTTAGATGTGATGATGCCGTATAAGGATGGATTTACTTTGGCCAAAGAAATTCGTGAGAAAGACGAAGATGTGCCGATTATCTTCCTTACTGCAAAATCAATGAAAGAGGATGTCCTCAGAGGATATAAAGTTGGCGCTGACGATTACCTCAATAAACCCTTCGACAGTGAAGTTTTATTGATGAAAATCAGAGCTATTATTCAGCGTAAATCTGTTGAAAGTGTAGCTGACAGTAAGCAGTTTGAATTCGATTTAGGTAATTTCCACTTCAATTCGAAATTGAGATTCCTAAAATATAAAGATGAAGAACCTGAAAAACTGTCTCCAAAAGAAAACGATTTATTGCGTTTATTGGCTTTACATGTCGACGATCTAATGCCACGAGAATTGGCGTTGACCAAAATTTGGAGAGATGATAACTATTTCACCTCCAGAAGTATGGACGTTTACATTGCCAAACTTAGAAAATATTTGAAAAAAGACGATAAAGTCAAAATTTTAAATATTCACGGAGAAGGATTTCGCTTAGTAGTCGAAGAAGACAAAGAAGAAGAAAAAGCGGAAGCTAATTAAAGACAATTTCTTATTCGATCTTCTGATGTAAATATTCAGCTATTTCATCAGAAGGTCGGTCATAAGGAAACCATTTAATCGTATTATCTCTCCTAAACCAAGTCATTTGTCGCTTGGCAAACCTCCTTGTGTTTTTTTTGATTTCTGCTATCGCAAAATCTAAACTATATTTCCCTTCTATATGAGCATATAATTCTTTATATCCAATAGTATTAAGGGCTTTTTTATGTCTTTGAGCATATAAATTTTTCGCTTCTTTAAGTAAACCCTCTTCTATCATTTGATCGACGCGCTGATTTATCCTTTGATAAAGTATTTCGCGTGGAGCCTCAAGACCAATCTTGATCGATTGAAAAAAACGATCGGGCTTTGGTTGATTCAAAAAAGAAGAAAATGGTTTTCCACTACTGATACTAATTTCCAAAGCGCGAATTATTCGTCTTGGATTTTTCATATCTACAGTTTCCGCATATACCGGATCTAAAATTTTCAACTGATCTTGAAGTGATGCTAACCCTTCTTCTTCCAATTGATTATTCAATCGTTCTCGCAAACCTGATTTTACTTCGGGGAATTTATCTAACCCCTTGGTAACGGCATCGATAAAAAGTCCGCTACCTCCTACCATAAAAACCACATCATGTTTTTTGAAGAGTTGTTTTAGTTTCTGAAGTGCTTGATTTTCAAAGTCTCCTACTGCATATTTGTCATCAACAGAAATATGCTGAATGAAATGATGTGGTACCGCTGCCAATTCTTCCGCTGACGGCACCGCGGTTCCAATTTGCATCTCTTTATAAAACTGTCGAGAGTCGGCAGAAATTATTTCTGTCTCAAAACTTTTAGCCAGTGCAATGCTCTTGGAGGTTTTTCCAATAGCAGTAGAACCAACTATGCATACCAAATACTTCTTCATAAACAGCAATGCAATTCTTTAAGCCCCCTAAATAAAAGAATTTTGAATTAGTCTACAAGGAAATCGTTGATTTTAGATTTCAAACCTATCTTATTTTCACTTGTCTTCATTTTGTCAATTATTTTTCAGTTAATCAGAGCTCGGTTTGTTGGGTTGAAAAACGCTTCACCTTCATTCGTAAGATAATTCAAGTCAAGTATCGATGACCTACAAGGCAAATTCACACCATTCCACCTAAACGCGATTACGGTGAGTTTTTTTATAGGCTGAGATAAATTTATAGGTTGAGATAAAATAATCGATTCCGGAAATTCACAACTGTTGAAATAAAAAATCAAATTACATCCCATAAAAGTTAAGAATTATGGTAATTTCGAAACTGGATTAAAAAACATTTGTTTTATACATCTTGGGTTGTGTTTCTTTGGTTTAGTGCATAAACCCTGAATATCCGTATTTCTTTTGTTAAAAACACTCAAAACCTCGTTATAATTTATTATTTTTGCAATTCTCAATAAATTAATAATTATGAAGGATTTATTCCAGAAGATGTATGATGATAAAGGGCCATTAGGTAAATGGGCCAGCCAGGCAGAGGGCTATTTTACGTTTCCTAAATTAGAGGGACAAATTTCCAACCGTATGACTTTCCAAGGCAAAGATGTAATTACTTGGAGTATTAATGATTACTTAGGCTTAGCAAATCACCCTGAAGTAAGAAAGGTAGATGCTGAAGCCGGCAAGAAATATGGTTCTGCATATCCAATGGGCGCTCGTTTGATGAGTGGTCATACCGACTTACATGAGGAATTGCAGCAAAAATTGGCCGAATTTGTCGGAAAAGAAGAAGCTTACGTTTTAAATTTTGGTTACCAAGGAATGGTTTCCACCATTGATGCATTAGTCAATAAAGATGATGTTATCGTATATGATGTAGATGCCCATGCCTGTATTATTGATGGTGCTCGTTTACATATGGGAAAACGTTTTACTTATCGCCACAACGATGTTGAGAGTATGGAAAAGAACCTACAACGCGCGACAAAAATGGCCGAACAAACCGGGGGAGGAATTCTTTTTATTTCTGAAGGGGTATTTGGTATGCGTGGAGAGCAAGGTAAACTCAAAGAAATTGCTGAGCTTAAGAAGAAATATAATTTCCGTTTGTTAGTCGATGATGCCCATGGTTTTGGAACTTTAGGTAAAACCGGAGCCGGAGCTGGTGAAGAACAAGGAGCACAAGATGCAATTGATGTATATTTTGCCACTTTTGCAAAATCTATGGCCAGTACTGGTGCTTTTATTGCAGCTGACAAAGAGGTGATGGATTATTTAAAATACAATATGCGTTCTCAAATGTTTGCCAAATCACTGCAAATGCAATTGGTAGCAGGGGCATTAAAACGTTTAGATATGCTGAAAACGCAGCCTGAACTTAAAGATAAACTTTGGGAAATCGCCAATGCTTTACAAAGCGGTTTGCGTGATGAAGGTTTTGATTTAGGAACTACTGAAAGTGCGGTAACTCCCGTATATTTAGAAGGAAGTATTCCTGAAGCTATGGTATTAGTGAAAGATCTGCGTGAAAATCACGGTATATTCTGCTCTATTGTCGTTTATCCGGTAATTCCAAAAGATATAATTTTACTGAGATTAATTCCTACAGCAAACCACACTTTAAAAGATGTAGAAGATACGGTTAATGCATTTTCTGCTATCCGTGACAAACTGGAAAATGGAACTTACAAACGTATGTCTAAAATGGTTGAACAGAAGTAAAACCAACCGTCAATAAATTTAAAGCAGCCGTCTCAGAAATATTTTGAGGCGGCCGTTTTTTTGAAACAATATTTGGATTTCCAAGAAATCTACCCACTAATAAACACCTTTTATCTTAAATTTAAACCGACTTCTCTCTTTTCCAATTAACCGTATTTTTAATACGACTGTATAATCTATCATCTGAGATAGATGAAGCTTAACACACGATTCAGAGTTTACAACTCTAAAATCATAGAAAGCATCGTTTTTTTTCGCCAATTATCGCGTTGGGTTTCTTGTCTTCTTTTTCTCAGTCCGCCCAATCTTCTCACCTCATCTTTTATTTCCATTTCCAAAAAACATAATATTACCATTTCTGAATTACAACTCCACATTCAATGGCGCACCCGGTCCGATAGGAATATCAAATAAAATCCATATAATCAATAATATAGACCATCCGATAAAGAACACTACAGAATAAGGCAGCATGGCAGAGACGATAGTTCCTATCCCTGCATTTTTATCATAGCGTTGCATAAATGCTACAATGAGAGCAAAATAAGACATCATAGGAGAGATGATATTGGTAACACGATCTCCTACACGATAAGCTACTTGTACCAGTTCCGGGGAATATCCCAACAGCATAAACATCGGAATAAAGATCGGAGCCATAATCGCCCATTTT
>Ga0079225_10000633_pt1 | contig 19123 bp, 22 predicted proteins | sample Poulit2012_FD_76344 | JGI IMG/M metagenome (GOLD analysis project Ga0079225, IMG submission 76344) | Agricultural soil microbial communities from Georgia to study Nitrogen management - Poultry litter 2012 | ecosystem: Environmental > Terrestrial > Soil > Agricultural land | place: USA: Georgia... | reverse complement strand
GTAACGTTAAATCGGTAGCAACAAAAAGCTTTTCAATGACTATAAAACATTACATAAAGAACAGAAAGAGAGGTCTAGATTTTATGAGAGGCACTAATGGCAGACTAAAGATAACCTTTTTAGTCATTACACTAGCATTACTTTTATCTGGCTGCGGTAAAGAAAATTTATCAGCATTGATTCCAAAGGGATATAGTGCTGACTCTTCATATTACTTAATCGTTTTAACGACACTTGTCATGACATTTGTATTTTTAGCCGTTATGACGATCTACACAATCGTTCTTATACGATTCCGCAGAAAAAAAGGGCAGGAAGACTACATACCTAAACAAGTTGAAGGTAGTAAAACATTAGAAACTATTTGGACTGTTATTCCGATTATTCTCGTTATTATTATGGCAGTACCAACAGTTATGGCAGAATTTGATCTAGCTGACACGAAAGATCGAGATAAACATCTCAACGTTAAAGTAACAGGTTACCAATATTGGTGGCATTTCGATTATGTCGATGAAGGTGTTCAAACAAGCCAAGATTTATACATTCCTGTTGGTGAAACAGTTTATTTAGACTTAATTACTAACGATGTTTTACATTCGTTTTGGGTACCGGCTCTTGCAGGTAAAATTGACGTTAACCCAGAAAACGTCAATACGATGAAGTTAGATGCTGAGGAAGAAGGAGTTTACTATGGTAAATGCGCTGAGTTATGCGGACCTTCCCATGCGCTCATGGACTTTAAAGTAATTGCAGTTAGCCCTGAAGCTTTTGATCAGTGGATCAATGATATGAAAGACTTTGAACCTGAAGAGCAAGCATTAGATGCAGTCGCTCAAGAAGGTAAAGATTTATTCGAGGCGAACAACTGTATGAGTTGTCATGCCATCGGTTCATCTGAATCATCAATTGGACCAAATTTAACAGGTTTTGCTGATCGTACAACTTTTGCCGGTATTTTAGAACCAACAAAAGAAAACTTAATTAAATGGATTCAAGATCCTGAATCAATTAAGCCTGGCAATAAAATGACTGGCACTTATCCAGAACTATCAGACGATGAAGCAGATAAAATTGCTGAGTATTTAATGCAGTTAAAAGCATCAGATGTTACTCCTGAAACAGTCAGCAATGAGTAAGTCAATAGATTGATGTTAATAAGTATATTTATTAATGTTAAGGAGTTTAAGGGAGGTATATATTAGTGAGTATAGCAGCAACTCAAAAGCGAGGCTTTGGAGCCTTTCTTTGGGATTATTTGACAACAGTAGACCATAAGAAGATTGCCCATCTATACTTAGTAGGTGGAGGATTCTTCTTTGTACTTGGTGGTATTGAAGCACTTGTCATTCGTATTCAATTAATGTTTCCAAACAGTAACTTTGTCAGTGCACAAATGTTTAACGAAATGTTAACGATGCACGGAACGACGATGATTTTCCTAGCGGCGATGCCGATCGTTCTCGCACTGATGAACGCAGCTGTGCCGTTACAAATTGGAGCACGGGACGTAGCGTTTCCGTTTTTGAACGCATTAGGCTTTTGGTTATTCTTATTTGGAGGAATTTTACTCAATTTAAGTTGGTTTTTAGGTGGGGCACCAGATGCAGGGTGGACATCATACGCGTCCTTAGCAATGGATTCACCAGGACATGGGGTTGACTTCTACATTTCCGGCTTACAAATCGCTGGAGCTGGAACTTTAATGGGTGGAATTAACTTCATCGCAACGGTTGTTACGATGCGTGGACCTGGTATGACATATATGCGTATGCCACTTTTCACATGGGCATCTTTCGTTACAAGTATTTTAATTCTTTTTGCATTCCCAGCACTTACAATTAACTTATTCTTATTAATGTTTGACCGTATGTTCGGTACAGCATTTTTTGACGTATCACTCGGTGGTAACACGATTATTTGGCAACACTTATTCTGGATTTTTGGTCACCCAGAAGTTTACATTTTAATTCTGCCAATCTTCGGTGTATTTAGTGAGATATTCTCAACGTTCTCTAAAAAACGTTTATTCGGTTATACAGCAATGGTGTTCGCAACGATGTTAATTGCCTTTTTAGGATTTATGGTTTGGGCGCACCACATGTTTACAGTAGGTATGGGTCCAGTTGCAAACTCTATTTTCGCAGTTGCAACGATGGCGATTGCCGTGCCAACGGGAATTAAAATCTTTAACTGGTTAGCAACGATGTGGGGTGGAAGTATTACAATTAACTCCGCAATGCTTTATGCATTAGGTTTCATCCCATCCTTTACAATTGGTGGAATGACAGGAGTTATGTTAGGTTCATCCGTTGCTGACTACCAGTATCACGACACATACTTTGTTGTCGGACATTTCCACTATGTTATCGTCGGTGGAACTGTATTTGGAATTTTAGCGGCACTTCATTACTGGTGGCCACTTATGTTCGGTCGTATTTTACGAGAAGGGCTTGGAAAAATTACGTTTTGGTCATTCTTTATCGGTTTTCACTTAACGTTCTTTGTCCAACACTTCTTAGGACTAATGGGTATGCCACGTCGTATCTATACGTTCTTACCGAACCAAGGTTTAGATCTCGGTAACTTTATAAGTTCGATAGGGGCTTATTTAATGGGCTTCGGTGTAATTGTTTTTGTTATTAATATAATTGTGTCAGCGCGTGATCCACAAGCACCGGAAGATCCATGGGATGGGCGTACACTTGAGTGGGCAACGACATCACCACCACCATACTATAACTTTAAACAATTACCATTAACACGTGGACTTGATCCATTATGGGTTGAGAAAATGGAAGGTAATGGTAAGATGACACCCGGGGAACCATTAGATGACATTCATATGCCAAATGGTACAATTTTACCGTTTCTCATGTCTGTAGGTTTCTTTATTGCGGGTATTGGATTTATTTACCAAGTTGACCATAAACTTTGGTATCTCGCATTATACGGCGGATTGGCCTTTGGTATCGGTTGTATGTTTGTCAGATCATTAAAAGACGACCATGGCTATTATATTAAAAAAGAGGAACTTGAAAGGGAGGCAGAAGAAGGTTGAGTTACGATCACAGCTTATTTCCAGAAACAATGCCACATGAACCAGAAAAAGCCACCCTTGAAGGTCGCAATAAATTAATGGGACTATGGTTTTTCCTAGGCGGAGAAGCAGTACTCTTTGCTAGTTTATTCGGAACGTATTTAGCGTTAAAAGATTCCACAGCCGGCGGGCCGAGCTCAGATGAGATTTTCGGCCTGGGGCTTGTGTTTGTTATGACGATGTTACTTTTAACAAGCTCATTAACGAGTGTTTACGCAATGTATCATATGCGTAACAATGACTTTAAAAAAATGATGATCTGGCTTGGAATTACTGGTCTCTTAGGGATTGGATTCCTCGTTGGAGAAGTTTATGAGTTTGCACACTACATTACTGAATATGGGTTTACATTCCGTTCATCTGCTTTTGGTTCAGCCTTCTATGCATTAGTTGGCTTTCACGGTGGACACGTAACATTCGGTATATGGTGGTTAATTGCTCTTATGGTACGTAATGCACGTCGCGGTTTAAACTTATACAATGCACCTAAATTTAACACATTTAGCTTATATTGGCACTTTATTGACGTTATTTGGGTATTTGTATTTACAGTTGTATACTTAATGGGGAAGGTGGGCTAAACAATGACAGAAAACACCAACACCAATAAATCAGATGCATTTATTAGAGAAGAACGTCGCGAGGAAATGAAAAAAAATACGATTTCATTTGTTTTAATGATCGCATTTACGATTATTGCCTTTACTTTAGTTGCAACAGGTAATTCGAAAGCAATGTTTATTATTCCAGTGTTATTAATTATGTGTCTTGTCCAAGTTGCCTTTCAATTTTACTTCTTTATGCATTTAAAAGAGAGAGGTCACGCTGTACCCGCTGCACTAATTTACGGTGGAGTATGGGCAGCATTCCTATGTATTGCAGGATTAGGCTACGTCTCTTGGTGGTAAAATAAACGGTAAAGTTAAAGATCGGGAAGTAACCCCGATCTTTTTTGCTGTTTATACATATCGCTTTTAATAAATTTGTACTTAAAATGTCATAACATTAACAACTAATTTTGTTAAAAAGGTGTATAATAAACATTTCAAAGATAACTTTTAGTTATAATAAACGAGGTGCTTCAAAGATGTGGCTTAACATACAAATATTTGGATTTCGAGCATTATGGAGTCCATATTTTATCGCTTTTGTTTTAATCTTAGCTATTTCATATTACTTAATAACAGGTCCTTATCGTCATAAGTTTACTGATGCTGGGCGACCAACGGCTTTTCAACAATTTTCTTTTTATAGTGGTTTACTTTTACTGTATTTTGTAAAAGGTTCACCCGTAGATTTATTGTCTCATATTATGCTATCAGCACATATGATCCAAACGGCGCTTCTTTATTTCTTATTCCCAATTACGATGATTAAAGGGTTACCAAATTGGATGTGGGAAAAAGTAGTTTATTTACCGAAATTAAATCCGTTGTTAAACTTTTTTACAAAACCACTCATTTCATTGTTTTTGTTTAGTTCGATTTTAGCGTTATATCATGTACCCTTTATATTTGATTTTTCGAAGTCATCAAAAATTGCTCATGCATCAATTTTAATTTTTATTTTAATAACAGCATTTCTATTTTGGTGGCCAATTTTAACGCCGTTTAAAGATCAGGATAAACTTATGCCGTTACTAAAGATTGTTTATTTAGTTGCTAGTGCGGCAATTATTACAATTCCATGTGCATTAATTATTTTCGCACAAAAGTCTTTATTTATGGCTTATAGTGCTCAGGGGGCATGGCTTCAAGCAATGGCGCTCTGTGTTCCGAATGATGTTTTAACAGGTTTAGCGCCACAGATTAGTGGACCGGAAATGTTTTCTCCCTTTAGCTTAATTCACGACCAACAACTCGGCGGTATCGTTATGATGTTTACACAACAAATTATTTATGGTATTACATTTGGAAGAATATTTTTCAATTGGTCAAAGGAAAATCAGCAAACAATCGATCCATTACCTGAAGATTTCCGACACGAATCTAATCATTAATATAAAAAATGACGTTGATGATTTTATTCATTAACGTCATTTTTTGTCTGTTATATTTTAAATTCCCACTTAATAATTTCTGCTTCTTTAGCTGACTTAATAATAATAATGAGAAGTGGACCGAGAACAAACCCGAGAACCCCTAAAAGCTTCAATCCTAAAAACATTGCGATTAATGTCGCCAATGGTGAAAGACCCATATGTTGTCCCATCACTTTTGGTTCAACGATCCGCCGTATAGCTAGTAAGATGATTGCTAAAATTGTTAATTTAATTCCCATTGATGTATCGCCTGCTAAAAACATATAAAGTGCCCAAGGCCCCATTATAATAATCGATCCGATAATTGGGATGAGATCAATAATCCAAATGATCAATGATACAATAATCGCAACATCCGGTGCAATAATTAACAAACCTATTAATGATGCTAAAAAGATAATAACACTTAAAAGTAGTTGTGCTTTTAAAAACCCTAAAAGTACACTTGATAAACGGTCATTCATAAATGTCACTTTTTCCGCTGTTTGATCAGTTAATAAATTATACAGTTGTGTTCGAATGGCAGGTAATTCGAGCATAAATAAAAACAATGCAATTAAATAAACGAGAAAACTTATTAAATAACGCGGAATCTTTGCAAATACTTGGGCAACATTTTCTAGCGTTATTTTTTCTTTAACAACTTCACTCAAGGCGAGCAAATTTTCTTCGATACTCATTGAAAGTTGTCGGACGAATTCAGGCGGTAAGTCTTGAGCAAATTGTTGAAAATCAAACACTAACTTGTTATATAATTGATTTAATTGATTGAAGTGAAGCGGGATGTCTTCAACAAAGTTAACAACTTGTGCAACTGCTTTTGTCACTAAAAAAGTACCGACGAAACCTGTTAAAAATAAAAACAAGAAAAAGACGATTGTAACGGAGAAAAGTCGACTTATTTTCATTTTTCGCTGTAACCATTTTACGAGAGGATTAAGAGCAAGTGCTGTTAATAATGCAATAATTAAGGGGATTGCAATGGGCAATAAAAAATAACCTATAATTGCAACAAGTACTAGAATGATAATTGTCCATTGGCGTTTTGTAATTTTACGAATCAAGCTGTCCCGTCTCCTTTCCCTATATGCAATGCCTTATATAAAAATATAACATTAATTAACATTTTTGAACAGATTAAAAAAAGCTAACTACCAAAATAATGGCAGTTAGCGTCTCATTTAAGATTATGTAACTAGGCAACAATTATTAGTTGTGCTTATATCCTTCAAGAGCTTCATTTGCTCTTTTTACAAGCCCTTTAGCACGTTCAATTAAATTTTCCGGGAAATTTTCTTCTTCACCATATTCAACACCGTGTGGATAGTAATGTTTACCAAGCAATGGAGTTAATATTTTAACGACAGCTGTACCGCGATCGATATCTCCCTCTAATGCATAAGCTTGAATACGGATATAGTAAGTAACATTTTTCTCTTGAGATCCAATTCTATAATCATATGTGATTCGTTCATAATCCCATGATTCACCTTTTATAAAGGCATGTTCTCCCATTAATTTATTTAATGGTTTAATATCGATAACTGTACCATCAATTCCTGTGTTTTCTAATTTCAATGGATTTCACCTCACATTTTATACTCACTTACAACAATCATAGTATGAAATAAGATAAGTTTCAATTGAAAAGTTGTTTTTAGTAATAAAAGTCTGTTAAATAACAGATACATATGCAAATGAAAAAAATATAAATAAAAATAATGTTCACAACGGCTCATACATGGTAATATAGTGTATGAGGTGGTTATATGATAGCGACATTAGAACATGTCGATATATTAGATCGTGCTGAACAACTTGGGCAAAAAATTTTACAATGTGAAGTTGTTAAACAATATAAACAAGCAAAATACGATTTACAAAAAGATGAGTATGCACAGCAATTAATTCGTGACTTTGTCGCAACGAAGGAAGATTATGATGATGTCCAAAGATTTGGAAGATATCATCCAGATTATAATCAAATTATGAAGCGCGTTCGTGCAACAAAACGTAAAATGGATTTAAACGATAAAGTCGCTATTTATAAAATAGCTGAACGTAATTTGCAAAACTTGTTAGACGAAGTTAGTGAACAAATTGCCTTAAGTGTCAGCGAGCAAATTAAAGTGCCTAAAGATAGTGCCTTTCTAAGCAACAGCAGTTGTGGTGGCGATGGCTGTGGGTCTGGTGGATCATGCAGTTGTCAAGCATCTTAAATATATATTTAAATGGTGTGAGGTATTTAAATGATTGTAAAAAGACAAGGAATCATTGTGTGGTATAAGCATCATAAATTTTTAAATCAATTCAAACGCTATGGTCATTTAGTATACCATTCGCGTAAACAAAAATATGCTGTAATATATACAGATTTAGACAAAGCAACAGATACAAAAGCCCGTTTGAAAAAGTTACCTTTTGTTAGAAAAGTAGCTTTATCTGAAAAGCCGAACTTAAGAACATCCTTCGAGAAAAAATCACTCGTTAAAGTGAAAGAATATGATTATCATTTAGGTATTTAAAAGAAAAAACCTGCAGACACACATCTGCAGGTCCTTTTGTTTTTAGCAAACAAAAAGGCAAAGGGAGAGGAGAAACAAGAGAAAACTTATGGGGAAGAGTAAGTTTTCTCTTTTTTGAAACATCATTTTGCGTTCCGATGTTTCAGTGAATAGTATTGGTCAATACATTCGAATTTATACATACATTATTTTTTCACTTTGTAAAGGATTTGAGTTTTTGATTATATATAATTATGGTAGTATAGTGACTGAAACAAATGATAGAGGTGAAAGTTTTGCGTATCATTGCAGGTAAATATCGCGGACGAAAATTAAAAACGTTATCAGGGCGTCATACAAGACCAACGACCGATAAAATTAAGGAATCTATCTTTCAACGTCTAGGCCCCTTTTTTTCCGGTGGTACATGTCTTGATTTATTTTCCGGAAGTGGAGCATTAGGAATTGAAGCCCTCAGTCGTGGCTTTGACCGAGCAGTTTTTGTTGATAATCATCGGCAAGCGGTGCAAACGATTCGCCATAATATACAATTATTAAAGCTTTCACAGGAGCAGGCAACGATTTTACAATCAGATGCTTTTCATGCCTTGCGACGCCTCAATAGGCAAGGAAAAGTTTTTCAAATGATTTTTATCGATCCGCCTTATTATGAAATAGACTTTTCAAAATTGTTAACAGAAATTAGTGAGCAAGCTTTACTTTCGCCAGACGGTATTGTTTATTGTGAACACGGGGTAGATGAAATATTACCAAAGCAAGTCGCTCATTTGACCCGATACAATCAATTTTCATATGGAAAAACGACGAGTATAAGTCTTTATCATAACGACAGAGAAAGTGATTAACTTAATTTAGTATGAAAGGAGAATGTTCTCTTGCGTCGCTTAGCTATTTGTCCTGGAAGTTTCGATCCGATAACAAATGGACATCTCGACATTATTACACGTGGTGCGAAAATATTTGATGAAGTAATTGTAGCCTTATTTTATAACAGCTCAAAAGCTCCTTTATTTACGGTTGAAGAACGGCTTTATTTAATGGAAGAAGCGGTAAAACATCTTCCAAATGTAACCGTCGATTCAAGTGAAGGATTACTCGTCGATTATGCCCGTAAAAAAAATGCTCAAGTCATTTTACGGGGGCTTCGAGCGGTGAGTGATTTTGAATACGAAATGCAAATAACTTCAATGAATCGCAAACTAGAAGATGAAGTTGAAACATTTTTCATGATGACGAACAACCAATATTCATTTTTAAGCTCAAGCATTGTTAAAGAAGTCGCGAAATACCGCGCTTCTGTCAGTGATTTAGTTCCACCCGTCGTTGAAAAAGCTTTAAAAGAAAAGTTTGCAAACCGTCACTAATTATTTTTTTGTAACATATTGAGTGAATAAATGATTATTCCTACCGTCAATGTTAATAATGTTATAAGTGGACCGTATTTATGTAAGATACATAAAATTTTTGATGAATATAAATGGGTTGCTTGGTGAAAGGTTTCAATCGTTTGGTCACCAATCGACTGATCCTTCTCAAAGAACAATCGATAAAACAAAACGGTTAACAATGCTCCGATAAATCCGTGAATAATGCGGGCGAAAAAATACGGTTTAAAACGAATATCCGTTGTCGTCATTAAACTAGCTACCTGAGCTTGTACAGAAAAACCGTTAAATCCGAGTATAAAACTAACGATGATCAATTGGGCGAGAAGTTCACTATTAGTTACTTGGGAAACTTTTTCAACACCACTCGTTATTTCAAATAGTCCAGCTAACAAAGGAATATTTAATTCGGTTGGTAAATGGAAAGCTATAAGAAATATATTAAAAATAGAACTAATAATTGCTGCAATACCGATTGTAAAAATTAATTCATTTAAAACTGAAAAAATTATAATAAATCCACCGACGACAACTAATGTTTGTATAGAGCTTAGAAGCGCATCGCCTAAAAGTTTTCCGATAACCCGACCATCTTTTCGTCTTGCATTATGCATGTTTTTCAAAGCACGATGCAAGACTTTTCCATGAAAATGATCTGTTATCTGTTGAGATTTTTTCGTTTGTTCATCCATACCGTAAAATCTCATAAAAATACCGACGATCATGTTGCTTACATAATGGCATAGGGCAATGAGTAAGCCAACCTTTGGATTATGAAAAAAGCCAACAGAAATTGCCCCGAAAATAAATAGTGGGCTTGCAGCGTTTGTAAAGGCTATAAGACGTTCTGCTTCAATTTGTGTTAGTTCCTTTTCTTCACGAAGACGAACACAGATTTTGGCGCCTACTGGATAACCACTTGCCATTCCGATAATTAATGCAAAACTACCTGATCCGGGAACATTAAAAATTGGTCGCATAAACGGTTCAAGTAATGTCCCAAAAAAGTGGACAACACCAAAAGCAATGAATAATTCTGCTAAAACAAAAAAAGGTAATAATGACGGGAAAACAATTTCAAACCACATGTTTAACCCACGGATACTTCCATGTAACGCTTGGTCGGGAAAGCTTATAAGTAATATCATGAAAAAGATGACAAAGGATGCTAAGATAATTGATCTAATCATGTATTTTTACATATCTTCCTCTCAAAGTGTATTTCTGTATTACGAAGATAAAATTTAGTCTAGTTTATTTTAAAATTATTTGTTATGTTTATATAATATACGCGAATGAAGTTAGAAAATATGCCATACACTTTACTGTTGTTTGTAAGTGGAAGGAGATTTACTATGCAAATTTCGAGACGTCATTTATATATATTATCGATAGTCATCGTCATATCAACACTATTATCGACATTTAAAATGCCTTATTATATTTATAAACCCGGTCGTGCAGATGCCCTTGATCCTATGGTTGAAATTGACGGTAGCTATAATAGTGTGGGGGATATGCACCTTGTCACAGTTAGTGGTATACAAGCGACCCCGGTTCAATATGCTTGGGCAAAAGTGTATCCACATCATGATGTCGTGCCATTAGAACAAGTGCGCCCAGAAGGTGTCTCAGATGAAGACTACCGACATGCACAGCTGCAATTAATGGAGAGTTCACAGCAAGCTGCTATGGTCGTTGCCTATGAAGCGGCTGGTGCTAATATAACGATTGATTATGAAGGAGTTTTTGTCGTTTCAGTTATCGATAATATGCCTGCCCAAGGTCATTTAGAAATAGGCGATTTAATCGTTTCTGTTGATGGTCAAAAAATGGAAGCTTCAGAAGACATTATTAACTATGTAACAACAAAAGACGCTAATGAAACTGTTGAATTAGAAATTATTCGAGAAGATGAGCCATTGACGAAAACACTTACCTTAAAACCTTTCGCTGATCATCCGGATAAAGTCGGTATTGGCGTCCAACTTGTAACTGACCGAAAAGTAAGTGTTGATCCGGAAGTTCGCTTTTCTAGTGGTAATATTGGTGGTCCAAGTGCTGGTTTAATGTTTTCGTTAAAAATTTATGACTTATTAACGGAGGATGACTTAACGAAAGGTTACGAAATTGCTGGTACGGGAGAAGTTGATTATGAAGGCAACGTTTTACGTGTTGGTGGAGTTGATAAAAAAGTAATAGCTGCCAATAAAGCTGGTTGTGACATATTTTTCGTTCCTTTTGAAGGTGGTGCAGCTCATTCAAATTTTGAACTAGCTAAAGCAACTGCAGAAAAAATAAATGCATCGATGGAAATCGTTCCCGTCGATACATTTACTGAAGCAGTCGAATATTTACAGCAACTACCAGAAAAACAAAATTAATTTGTTACGATGCCGTTAATGATAAGTATCTATTATTTAGTGCATAATAAATAGACAAAATAAATTTGTTAGTTAATTATTATTGGTCGTTGTAAATCTTTTTGTTGAAAATAATTTTGCTGTTCACTTGGCAAAACAGAATAGTAAACATTGCTCGCCCTTTCATCTAACATTAAACTAACCTGTTCCTTTCGGCTAATTTGTGTAATAAGCGGCACAGTTAATTGCTTTTTCACTTGATTTAAATATCGTTGACCATTTTTCGTAAACCCGAGCAGTCGAAGGTAGGGTACTGTTCGTTGCTCATGAACGTTTAGGATGTCGGTTTTTAATGTATTCGTTAAAATGTGAACGAACATTCGTTGTAGCCGTGTCCACGTGTAACGTTTCGTTTTCATCAGTTGCATCCAATGTTCAAAGGAAGTTGCTCGTTTGGCTGTTTTGACAATACGATTTTCTAACCCTTCATCAACATGGTGGATAGCTGCTAATTGTTCAGAAGACATCGTTAACACACGATATTTTAAGAAAGGGTAGTAATTTTCCCAACTATGCCAAATTGACGCCTCATTGCGGTAATTTTCTATTGTGTTGATAGATGGTTCTGGTAACGAATGTTTAATTTTTTCTGTGATCGATTGATAGTTAAACAATTGTTGGCGAATACTTGTCGCACTTGCAATTGCACCCTTTATCGTTTGATCATGGTAATCACTATTCATACGTTTAATCGTTAACAATTCAATCGGCAACTTATCATCCAATACTCTTGTCACATAACTTAAGCCAAGAATATTGTTCGGTTTCGTTAAATCGATTGGCAAACTCCCTTGCATTAATTGTTCAGTCACAGCTGAATGGGCCGCTGGATAAGACAAACCCTTTGCTAAATGTTTCTTTAAAAGGCTTTTATAAGTGACTGACTGTTTTTTTTGAATATGGTATGCTGTTATAAAATCATCAATATTACCTTGTTCACTACCAAAGCAAATCGCCGAAACACCGATTTCATTTAACGTTCGAACAGAACCTAAGGCAAAATAATGACTGCTTTGTACGGCATAAGCAAAGGGTAATTCGATGACGATATCAATACCAGATGCTAAAGCAGCTTTTGTTCGCTCATATTTATCAATAATTGCCGGCTCACCACGTTGTAAAAAGTTACCACTCATCACTGCGATCATACAGTCAGCTCGAGATTTATCCCGTGCTCGTTCAAGATGATATTGATGACCGTTATGAAAAGGATTGTATTCAACAACAACACCACATGCTCGCATGATATCCATCTCCTAATTTACAGACTAACTGTATTGTAGCAAATACTACTAAAAAGTAGCAATATTCATCTTTTACACTTATTTTTACTAAAATAACGGGAAAATGTTGACAAAATTGCTTTTACCTTTTAAAATAAATCATGTTGCCTAGAGGTGATTATCATGAAATTTGCATTATCGCATATTCGAAAAAATGCTTTTGAAAAACCTTTTAATTTTTCTGGTGAAGTTGATGTTTCAGATATAGCTTCATTAAATAATGATATTCGTCAAGCGACGACAGCAAACGTATCGGGAAGTTGTGTCATTGAAGGCGATGAATATGTTTTTACACTTATGATCTCAGGACAATTAATTTTACCTTGTGCGAGAACATTAGTTGATGTCAATTATGAATATTCAATTGAAGCGATCGAAGTCTTTTCTGAATCGCCCCATTATGGACGTGAAGAAGAGGAAAATGATATTCACCCTATTGAAAGTGAACTCATCGATCTTTCACCATTAATTAAAGAAAATATTATTTTAAATTTACCTTATCGTGTGTATTCCACGAATAAAGAAGATTTTGAAGCGGCCGTTACAGACGGTGAAGGTTGGGTACTAACGACAGAAGATGAACTAGAAAAGCAAGAAGTTGCCCAGGAAAGTACTCAAATCGATCCACGCTTAAAAAAATTGCAAGCATTGTTAGATGATGAAGAAGAAAAATGACTTTACCATTTATGCTAATTATTGAAGGGGGTGTAGGACATGGCAGTACCAAAACGTAAAACTTCTAAAAAGGTTAAAAGACAACGTCGTACACATAAAAAATTACACGTACCAAATATGGTCGAATGTTCTAACTGTGGTGAATTAACACGACCACACCACGTATGTAAATCATGTGGACATTATGATGGAAAAGAAATTATAGCTGAATATTAATTCGTATTAAAACAGATTGCACGTTATATGTAATCTGTTTTTTATTTTAGCTCATCTAGGACATATGTTATTATAGAATGCAAAGCTATTTTAAAAAAGAAGGTGATTTATATGGAGAAGATCATCTTTGAGCATGATGCGAAAAATGAATATGTCACAATTACACTTAATCGTCCACATAAGAGAAATGCTATCTCAAAAACGATGATTGACGAATTAGCTTCAGCTATTGACAAAGCGAAAATGTTGAACATTAAATGTTTAGTTATAATCGGAGCAGAAGATAAAATGTTTTGTGCCGGTGGCGATTTAAACTATTTTCATAGTCAATTAACACGGGATGAGTCATTTAAACGATTGTACGAAATGAAAGAGATACTTTATGAGCTCGTATCGTTTCCAGTGCCAACGATTTGCCTACTAAATGGTGATGCATTAGGTGGGGGTTGTGAATTAGCGACAGCTTGTGACATCCGGATAGCTAAAAATAATACGAAATTCGGTTTTGTACAAGGCGCTTTAGGCATTACGCCAGGTTGGGGTGGCGGTGTTTTGTTATATGAAAAAGTAAATCCAAACTTTGCTTTGCAATGGCTCAGTGAAGGTATCACTTATACGGCCGATGAGTTAAAGGAAGCTGGCTGGGTCCATCAAGTAGTTTCGGAAGTAGATTTTTCAAATATAAAATTACTCCTTGCTAATTATTTAAATAAAACAATCGAACAAATGCAACATTTTAAACAACAATACAAGCAAAAATTAGCAACAATAAGTCTCGCAGCCTTGATGAATGAAGAGGTTCGGCAATGTACACAATTTTGGGGATCACGGATACATCAACAAAAAGTAGCAAACATTTTTCAAAATAAATAATAGATATGTTCAAGTTCGATTCTATCAACCTAATGACTTGCATACATTGATAGCAAAGTTAATTAGGGGGATAAAGATGAGTGAAATTCGCCAAAGTGCTTGGACAAAGGAAGAAGATACTTTACTTGCAAATACTGTCTTACGTTATATACAAGAAGGAAAGACACAATTAGATGCTTTTGCTGATGTTGCAACAAAACTATCACGAACGGCTGCAGCTTGTGGCTTCAGATGGAATGCAACATTACGTAAAAAATATGCCACAGACATTGAACGAGCAAAAACATCACGAAAAAAATCACCGCAAAATAAGAATTCAGATGATCGTACATTACCGTATACATTAACGAATATTAATGAACAAATATATACAGCGATATCATTGCTAGAAACATTAAAAGTTTCTGCAAGGCCTTTTACGACTCAAGGTGATGCTAAAAATATTATCGAACAGTTACAAGCTGAAAATAGTCGCTTAAAAAAGCAACTTTTGCGTTATGAGGCCGCTTGGAAAGAGATGAAAAAAATTGGTGAATGGGTTTATGAAGAAAAAAGTAATTAGACGATTATCCTTTAGTTCGCCCATTTTAATTATAAAATAGGTGTAGGCATTGCCACCGTATGTAGTGCGCAATGCCTTTACCCTTGTATAGTTACTTTTTCTCTTGTACTCCTTCAGGAAGCCAAAGGAGTGGATTTTGGCCAAGATCTCGTTCGATTTGGTATGTTGCTTGTTTAAAGCCCATTTTTACCCAAAAGCCATGGGAATTAATACGCGGACTCGTCCGAATTGGTAAATTAAATGATTTGGCAAAATCTACGAGCGCTTTTCCATATCCTTGTTTACGGTAATCGGGTAAAACTTCTAATTTCCACAATTCTAAATAATCATGGGGCGGCTCAAAATAAGTATCATATTTTTTATTTACTTTGTACAAGCTCATTCGTGCGATGAGATTGCCACCATAATAAATACCGTAAAAGGGTGATTCACTGTCATTTTCAACGATGTTATTTTTTAAATCTTGCTCCATCGATAGTTCTTGATGACCGTATTCTTTAAACTGTTTAAATTCTTCAAGTGTTTTATAATTGATTAAAAGCCGTTTCACATCATTGTTAATAGGTTTCAATAGTTTCTAACCCCTTTATATATTTTCCAATTCTTTCTTTACTTTAGTATAATATAAATAATACGAGATTTGAATGGACAATATGAAAAATCTATGAAAGTTAAAGGCTTAAATTAATGTAACAAAAGGGAACGAATATAATGAATCGTATTTGGATTAAAGTCGTAAGATAAATAGCTATTTATTCGCAGTTAGTAAGTCATTATTGTTAAAAAACTAGTAAAATAAATCGACGAACTGATGTTGATGTAATAAACGGTCCACATCTAATGAAAAACTTTATCCAACATTTGTATACACTTGTATAATAACGATGGAAACAAGAGGTCATTAAATGGAAACGATCAAATTATTTTTAATTTATGTTATAAGTGGACTTGTCGTCCTACCGTTAATCAGTACATATGTTGTTTATTTATTAAGTAAAAAAATATATAACCATAAATGGCGGGCGATTCATCAGTCTGTTCAATTGACGAATATTTTTTATATTTTCGCATGTATCATTATGGGGCAAGTGTTATTTGATATATCACTGTTCTGGCTCATCGTTTTATTACATTTGTTCATGTTAGTTGTTATCATTATATACCAGTGGAAAAAGCAAACAGACATTTCTTTACAGCATGGTTTCAAAATAGTTTGGCGTATATCGTTTTTAATATTTTTTATAAGTTATTTTGTTCTTGCGACATATGGCATTTTAAAGCATATTTTTCTTTTGTAATTAAGTTAAGTATATGTCATCGATTTATTATATAAAGTAATTATCGAGAAGTGATAAGGAGTGCATAGCATGCAAATTGAATCGATTCATATAAAACAAAACAATCGCTTAATGAAAGATTACTTAAATAATGAGCGACAAATAAACGATTTTGTAGATTATCCAACATTAGATTTACAGCAGAGGTTGCAAGACCTTCAAGAACAAACGTTTGATCGCCAATCTTTAACAAACGTTTTAGAAAAGATGAATCGACATTGGCAGGCACCAAAACAGTCATTAAACAATATCGAACGATTAAAACAAGCAAACAGTGTAGTTGTAATTGGTGGGCAACAGGCTGGGCTGTTAACAGGTCCGTTATATACCGTTAATAAAGTTATTTCATTAATTCAATATAGCCGAAAACAAGAAGAAACATTAGGTGTTCCTGTTATTCCCGTTTTTTGGATTGCTGGTGAAGATCACGATTTTGCCGAAATTAATCATGTGAATATGCTTAAAGGAACACGTTTGGAAAAACAGACGATTTCGCAATTTGTACCTGAACGCACACCTGTTAGTGACATTGAAATCGACCACAAACGAGCGAAAGCGTGGATCAATGAATTGTTTTTATCACTTCCAGAGACGGTTTATACGAAAAAAACCTACGATGAATTGATCGATCGTTTACATTCATCTAAGACGTATGTTGACTTTTTCGCAAAACTTATTTATTGGTTATTTCCAACAGAGGGAGTCGTTCTAATAAATTCGGGTGATGAACATTTACGAAACATTGAAAGTAAGTACTTTTTAACGATGATTGAACGACAAGAAGAAATATCTCAAGCAATTTATCATACTAACACACGTTTAAAACGAAATGGTTATGCAACATCCGTTGATATAGAACTAGACGATACACATTTGTTTTATCATTTAAACAATGAGCGAATTTTACTAAAGCGTGAACTAGATGGCCCTTGGGTGGGAAAACAAGATGAAGTTAAACTGACGACAGATGAAGTAATAAATATTGCTAAAAACAATCCTGAACATTTAAGCAACAATGTCATGACCCGTCCATTAATGCAAGAATTTTTATTTCCTACATTAGCTTTTATTGGCGGACAGGCTGAAATTGGCTATTGGATGTTACTTCGTGAAGCGTTTCATCTATTAAATAAAAACCTTCCACCTCTTGTGCCGCGACTATCTTTTACGTATGTTAATCGTAAATTAGATAAGATTTTACAAGCTTATCAGTTAACAGCTGAGGATGTCATAAATGATGGGGTTCATCAAGATAAAATGAATTATTTAAGTGCTTTACAAGAACCTGCCCTTGAGCCAATGTTTACCCAGTTAAACGAAACGCTTAAATATATTCATCAGCCAGTTCGCGATGTCGCTTACAATTTACGAAAAGATGTTGGCCAATTTGCTGATCGAAATTTATACCATTTGCAAACGACACTTAACGATTTAAAACATCGTATGGAAAGAACGATCGAAGAAAATTATGAACAAACGATTAATGACTTTGACTTGTTGCAATGTTGTTTGCAACCAGATAATGGTCTACAAGAACGGATGTGGAGTATATTACCGTTTATTAATGAACATGGACGATCCTTTATTCCAACATTAGTGAATGAACCGTGCTCATTTAAAGAAGACCATTTTGTCGTCTATCTTTAAAGGGTGCCCCACAATCTCCCACATTAATTAAAAAATTATAAAAAATAGCTGAACAAATCGTTTAAACTAAAGGTTAGTAACGTTTTCTAGCCTTTAGTTTTTTTGTTTTTTTCTTTTAAAAAAGGCATTGAATGAACTGTTACAGAATTTGGATATAACTTTTTTAAAAAAATAGTGGTGAATAGTGGGGGCTTGTGGTAGAATAAATTAAAGAAAGTGGGGCGAACGGTATGTTCATGGGTGAGTTCCAACATAATATCGATGAAAAAGGCCGTATTATTGTACCTGCTAAGTTTCGGGGAAGCTTAGGAGATACCTTTGTCGTTACCCGTGGGCTTGATCGATGTTTGTTTGCTTATCCAATGGACGAATGGAAAGTTTTAGAAAAAAAGTTAAAACGATTGCCACTCACTAAAAAAGACGCCCGAGCCTTTACGCGTTTTTTCTTTTCCGGGGCTGTTGAATGTTCAATCGATAAACAGGGGAGAATAAATATTCCGAACCCCCTTAGAACTTATGCCTCATTAGAAAAGGAATGTGTTGTTATCGGTGTATCAAACCGGATTGAATTTTGGTCAGAAGAAATTTGGGACGATTATTTCCAAGCGTCTGAACAATCCTTTGTTGATATCGCAGAAAATTTATTAGATTTTGATATATAGTTTTTTCCATCATTAAAGTAGGTGGCATTATGTTTGAACATGTTACAGTATTAAAAAATGAAACAGTTAACGGTTTATTAGTGAAACCATCGGGTACGTATGTTGATTGTACAGTTGGTGGCGGTGGTCATTCTCATGCTATTTTGCAGCAGCTACATCAATCAGGTAGGCTTATTGCGTTTGACCAAGATGTTAACGCAATTGCTGCGGCAAAAAAACATCTTAATGAATATATTAATCAAATTACATTTATTCACTATAATTTCAGACATTTAAAAGAACAACTACAAGAACATGCAATTGACGACGTTGATGGTATTGTTTTTGATCTTGGTGTTTCATCACCACAATTAGATGTTGATGAGCGTGGTTTTAGTTATCAAACAGAAGCAGT
>Ga0079225_10000632_pt1 | contig 19126 bp, 7 predicted proteins | sample Poulit2012_FD_76344 | JGI IMG/M metagenome (GOLD analysis project Ga0079225, IMG submission 76344) | Agricultural soil microbial communities from Georgia to study Nitrogen management - Poultry litter 2012 | ecosystem: Environmental > Terrestrial > Soil > Agricultural land | place: USA: Georgia... | reverse complement strand
GTACTGATGCTGCTGATCCAGCACCATCCTGACCGCTCGTTCCCTGACCTCAGGCGAATATCTCGATGACTTCTTGTTGGTAGTGTTCATGGCTCCATTCTCTCAAAGGTTGGAGCCTCCGGGGAAGTCGGGACGGTGTAGTCTGACGAGGTTCGCCATTGTTTTGAGGCAGCATCCTGCAACGTGTAATTTCTGGGGTTGTTTTTCAACTAGAAGCCGATCGGGCTTGCTGCTCTCCATCCTAAGAGCGTTAAGTTGTTTAGCCCTATTGATTCCTGCCTCACATTCCCACTGCGCTAATTATAGAAAGCTAACGGTTAAGGCGGGCTGGCGCTGGCGGTGCCGCGAATTTTGATACACCATGTTAGATTGATAGAAACGGTGATCCTTGTTGTATGTGCATTGGGAAAAGCTGATCTAATGTGTTAATTTACTCATGCTTGGGGTGAGGGGATCAGTTTCTAAGGTAGAAAATTATTGCGGAATGAGCGTCAACAATAAGCATCATGCTAGATACCAGTCTAATCCAGAATTAGGACAGCTCGTTGAGGTGCGTCGTCGCCAATGGGTGGTGGCTAATGTCGATGTTTCGGGGCTAGAACTTTCAAATCCGCAACATTGCGTGACGCTCTCATCAATAGACGAAGATGGGTTAGGCGAGGAGTTGGAGGTCATCTGGGAAATTGAACCGGGTGCCCAGATCATCGAAAGGGCGGGCTTGCCAGAGATCACTGGACAGGATGAATCAGTTACCCTGGACGCGTTCCTTGATGCCGTGCGCTGGGGTGCGGCGACAAATGCGGACCGAGGATTTCTACAAGCTCCATTTCACAGTGGAGTCACCATCGAAGATTTTCAGCTTGATCCGCTCGTGCGTGCGATCGATATGGCGCGGGTCAATTTGCTCATTGCCGATGACGTAGGCCTCGGGAAGACCATTGAGGCTGGTCTGATCATCCAAGAGCTGATGCTACGTCACCGTGCCCGTACCGTGCTCATCGTTTGCCCGGCGTCGCTCCAGGAGAAGTGGCGCATTGAGATGATGGAAAAGTTTGGTCTCGACTTTCGCATCGTCGACACCGACTATGTCAAAGCGCTGCGTCGAGAACGCGGCATCCATGCCAATCCATGGACTTCTCATCCGCGCATCATCACGTCCATGGACTGGGCCAAGGCGGGCGAAGGCTTGCGTGCCATGCGCGACGTGCTGCCGCCGCATGTGGGTCATCCACGCAAATTCGATTTGCTGGTCGTGGATGAGGCGCACAACGTTGCACCCGCGGCCGGCGTGCAATATGCCTTGGAGAGTCAGCGTACCCACTTGGTACGTACGATCAGTCCCCATTTCCAGCATCGCCTGTTTCTGACCGCCACACCGCACAATGGCTACACCGAATCGTTTACTTCCTTGTTGGAGTTGCTCGACGATCAGCGATTTGCACGCAATATCCTTCCCGATGAAAAGCGCCTGAGTCAGGTGATGATTCGTCGCCTGAAGAATGATTTGGTGGACGCAAATGGCAATCCCTTATACGCGCAGCGTGTCTTGCGGGCTCTCGAAGTGCCCTACACGACTCAAGAGCGCAAAATGCATCAGATATTGGGTCAGTACTGCACCAGTCGCGAAAAGGACGTCGAAGGCTCGGGGCGCCGCTTCGGAATGGCATTTGTCAACCAACTTCTAAAGAAGCGCTTGCTGTCGTCCCCCGCGGCTTTTGCGTCTACGCTGGAAAAGCATGTTGCCGCGCTGTCAGGCGCGCGGCCTGCGAAGCGAAACACAATGGCCGATCGCATACTGCACAAGGCCATTCTAAAGACTGAAGAGGATTACGCTGACGACCAAGAGTACGAAAGCGCCCAGGACGAAGCCGTAGAAGAAGCTACCCGCTACGCCGATCCGCCTTCGCCCGAGCAGAACGCGTTGCTTGAGAAGTTGAAGGCATGGGCGCAACACGCCCAGCACCAAGTCGATTCCAAGGCCAGTGCCATCCTCGACTGGCTCGGTGTCAACCTTAAACCAAATGATCAATGGAACGAGCGTCGAGTTATATTGTTCACCGAATATCGGACCACCTTGCAGTGGATGCAGCAAATCCTCGTCAGCCATGACTTTGGCGGTGAGCGTCTCGCGTTGCTGCACGGGGGGCTGTCCCAGGATGATCGTGAACCCATCAAGGCAGCCTTTCAGGCATCGCCACAGGATTCACCGCTGCGCATTCTGCTGGCCACCGACGCGGCGTCCGAAGGCATTGATTTGCAGAATCACTGCAACATGCTCATCCACTTGGAAATTCCATACAACCCCAACGTGATGGAGCAGCGTAACGGCCGGATTGATCGCCACGGGCAACGTCAGGAGGAGGTGCTGATCTGGCACCCGGTCGATGGCGGCATTGCGAGTGGCACGTCGGTCGGCGGGCACGCCGCAGACATCCTGCGCGCACTGCGAAAACTTGATGCCATGCGCGCTGACATGGGCAGCGTCAACCCGGTCATCGCGCCGCAAATGGCAAGCCTCATTGAGGGTTCCCGAAAGGAGCTGGATACTGGGGCGGCCGAGGCGCGAATCGCGCGGTCTCGGAGATTCTTTCGTACAGACCGGCAGCTGAGAGAACGGATCTCTCGGTTGCACGAGCGTCTGACCAGCACGAGGGAGGAATTTCGGCTCACCCCATACAATATCCTGACGGCCGTAAAAACTGGGCTCGCCTTGGCGGGCCGCCCCCCGTTGCAATCAGTTGAACTGGTCAACGCCCCAGCAAGCAGCGTTTTCCGCATGCCACCTCTGGCGGGTTCCTGGGCTCGCTGCCTGGAAGGGCTGCGCCATCCGTATACTCAGAGGATTCGGCCTATCACCTTTGACCACGCCGTTGCTAAGGGCCGGGATGATGTCGTGCTCGTCCACTTAAATCACCGACTGGTGCAGATGTCTTTGCGTTTGCTCCGTGCCGAGATTTGGGCGCAGGATGACGTAAAAAAACTACACCGTGTTACCGTTCGCACGGCACCTGATTCACTTGTCGAAGGCCCTGTCGTGGTCATCGTCTCCCGCTTGGTCATTACCGGCGGCAACCATCACCGCCTGCATGAAGAATTGACTGTGGCCGGGGGTTATCTGCGCGATTCGTCTTTTCGTCGCGAAGAGGGAGTCGGGCGCGTGCAGCGCTGGCTTGATCAATCAAGCCCAATCACAGCCGCACCACAGTTGTTCGAAATACTCCGTGTCCGCTTCGATCGTCAGCAGGAATCTCTCCTGAAAGCCGTTGACGCTCGTGCCAAGGAACGCCTCCGTTATCTGTCCAACACGCTGCAGGCACGAAAGAAACAAGAAATTGACGACATCACTGCGGTGCTGGATGATCTGGATCACGCCATCCGAGCCGAACTTGAGAAAGAGCAACAGCCCGAACAGTTGGCGCTCTTTTCCGCGGAAGAACGTACGCAGCTGCGACGCGACATCGCTGCACTACAAGCCCGCCTGGCGCGCATTCCGGATGAACGCCGCATGGAGGAGCAGAACATCGAAATGCGCTACGCCAAAGTCGACGACCGCACATTTCCAGTTGCTGTGATTTTCATTGTTCCCGAGTCTGCGGGAGGAGCTGCATGAGCACGACTCACGACTGGCTCTCACTCATCGAGATTTCCGGCCCCTTCCTCGCCGTTCCCGTTCTAAAAAAAACCTTTCCACAAGGTTTGGAAGCGCTGGATGCAGGGAAACGCAAACGGCTGCGACAGACCTACGATGAATGGCGCGAGGCGTTGGAGGTCCGGGACCCGAACCTGGATCGTCTGCATACGGCATGGGTCGATGAAGTCCTCGCGCGCGGCTTGGAGCTGGATGAGGATGGTCGCGGTGACGTACTCAAGCGCAAGGATTGGTGTGCTGCTCACCTGACAATCGATTTGCCCGAGCAAGGCGTCAGCCTGTCACCCGATTTCGCGGTCATCGCCGCCCATGGCAACGAAGATGGCAAACCGTCGATGCTCATTCGTGTATATGAGCCAGGAACCGACCTTGATGTCACGCAGAAACTGGATGGGTGGGTCAGTACTGCGGCCGAGCGCATGGTGCGACTCTGCCGCGCCACTGATTGCCGCTTAGGCCTCGTCACCAATGGCGAGCGTTGGATGTTAATCGACGCTCCGATAGGTGCAGTCGTCACTTTCGCAAGCTGGTACGCGCGCCTGTGGGCGCAGGAACCCGTTACCTTGCAAGCCTTCGTGCATTTCCTGGGCATCCGGCGTTTCTTTGTCGACAAATCGGAGCAATTGCCCGCGCTGTTCGATCAATCGCTGAAATTCCAGGATGAAGTGACCGACGCACTGGGCGAGCAGGTTCGTCGCGCCGTTGAAGTGCTGATTCAGTCACTGGACCGCGCAGACCAGGATCGTAACCGTGAACTCCTGCGTGACGTGAAGGAGGCCGAACTTTACGAAGCCGCTTTGACGGTGATGATGCGACTGGTTTTCCTGCTTTCGGCCGAAGAGCGCGGCTTGCTTCTGTTGGGTGACGAACGGTACGAGGCAAACTATGCAGTATCGACCTTGCGCATGCAACTGCGTGCCGAATCCGAAGATATCCTGGAGCGTCGTTGGGACGCTTGGTCACGCCTGTTGGCTTTGTTTCGTGTAGTTTATGGCGGCATTGAGCACGAGAACCTGCGCCTGCCAGCGCTGGGTGGTTCCTTGTTTGACCCGGACCGTTTTCCATTTCTTGAAGGAAGACCCAGGGGCAGCTCTTGGCAAACTGATGCCGCCAGGCCGTTGCCCATCGACAACCGCACCGTATTGCTGCTGCTCGACGCCATCCAGCAGTTCGAAGGGCGTACGCTGTCGTACCGAGCGCTGGACGTGGAGCAAATTGGTTATGTATATGAGGGTCTTCTGGAGCGCACCGTCGAACGCACGGCTGAAATCACGCTGGAACTTAGCGCCACAAAAAAGGCTAAATCCCCTTGGGTGACGTTGCCCGAGCTCGAATCCGCCGGTTTGGATGGCCCGGATCGATTGATCGCACTGTTGCGCGAGCGTACTGGCAGCGCTGCCAGCCGTATACGCAATGATTTAGACCGCGACGTGGACGAGACAGAGGCTGATCGCATGCTGTCAGCCTGTCACGGTAATACGGAATTGCGTGATCGCGTCATCCCTTTTGCCCATTTGGTGCGCACCGATCCATGGGGTTTTCCGCTGGTGTATCCAGCAGGTGCATTCATTGTCACGACGGGCTCCGATCGCCGCGAGACAGGAACGCACTACACGCCAAAGTCCCTTACCGAGCTCATCGTTGCAGAAACGCTTACGCCGGTCGCTTATATCGGTCCGGCGCAGGGCACGCCGCGCGAGGATTGGGTGCTGAAATCACCTGCCGAACTGCTTGATCTCAAAATTTGTGATCCGGCGATGGGGTCAGGCGCATTTCTTGTGCAAGCCTGCCGCTGGCTTGCCGATCGATTGCTGGAAGCATGGGATGCTGCTGAAGCACAAGGCCGTTTGGTCTGCGTGGACGGTTTGGTCAAGGAAGCCGATGACGTAATCGAACCGCTGCCGCGAGATGCAGAGGATCGAGTCATCGTTGCCCGACGTTTGATTGCCGAACGTTGTCTCTATGGCGTCGACGTAAACCACTTGGCAGTCGAGCTGGCCAAACTTTCCATCTGGCTGGTGACCTTGGCCAAGGGCCGACCCTTCGGTTTTCTGGACCACAATCTGCGCTGTGGTGACAGCTTGCTTGGCATCCATCGGCTGGGCCAGCTTGCCGAACTGTCGATGACGCCGGGACGTAAGGGTGAGCAAACACGCCCTTTGTTTGGCCAAAATATTGAGCAGGCAGTACGCGAAGCAATCGAGCTGCGGCAGCAATTACGCAGCATGCCAGTCCGTGACATCCGCGACGTGGAGGCTATGGCGCATTTGGACGCCGACGCGCGCCATAGACTGTCGGTGCCGATAGACCTCGCCGATGCGTTTGTCGGGGATGTGTTCGCAGCAGGTGGCAGTGCCGTGGCATTGAAGAATGCACTGGTCTCACTGACCATTCAAGCCGACCAAGCCATCAAGGGCGACCAGGAAGCGCTCGCCATGATGCACCGGAGGTCGGTCGCTGCGCTTTCGACCGATCTTCCTGCCGATAAGCCCGAACGTCGACCTTTCCATTGGCCTTTGGAGTTCCCCGAGGCGTTCGGGCGTGAGGCACGTGGCTTCGATGCCATCGTTGGCAATCCACCGTTCAGCGGTGGGCGGCTTATTGGTCGTCGTTTTGGCATGGCTTATCAAGAGTATCTGAAACTCATACGCAACGGCGTAGTTGGGTCGCCCGATCTCTGTGTGTATTTCTATTTGCGAGCCTTCTCTCTGCTAGGGGCTAACGGCTGCTTCGGGCTGCTGGCCACCAAATCGATCACGGAAACCGGCTCTCGCGTAGTTTGTCTGGATCAGGTCATCGACATGGGAGGAATCGTTTATCGGGGATGCTCGCGCATGGCTTGGCCGGGCAATGCAGCCGTTGTCGTTTCGATTGCATGGGTTGCCCGTAATGGCTGGCATGGGAAGAAAGTCTTGGATGACCGGACAGTATCGGCTATCAATGGTGCGCTGGAAGAAGATTTCCAGATTAAGCGCCCGCTGAAACTGAAAGCATTGAAGGGGACGTTCTCCCAAGGGCAGGACATCATGGGACGTGGCTTCGAGCTTACAGTCGAAGAGCGCGCAGAGATGCTCGCCGTCGATCCATCATGTGCGGAGGTGATCTTCCCGTTGTTCAATGGGCAAGACCTCAACACCATGCCAAGATTGGAACCCTATCGCTGGGTTATCTACTTCCGAGATTGGCCGGAAGAACAGGCACGGAAATACGGTGCAGTATTCCGCCGCGTTGAGGAGCTGGTCAAACCTTATCGGGATGGTTTGACGGGCCAAATCCACCAAGATTGCTTCTGGAAGTTCTGGAACCTTCGTCCAGCATTGATGCGCGAGGTGGCGGCGCATGAAACCTTGTTTGCGTCGGCAATCGTGACGAAATACGTCACCTTCAGGAAGGTTCCAACAAACAACATCTACAACACGAAAACAAAGGTATATTTTCTGCGGCGCTGGTCGGAGTTCGCAGTTTTGCAATCCAGCCACCATCAAGAATGGGCGTTCTGGACATGTGGCACGCTGGGCGCATCGACACTGAACTATTCCACATCGTATGCGCTGGAAACGTGGGCGATGCCCACCCTTGATGACAACGAAGAACTCGAAAGCCTCGGCGAGCGTTATCACGCGCACCGCGAGTCGTTTATGGCAGACGAATCCATCGGTCTCACCCAGCTCTACAACCGCTTCCACGATCAATCGGACGACGATCCCCGAACCGAGACGATGCGCGAGCTGCATCGTGAAATCGATCTCACCGTTGCTCGCGCCTACGGTTGGGATGATCTCGACTTGGAGCACGGGTACCACGCAGTCCCGTATCTCCCCGAAAACGAATGCACCCGCTTCACCATTAGTGATCGCGTGCGCATCGAAGTGCTGCGCCGCCTGTCGGAACTGAACCACCAGCGCCACGAGGAAGAAGTTGCGCAAGGACTCCACGGCAAGGTTTCAACCCGCGCCTCACGCGCTGGACGCAACACCAACGCAACGACGCCCCAGCCCTCGCTTGATTTCGACACTCCTCCCGGCAACAAAGACAAATCTCTCAAAGTCACCCAACGTCGTGCCGACTATCCTGCTGGGTCGACCAAGGCCATCGCCGAATACCTAAACACGCATGCCGGCTGGCACGCCAAAGCTGACATTGTCGCCGCCACAGGTATGACCGATGGCCAGTGGAATGCTGCCATTGCCAAGTTGCTTTCCACTGGACGTGTCGAGCGCCAAGGTGAGCGGCGCGGCACACGCTATCGACTTCTTGTGGGGAATGATGAATGAGCGAACAGCGCTACCCTGCGGATTTGACCATCTCAGCTCAGGATTTCACCAACTCGGGTTGGAAGGGGGTGCTGGCCCAATCATCGCGCGATGGGTATCCGTCAATGTGGCAAGCATTCTCTGCTGCTGCCCACACCGCAATGGACGAAGGCGCCGTTGAGCGTGGAAAGGTACTCTGGTTGCTGGCCGATGCCTGCTCAATGATGCTGTCGCCGTCGAGCCAGAATGAACCATTCAAACCATTCATGGTGATGGGCGGGAGGCGCTCGGTGATTCCTGATGATTTGAGCGACACCGATATCAAGCTCTTCGCCGACGTGGTTGATGCGATAGACGATGTCTGGTTGAAAGCACGTCTCGCCGATTTGGTTTGGCTGAAGAAGACCCCGCGTGATGCCACGTTTGCTCTCAAGGCCATCGACGCCTACCGATCCATGCCGCTCGACGCGGAAACATGGGTTCATGGCGGTCGTGACTGCTGGACGAGAGCCATCAACCTGGCGCGGATGCTCAAGGCTGGTGCTGGCGACAGGTTGTTACAAATGGAAGCGTCGATCATCGTTGCTTTCAATGCAGCAACGCAGGTCGACGGTTTTCTTGGGCTCTGGTTGGCAGACCTTCTGAGGTCAAACAGGTTGGGGAGAACCCACTGCACTGATTTGGCCAAGAAATTGGAAGCGTTGGGCCGTGAGTTCGATGGCGAAGGCGACCTGCATAGGGCGCGAGAGTATTTTTCCGCCGCTGCCGAATGGTACCAAGCCATCCTAGACCCGACCAAAGCTGCCGAAATGACGACGTCGGTCGCCGAAGGCTGGGTCAAGGAAGCCATCGCTCAGACTTCGTCATCCAGCCCGAGCCACATGTTAGCATCCAGCTTCTACGAAAACGCCATCCAAACCTATAGAACCATTCCCAAAAAGGAACGCCCCGCGCACCGAGCAGATGAGCGAATTGCCGAGCTGCGAACCTACCTGAATGATTCCGGGCGGAAGTCATTGGGGGAGATGAGTGTCATCAGAACACCTGACGTCGATATCAGCCAACTGGTCGAGGACGCGCGAAAGTCGGTTGCCGGAAAGCCTCTCCAGGAGGCGCTGCTTTCGTTTGCAAATGTCCATCAAGGGGAGAACGTAGAGAACCTGCGTGAAAATGTCTTGGAACGGATGCGGCAGTTTCCCTTGCGGTTTTTGTCCGCCGCATCTGTGATGAGCCCAGATGGGCGGGTCATTGCGAAGCGCCCGGCAATGGGCCGGGGGAGTGAGCTGACGGCGAGCGACGAAATTGCCATCCGTGCCGAAATGGTACACGACTACTGCATACTGGTGCGTATCGTGGTGCAAGGTGACATTTGGCCAGCGCATGAGGTTCTTATGCTGGAGCACCGGTTACGTGAGGCCGATTTCATCGAATTGGCGCGCAATTCACCTATCATACCGAAGGATCGCGCTGGGCTGGTAGGAAAGGCTCTGTTTGCAGGCTACGAGCGTGATTTTGTTAATGCGCTTCACGTTCTTATTCCCCAGATAGAGCACATGGTTCGTGTGCATCTGAAGCAAGCAGGTGCGAAGACTGCGAACCTCGACAAGGATGGCATTCAGAACGAAAACGGGATGAGTACCCTGATGGGCTTACCGGAAGCCGAACAAGTGTTTGGTAAAGACCTGGCATTTGAACTCAGATCGCTGTTCTGCGACGCGTTCGGCCCGAACCTGCGTAACAAGCTGGCCCATGGGTTGCTTAGCGAGAGTGCGTGTCGCTCACCGTTTGCCATCTATGCGTGGTGGTTGACGCTGAGACTCACGTTCAATACGTGGTGGAATGCGGCGCGTGGAAACGAAATAGAGGAGGGATCAAGTGGGGACAACTGACAAAAAGTTCGAGATGACCGTCGATCTCAACGTGCTTGAGCATCTAGGTATTAATCTTTATAGCAATATCGCAGCCGTCCTGACTGAGGCGGTTGCTAATGCTTGGGACGCAGACGCATCACGTGTGGACATACGGGTCGATCCTGATAACGAGTGGATTGAAATTGAGGATGATGGGATTGGTATGTCAGTCCAAGACCTCAACGACAAGTACCTTCGCGTCGGTTATCGTCGTCGTGAGGAGGATCCAGAACATGGTAAAAGGACGGCTAAGGGTCGTCCCGTTATGGGCCGTAAGGGGCTTGGAAAATTATCTTTGTTTTCTGTTGCCAACGTGATCGATGTCCAGTCAGCAAAGGATGGTGCAGCTCAAGGCTTTCGTATGACTGTAGCGGGGATACAGCAGGCGGTGCAGGAAAAACGTGCATATCATCCGAAGTCATTATCAAGCGATTCGATCACGGTGATACGAGGCACGAAGCTCGTACTTCGTGAAATCAAGCGGCAGCGACTCGGCCGAGGGGTGACAGCCCTTCGCAAGCGTCTCTCTCGGCGGTTCTCTATCATTGGCCAAGCGTACGGATTTGAGGTCCGGATCGACGGGGAGTCCATATCACCAAAGGACAGGGGAGATTTGCCCAAGGTTCAGTTTTTATGGGCTTTTGAAGGAGGTGAGCCCGAGGCAAGCACGATTTCACACGTGCTGGAGCAAGAGACCTTGCCGGCCCGCCTTGATGCTTGGGAAGACGAAGCATGGCGCGTGGGCGGTTGGCTCGGCACGGCACGCAAACCCAAGGAGCTAGATGACGAAGAAGCCGGGAATTTGAATGGCATCGTGGTCTTTGCTCGCGGACGTTTGTTCCACGAGAACGTCTTGGATCGTGTGAATGACGGTCGACTCTATACGAAGTACCTTACTGGACAGATAGAAGCTGATTTTCTTGATGTCGACGATCTTGCGGATATTGCAACGAGCGACCGTCAACGAGTGCAGGAGGATGATGAGCGCTATATCCAGTTGATTGCATTTCTTCGATCGCGATTGAATCAATTGGAAAAACGCTGGGGTGAATGGCGCAAGAAACACGAGGTCGAAAGAGCCAAAGAAGCTTCACCGGCACTGGTAGAGTGGCTGGATACATTGCGCCCAGGGTATCGCGATAGTGCTGAGACGTTGGTCGCTCAACTGAGCGCGCTGCCGGTAGATAGTGACGAAGATCGCAGGACGCTGTACAGGCATGGCATTCTGGCGTTCGAGCGCATGAAGTTGCGTGGCTCGACGGATGAATTTGTGAGCGGCTTGGGGAGTGTCAATAAATTGCTATCTGTGCTCGCCGACCGAGATGCGCTTGAAGATTCACTTTATCGCGACATCGTGCAGTCACGACTCGACGCGATTCGGGCCTTTCAGGAAATCGTTGATGCAAACGATAAGGAAAGAGTGCTGCAACAATACCTATTTGACCATCTGTGGCTGCTGGACCCTTCCTGGGAGCGGGCCACAGAAAGTGAGCTCATGGAATCGCGTCTATTGGGTGCGGGTGTGGAAGTACCGAGTTTGACAGAAAAGGAAAGGCTCGGTCGAGTGGATATCAAGTACCGCACCACAGCAGGAAAACATCTCATCATTGAACTAAAAAGGGCGGGGCGCAAGATGAAATTGCTAGAGCTGCAAGAACAGGGGCAAACCTACGTTGACAAACTAAAAAAGATTCTTTTGACTCAGAATAAGGAAGATCCGGACATTGAGGTTGTGTTCGTCATTGGTAGACCTGTAGCTGAAGAGGAAATCAATCCGGATCGTGTCAAAGCGTCAATGGCCGCCATATCACCAGGCAGCCGCATCGTGCACTATGACACACTGATCCACGGTGCGCAAAAAAGTTACTCGTCTTATATGGAAAAGAGCCAAGAGATCGATAAGCTCGAAAATATCGTAAGCAGGATTTGAGGGCCGAGCGAATGACGACATCACCTAACGCGTGGATTGCTATTGATCGCGGTCTTGAAATGGACTCTAGGCTCGTGCCTTATACCCTTGGCTTGAGGGGTGAGCGTTCGCTTTTCGAGATGATCGCCGAAGGCGATTGGGTGCTGGTGCTGAACAATGCTGGGGAGACCACTCGTGTTGGGCGTCTGCTGCGACTTCGTTCCAATCTACAATATTCCACGCTTTTCTTTGACCGTGTTTCGGCGATAAAAAATCCGGTGGCAGTTTCCAATGTTTCTTTGGTTTCCCCATCGGCGGGCAACATCGGCCGTGTGCAATGGAATGAGTTCGTCGCCGCGTCTACAGCTATTTTGGGTCACGCCATAGATGACGTGCCGTCAATCGATGATCGCGCCTATATTCGGGAGCTGCTTCAGTTGGCGGTCATGGATGACTTGTTGGGTCCCGCGGGTGGCCCGCACGAGCGCATCGTCGATATGAGCGTTCGCGATCGTTATCTGGTTGGCAAGTTGGGCCCACGCGAGGCGGCGAAAAGTGGTCAAGAATTCCCAGTCGATCCGAACGATGCGGAGGATGATCCCGGAGATTTGGTCGTCAAGGAACAACATGACAAGTCCGGCGCGACGCTTCCGTCGGGTGTGCCGGAAGATGAATCCCCTGAGGAGATCGACGTTGCCAGCAATCTGTCGCTGGTGCCTAACAGTTTTGGTATGACCTTCTGTGTCGATGGTAACGTCGAGTCCATTGAGGTTGAAGCGCGATGGGGTGGTTATGAGCGCGTGCCAAACTCGGAACATGAATTGAGCCGATCTAATGGGCATAAAGTTAAGGTCTGGCAGCGAACTCCTCGGGGCGGGAAGCTGATTTTGCCACTCATCACCGGAACGATTGATCATCAGGCGCCAGATGAGGACAGGCCGGAGGTACGAATACAGGGATCCGTGCGCGCCAAGAACGCCGATGGGGATCGTTTGGTGACTCTATTTCTGGTCAATGCACAGAACGAACCAGAGACTAATCGCGATACAGCCTGGCTGTTCCAGCCAGAACTGATCGTTCGAGCAGAGGCCATAGCGCCCAAACGTGCCATTTTTCGCCGTCGTCCTATTTTAGGCGCTGGCGCTGATGATCCGGAGCGGGAATCTCTGGAAATGATCTACCGCAATCGGGTGGAGTTTGCGGTAGGGCACGGCGTGTCGATTCATGCTGAAATCGCACAGGACGTGACTTTGGCGACCGAGGTGCGCACCATGGTGCTGCCTAGATACGAGGTGCAAGTCACCGAAACCCCGGGATTGGACGCCATTGATCGCCCGGTGATGAAGCGCATGGTGGAAAGCGGCTTGCTCGATATGCAACGACTGGCCGAGCTGGAAGTCACGGAGCTGGTTGACGCTTTGAGTTTGCTGGCGGATGACTATTCGGCATGGATAGGCGAGCAACGGCAGCGCATTGGTAAAGACGTGATTGGGTTCAATGCGCAGGCGGAAGAGGCGCTGGATCGCTGTCAGGAGATTCAATTGCGTCTGAAGCAGGGCATTACTACGCTGAAGCGCAACGATAAGGCACTGGCTGCGTTTCGCTTCTCCAATCGGGCAATGGCAAGTCAACGGGTGCGCAGTCTTTATGCGCAAGCCGTCAGGCACGGGCAGGATGTGACGGTCGATGGATTCGATCAATCCAAGAACCGGAGTTGGCGGCCTTTTCAGTTGGCGTTTCTACTGTTGGCCATTCCGTCATTGGCCGACCCCATGCATCCTGACCGCGTGCAACCCCTCGGGGCCTGTGCCGATCTACTGTGGTTTCCGACCGGTGGTGGAAAAACTGAAGCCTATCTGGGCGTAGCGGCTTTCACCATGGCGATTCGTCGTTTGCAGGGAAGCATCGGCGGCTACGATGGCTCGCGTGGACTCGCCGTCATCATGCGTTATACGCTGCGGTTGCTCACCTTGCAGCAGTTCCAGCGTGCCACGTCGCTGATCTGTGCAATGGAGGTGTTGCGCCGTGAGGAATTGACTAAGGGGGATGGGTCCCTAGGTGAAGAGCCTTTTACCATTGGATTGTGGGTTGGCAACAAGGTGACGCCTGGCACGACCGAAGAGAGTCATCGTGCCATTGAGGATATTCGTAATCCGAGTAAATACCATGCCGGTGTCGCGTCGCCGCTGCAGTTGAACAGTTGTTCGTGGTGTGGTTCGGACATTGAGCCGGGGCGCGATGTGGACGTGGACAAAGTTCGCGGTCGCACACTGGTCTATTGCGGCGACAAGAAAGGGCGCTGTGAGTTTTCGCGCCTCAGATCAAGCCAACAGAGCCATCCAGGAATTCCTGTGTTGACAGTGGATGAGGAAATTTACCATCGCCCTCCATCGATGATGATTGCTACGGTCGATAAATTTGCCATGATGGCATGGCGTGGACAGATACGAACATTATTCGGTCGCGTGAATCAGGAGTGTGAGCGGCACGGACTCTTGTGGCCAGGCAGCGAATGTCATACTGGCCATCGTGCAGCGTACGGGCTACCTGTAGCAAAAGTGAAGCCCGTTAGTGCAATACGCCCTCCCGACCTGATCATTCAGGACGAATTTCATTTGATCAGCGGTCCACTGGGCACGATGGTCGGCTTGTACGAGGCGGCTGTGGATGAATTATGCAGCTGGAAGCTTGATGACAAGACAGTGCAACCCAAGATTGTCGCGTCCACAGCGACGGTGCGCAAGGCCAAAGAACAAACTAACGACGTCTTTATGCGGCGTGTGTCGATATTCCCGCCGCACGGTCTTGATGTGGAGGATAACTACTTCTCGGTGCAACGACCAATCGGAAGTTGGCCCGGAAGAGTTTATCTGGGGGTGTGTGCTCCAGGAAGTTCACGCCCAGCGATGTTGATTCGCGTCTATACAGCGTTTCTCACAGCCGCCCAGGCTTTGTTCGACCGTTTTGGCGAGCCTGCCGATCCATACATGACGATGGTCGGCTATTTCAATTCGCTGCGGGAATTGGGTGGGATGAGGCGCTTGGCCGAAGACGATGTTCAGACACGTTCTTACCGTGTTCAAATGAGCATGGTGGAGCGGCCCGCACTGGCGCAACGTAGTGTCAATAACATTCGTGAGCTGACCTCCCGCGTGTCCAGCCGGGATATCCCGAAGTATCTGGACGACCTGGAAGTCAGGTTCAAAGCTTATTTCAATGATGCCGCCGGCAAGTACGTGACCAAGTGGGCCAAAGACGAGACGCGGGCGATCGATGTGGTGCTGGCAACCAACATGCTGTCAGTAGGCGTGGACGTGAACCGTCTTGGCCTGATGGCGGTGAATGGGCAGCCCAAAGGGACGGCAGAATACATTCAGGCCACTAGCCGCGTGGGTCGCTCTTTTCCCGGTCTAGTGTGCACGGTGCTTACATGGGCGCGCCCGCGCGATCTGTCGCATTACGAGACGTTCGAGCATTATCATGCGACGTTCTACAAGCACGTGGAGGCACAATCAGTGACACCTTTTTCTCCACGTGCGATGGATCGCGGATTGACTGGTGCACTACTCTCGCTGATGCGCTTAAAAAACGAGGTTTTCAGCCCCAATGAGGGCGCGGGGGCACTGGATAAGCCAAATGACGGTGAAATGATGGAGGCGATCGAAGTGTTGACTGGTCGCGCCTGGAACGTGAGCGAGTCTTCGGCCGTCAAGGTCTTAACCCAGCGCGAGCTAAAGGGACGCGCGGATGAGTGGGCCAAGGAAGTCAGCGTGCCAGGTCGGACGTTGGCTTATGAGAAGCGTGGCAAACAGGCTTCGACCACCGTCGAGTTGATCAAGCAACCGGGCATTCGCTCGTGGGACAACTGGACGGTGCCGATGTCCATGCGGGAAGTGGAGCCAGGCGTGCGATTGATGATGGATGCCGGGAGGTTTGCAGGTGGTCCCACTTGGGTGCCGCGAACGTTGACCACAGATGAGGATTGACCGTGGCCATAAACAAGACACCTGTTGGTGAAGTCCGGCCCAGCCAATTACTTTGGACCTATGGGCCTGGCGCACTCGTTGATTTGCCAAATATATCCGTAGTGACGCTCGGAATCGACCAATGGGAAAAGGAGAGCTGTCAGCCAGTGATTGAGCCCCGGTTGCTGGCCGCTGTCCGAACGGCTCTAGGATCTCAGGTTGAGAGTCTGCGCATGGCGCCTTTTCAAAGCAGTGGATTCATTGATCCAGGAGCGGCAGAAGCGTATATTGGTGTGCCAGTTCGTCCTTTCCCACGATGGTTGCGTTGTGTGAAGTGTGGCCTGTTGTCGTCGTTCGATGTCGGTTTGTTTGAGATCAAGGAAAACCGCTATCGCCCAGAACGAACCCGGTTCGTACACAAAAGCTGTCGCGGCTCGAAAGGTGACAAACCAGCCAAAGATGCTGATGCGGTTTCTGCACGCTTTCTTCTGGCTTGCCGTAATGGCCATCTCGACGACTTCCCATGGCACTATTTTGTCCACCGGGGCAGCAGTCAATGCAAAGGGACGCTGCGTTTCTTTGAAAGCGATGCTTCGTTACAGACTGAGAACCTGTGGGTCAAGTGCGACGCATGTGGTGCTTCACGCAGCATGGCACATGCTTTTGGTCGAGCGGGGCAAGAGAATCTGCCTAGTTGCCGCGGGCGGCATCCTCACCTTGATCATTTTGACGATGTGTGTACCGAAGAAGCGCGCGCAGTGCTTTTGGGGGCCACGAACAGTTGGTTTCCGGCTACCTTGTCGGCGCTAGCCATTCCGCAAGCGAAAAATCCGTTGAGTCAGCTGATTCAGAATGGATGGGCCATTTTCGAGAGCATCACCGAAGAAGCCATGGTACCCGTCGTTGTGCAGACCTTGAAAACCACGAACAGTTTGCCCGGCATCGAAAAATATTCTACATCAGACATATGGTCTGTAATTCAAACCCATCGCAAAGATGGGAAGTCCGAAGCCGATGGCGAAGTAGACATAAAGTCTCCGGAGTGGAATGTGTTGACTGCACCTGCTCCGCCGGTTGATTACCCCCACTTCATGAGCAAAAAGGTAGATGCTCCTCTAAATTTACAGAGTAAGATCAAACAGGTGCTATTATTGGAGAGGCTACGGGAAGTCAACGCGCTGCTAGGGTTCACGCGTGTAGAGGCGCTTGATCACGCTAATGACTCCGATGAGCGGCCACAAATGGCCAGCCTCTCTAAACGCAAACCAGAATGGGTGCTTGCGAGTCAGGTTCACGGAGAAGGTATTTTCATCCAATTTTCTGAGTCTGCCCTTCAGGAGTGGGAGAAGCTTGATGGTGTCAAACAAGTGGATCAAATGCTCCAGGCAGGCCATCAAGGATGGCGTAACGCCCGGCGTCTTGATCCGAATAGAGGTTTCCCGGGCATCCGGTACGTCATGCTTCACACGATGTCCCATTTGCTTATTCGAGAGTTGGCCTTGGAGTGCGGGTATAATGCAGCAAGCATTCGTGAGCGCATCTATGCCGACGTTTCCGGTGCTCATGCCTCGCAAGCGGGTATCCTAATTTATACGGCAGCGGCCGACTCCGATGGAACTTTGGGAGGGCTCGTTGATCTCGGCAGACCAGAAAACTTGGGGCGCTTGTTCCAACAAGCGCTGAATCGAGCGAAGGTGTGCTCGTCAGACCCTTTGTGCTATGAACACAATCCGAGTAAAGATCGATCAGTGCATGCCGCAGCCTGCCATGCCTGCAGCCTAGTTGCCGAAACCTCGTGTGAAGATAGCAACCGTTACCTAGACAGATCACTGTTGGTGCAGATTTTCGGTCGTAATAATGCGGCATTTTTTCCAGACTCATGAAATGGAGAGCCTGCTGGAAGCCATTACCGCTTTAGTACGACTAGTTTCGCCAGGTAAAGTCAGAGTAATATCGGACACGATTAGTAGAACTGCCAGATCCAAGGTCAAGCTAGCACTGACTTCGGCTGTCGGAACTCCTGCCGGAAAGGGTGCTATCGAGCGGCTGCTCAACACATGGAGATCCACATCAGTTGATTCGACTGAGTTGGCTTCAATGTTGCTCGCTGCGGCACATACAGTCGAGCAGATATCAAAACATCAGTCTATTGAACTAGTGTGGACGGGGCCAACCACTCAGTACATTTATGCACGACGAACTGACCAGGTGTTATTAGAGGTCATAGCAGCCGCTGAAAAAACTTTGTTTCTTACCAGCTTTGTCCTCTACGATGTCGATGTCGTAGTGAGGGCATTGAATGAAGCGATTAATCGGGGTGTGGTGGTGTCAATTCTTCTAGAATCATCTAAAAGACATGGTGGTAGTGTGCCTTATGATGCTATCGGACAGATACAAAAATCAGTGCCATCTGCGTGCCTTTACGCATGGCGAGAGAAGGAGTCATTGCATATGGGGGGGCGAGTGCACGCAAAAGTTGCTGTAGCTGATGATGAAATATGTTTCATCACTAGTGCTAATCTTACGGGTTACGCTATGGAAAAAAATATGGAAGCTGGTGTTTTAATTAATGGAGGTAAAACTCCCCAACTGTTGTATGAGCATCTGCACGCATTGATAAATACCAAAATAATAGAAAAAGTGTAAAAAGAATTAATGTTTAGAGTAGAGCATCCAAGTTCAGTTTCCTAATTAGTTGCGGCAAGTCCCACTGTGAACTGCCCCGGTATTTTCTGAAGACTGCATTGTTTTAGTCAAGCTACTGTGGCCAGACTCTCCGTTTGTCGATAGTAATCACTTTTGCCTATACTGACAGGAGACGTCTGATTGGCTCCAGAAAGCGGACTTGTTGGTGTCGAAATTCTGGCCTCCCGAATGATTAAACACACGCTGCGGTTGTACGGAGGCATCATCTTGCGCGCTATCCGCTTTCTGATTTCGTCATTGTATCGTGCCAAGCATTCGCATCCTTGATGCCCCCAAAAGGTTAAATCAATGAAGCAGACAGCTATCGTGACACAGAGGGGGCTCAAAGCAGCTTTTTTCCGGTCGAGGATTTTCTTTTGTCATCTTCCTTTTTTTCTTGGATTTCCCGTTTGTCGGCAGACCTTTTAATGTAAATAACAGACAAGCCTTTGATGGTATTCTCAACCACATAATAATCTTCGCCCCAATTTGAAGAGAGAAGCTGTGCCAAAATTGACGGATTATCCGCGAAATAAAGATCATTTCGACTACATACCCACAGATTATTCTTAATTTGAACCAAATTTTCGGGAAGTTGTGATACTAGAGGTTTTTTGATCAATTTCTTCTGTAGGGCTGATAAGGACTCCTCATAGGCTTGTTTTGGTCTGGGCTCCAGAGAGAATCGTTTAGGTTTTGGTTCATTGCTTGATCCAGGGTGCTCAATTTGTACCGCCACAGACGACATCTGGCCT
>Ga0079225_10000630_pt1 | contig 19176 bp, 13 predicted proteins | sample Poulit2012_FD_76344 | JGI IMG/M metagenome (GOLD analysis project Ga0079225, IMG submission 76344) | Agricultural soil microbial communities from Georgia to study Nitrogen management - Poultry litter 2012 | ecosystem: Environmental > Terrestrial > Soil > Agricultural land | place: USA: Georgia... | reverse complement strand
CCAAAAAATGAAAAGGCAGTTATAAAGTTTTCAAGAAAAAAATTGTAGTATTTGAAGAATCCTAAAAAGCCCAAGTTGACCAAGATGCTTGTCCATAAAAGAACTTTCCGTTTAGATTGGTTTTCTTCATTTTTGAGTTTTATACCAACGGTATAATCCACAATGGTACTGAAAATAATCAGTGATAAGAATCTCCAATCCCACCAACCATAGAAGACATAACTAGCTGCTACAATTAATAAATTTTGAAGTTTTATATTTTTATTCGGGATTAGCCAATACAGCAGGAAAACCGTCGGCAAGAAAATCGCAAAATCTATCGAGTTAAAAAGCATTCTTATTTCTTGTCTATCAAGTGTTGAAGTTAAACGCAACAAACCCTTTGTGCCTCACAGATAAAACTCAACAGATTAATTACTTGATGATATTTTATTGAAAAACAGAAGTTTCCTGTTCAATAAAGATGCGCATTGCTCTAATCTCCACTGTTTTTCTTTCCTTTTATTTAAGGATCAAATCTAATAATTTTAAAATTCTTATCATTTACAAGTTTAGACTAAGTTAATAGCGCAAGGAAATTGATTTTAAGTAACATAGACAAATCAGCCTATTTCTTGCCGCTTTATGCCAAAACGATCAGATTAAATCGGTTTGATATAATTTGTAAACAGAGAATCTTTTAAAATCTAAAAATAATGTATTTTGTATCGCAGAAGTAACAAACAAGCTTTATAATAATTTTCAAAAATCAAGATGGTCTTGAAAATCAATATTAAAAGAATTTATAAATCCCCCGGTTTTAAAATTGCGGGAATTCTTCTTTTACTATTGATTTGGCTTTTTTGTTTGCCCGCTAAATTGTTTGAAGTACCAACCAGTACAGTGGTCAACAGTCGAGAAGGTCATCTTTTAGGAGCGCGTATCGCCGAAGACGAACAATGGAGATTTCCTGAAATGGATTCGATTCCTTATCGGTTTGAACAATCCATTTTGTTATTTGAAGATGAATATTTTTATCAACACCCTGGATTCAATCCGGTTTCTACAGCAAAAGCTTTTTGGCATAACCTCACCACCGACAAAAGACGTGGCGGAAGTACGATTACCCAACAAGTAATGCGATTGGCGCATAAAAACAACAAACGTACTTATTGGGAAAAGTTCATTGAAACTTTTCAAGCTACTCGTTTAGAGACCAAATATTCCAAAGAAAAAATTTTAAAACTTTATGCTTCTCACGCGCCATTTGGAAGCAATGTCGTAGGGCTGCCAGCTGCTTCTTGGCGATATTTCGGAATTCCACCGGAAGATTTGAGCTGGGGACAAACAGCAGCATTAGCGGTTTTACCCAATGCTCCTTCGCTTATTTTTCCGGGGAAAAATGAAAGCGCTTTAAAAGCAAAACGCGATAACTTACTGAAAAAGTTATTCACCAAGAAAATCATCGATCAGACCACTTATGAATTGGCCATAGCAGAACCTTTACCCGACAAGCCTTTGAAATTGCCAGATTTAGCACCGCATTTTACGGAGAAAATCAGAAAAAAACAACCAAAAGTGATTTTCACTTCCAGCCTAAATTATCATTTACAACGCAAGATTAATCAGATTGTAAACGCTCATTATCAAGTTTTTAAAACCAATCAGATTCACAATATGGCAGTGTTGGTTCTGGATGTTGATTCTCGAAAAGTTTTGGCTTATGTTGGAAACACAGATAGTGGAATTGAAAACAATAGCTTTGTTGATATTATTTCTAAACCACGCAGTACCGGCAGTGTGTTGAAACCATTTTTATATGCCGCTATGCTTGATGCAGGCGATATTCTTCCCAAAACCTTAGTGCGGGATGTACCGACAAATATAGATGGCTATACCCCCAAGAATTATCAGAAAAATTATTCCGGTGTTGTACCGGCCAATATGGCTTTAACCAAATCATTGAACGTACCTTTTGTCGGTATGCTGAAGGAATACGGTTTGGATAGATTTACCAGATTAATCGACAAAACCAATCAAAAACATATCGATAAACCCGCGGAATATTACGGTTTACCAATGATTGTCGGGGGAGCGGAAAGCAGCCTTTGGGATGTGACCAAAGCATACGCCGGAATGGCCTCAATTTTGAATAATTATCAAAACAGTTCAAGTGAATATTTTTCAAATGAATTTGTTAATCCTGTTTATGCCGCTAATTCGGAAGTTGACATAGGAAAGATTCACCATTCCGCTCCGGTTTATGGCGCGGGTGCCGTTTATCAAACTTTGCTAGCTTTAAGAGATCTGAATCGACCTATTGGAGATGCTAATTGGGAGGTTTTTGATAGCGCTCAACCCATCGCTTGGAAAACCGGGACCAGTTATGGTTTTAAAGATGCTTGGGCGGTAGGCACCACTCCTGATTATGTAATTGGCGTCTGGGTGGGGAATGCCGACGGAGAAGGAAGACCCGGATTAGTAGGAATTGAAGCAGCAGCTCCGGTGTTTTTTGATGTATTGACCGCACTTCCAAAATCCAATTGGTTCAGCCGTCCTTTTGATGATATGATGCAAGCAGATATTTGTAAACAAAGCGGACAATTAGCCGGGGTATATTGTGATGATGTATCTGAACAGTGGATTCCTCGGAAAGGACAAAAAACAAAAACTTGTCAATACCACCATCGGGTTTTTCTGAATCAAACCGAGCAATATCAAGTCAATTCCTCTTGTTATCCTTTAGCCGAAATCGTAGTGAAAAATTGGTTTTCTCTACCTCCTGTCGAAGAGTATTACTACAAACAGCAACATCCAAATTATAAGACTTTACCTCCTTACAGAAGCGATTGTTTACAGGATGGTCAACAATTGATGGCTTTTATTTATCCCAAACCCAATGAGTCTGTAATTCTTCCCAAAGATTTTGACGAGGAAGTCAATGATGTGATTTTTAAATTGGCGCACAGAGGAAATACCAGTAAAATATATTGGTATCTCAATGAAACCTATTTAGGACAAACTGATGAATTTCACGAAATCAGTGTGAAACCTTCTCCGGGAGATTATATTTTAACCGTGATTGATCAAGAAGGTAATGAAATTCGGGAACGCATTCAGGTGAAAAAGCATTGAATTTGTATTCTTCTTTGATGCTCTATGGTTCGTTACTCTTTATTAGATTAAGTAAATGTGTTAATGGTGGACAGTCACAACCAAGTAGTAGAGAAAACTTCCTAATTCAAAATAACAGGAACCTTACCTGCTTAGTAATTCAAACAAGTTTGAATTGCTAAGCTGTCCTTTCCTTGAAAAGGAAAGGAGCTTTGTTTGCTGATATATAAAATCTTAATAAATGCCGATTACAATTTCTAAATCTCTATTTCAAGATTAAATACCCAGCAATATCCAAAAACTCCGAAGGAGTTCAATATCGATAACCCCATACCAGCGCAGCGCAGTTTGGGGTTTAAATACCCAGCAATATCCAAAAACTCCGAAGGAGTTCAGCATCGATAACCCCATACCAGCGCAGCGCAGTTTGAGGTTTTTAAATACCCAGCAATATCCAAAAACTCCGAAGGAGTTCAGCATCGATAACCCCATACAAGCGCAGCGCAGTTTGGGGTTTAAATACCCAGCAATATCCAAAAACTCCGAAGGAGTTCAGCATCGATAACCCCATACCAGCGCAGCGCAGTTTGGGGTTTTTAAATACCCAGCAATATCCAAAAACTCCGAAGGAGTTCAACATCGATAACCCCATACAAGCGCAGCGCAGTTTGGGGTTTTGTCGCAGCGGCTAAAATCTATGCTCTTTTCAACCGGATATAATAATTCAACTTGTATAAATCAAAATAAAACAGAGAAGGGTTTTTGCTGAGTAAATTTCTTTTTATAATAGTATGATACATTTTATAAAAACGACAAAAGGCACCACACATTCCCAAGGAGTTTAATTTTTTATAAGCTCTTTGTACGGCGCGATAATCTATTCCTACTTTGTTTTCTTTTTCTAACTCCACCAGCGATTGAAGTCCTTTCTCGCTTTTATGTATAAAATCAATATTGCTTTCTAACCCTAAATGAACTACCGGATTATCGATATGGAGAATTTTAGCTCGCGTGTTTTTTAAGTTCTCGACGAAAACGCTGTCCAAACCGTAGGCGTTTTGTAGCTCTTTATTGACCTTTATAAATAGATCTTTCTTCACAAACAAAGCGCCGGAAATAATACTGATATAAGGGTTTTCTTGTCGTTCTTTCAAGCTGCGCGCTTCGCGATTTCTCCCATATTTCCATCGCAATCGCTTATCCCAGCTTGGTGGTTTTGTAGTGTAATCAATCCCCCCGAAAATCAAATCTGCTTCTGATTGATGTTGAAGAAATTTGATTAAAAAATCATCCTTTTTTGGAAGAATATCGGCATCTAAAAATAAAATCTTATCAGAAGCAGCTTTCTCTGCCAAGAAATTACGCGTGTAGGTTCGACCTTTATTATTTGAGAAAACAAAGACCTTACAATGCTCGAGTTTGTTGTAATACTGACTTTTTGCTTTAAGCGCCGGATTTGTGGAAGCGTCATCGGCTATGAGAATTTCAAAATCTATTTCCTGCTGCACCCCTTGAAGATAAAGCTCCTTGACCAGGGGATGAATGTCATAATTATAAACAGGAATTAAAATAGAAAGCATATTTGAAATCTTTTGTGTTACGCACTTTTTTGTCGTACTTCAAAAACGCGCTGACCATCACATTTTAAGGTTTTTGACGGATATTTCAGCAGTAAAGCATAATCGTGGGTTGCCATTAAAATGGAATTACCTTGATCGTTGATATCACGGAGAAGTTCCATCACTTCTACAGAAGTTTGTGGGTCTAAATTTCCTGTGGGCTCATCGGCTAAAATTAGCACAGGATCATTGAGTAAAGCTCTGGCAATAGCCACGCGTTGTTGTTCTCCTCCGGAAAGTTGATAAGGATATTGAAAATCCTTTGTTTTCATGCCCACTTTTCCTAAAACTTCATCAATCTTGCTGTCCATAGCGATTTTATCTTTCCATCCGGTTGCTTTTAAAACAAAAAGCAGATTTCCACGGACCGTTCGGTCGTTGAGCAGCTGAAAATCTTGAAAGACAATGCCTAACTTTCGTCGTAAATATGGGATTTCGCGAGATTTTAAGGTGCGCAAGTTGTAATTCACAATTTCACCTTCTCCCTCTGTAAGTGGCAAATCACCGTAAAGCGTTTTCATAAAACTACTCTTCCCCGTACCGGTTTTCCCGATGAGATATACAAACTCTCCTTTGTTGACCTCGATGTTGACATCGGAAAGGATGAGGTTCTCTCTTTGGTAAATAGCAGCATTGCTCAATTTTAGAATCGTGTCAGCCATAGTATTTGTTTTATGCGTTAAAGGTAGCTTATTTAAAATAGATGTAAAAATACGAAAAGGAATGTTCTGAACTTGATCCCTAAAATGATATTTTAATACAGAGATTGAAGAACAAAAACCATTTTTTGTTATGACTAATCTATTGTATAAAACTCAATAATTAAGATGGTTCTGCAAATATATTTAAAAATAAAAATATTGTTGTTTGTTCGAAGCTACTTTATAAACAAAATTCTTAATGTGAAAAATAATATCATTACTTTTACAGGTTGTTTTAATTTTGACAATTATCCCTGATGAGCTAAAGCGAAAGTTTAGTTAAAAGCTTTGGTTCACTTTATTTTTGATTTACTTTTCCCAGAGTACAATTGTAATTATTAAGAATTTCTTGCGTTATTAAATTGGGAGATTGAATTACCTTTGAAAACTTTATAAACCTAATGGATATGCTTCAACGAACAAGCATTTTGTTCCTCTTTGGAATACTTTTTTACGCCGGTGTTTTTGGTCAACAGAGTGCTGCTTATACCGATGAATACGGGAAGTTGCAACATGCAATGGAACTATATAAGAAAAGCGAATATCAAGGTGCACGATTGATTTTGCAACAGTTGATAAACACCACTTCACAAGACAATCTCAAGGCGGAAGCTACTTATTACGACGCCATGGCCGCGGTTCATCTGCAAGAACACGATGCGGAAAAGCGAATGATGAATTTTGTGCAAACCTATCCTGAAAGTCCAAAAAGAAACTCAGCCTATAGTGAAGTAGCCAATTATTACTTCCAAAACGGTCAATATAGAACTGCCGGAAGATGGTTTAAGAAAGTCGATCCCAATAAATTGTCCGGTTACGAAAGAGAGGGGTATAATTTCAATAGGGGTTATGTCGCTTTTAAAGCCGGAGATAAAGACAAAGCAAAAAAATACTTTGGCCGTGTTCAGAACACCAAAAAATATGGCTCTCAGGCTAAATATTACTTAGGGTATTTGGCTTATGAAGGAGACGATTATAAAAAAGCACAAGAATTATTTGAAGAGGTGGATCAAGAAGACCAAACTGATAAAAATGTTTCTTACTTTCAAAGTAATATCAGTTTTAAATCCGGCGATTTTGAAAATGCTATTGCCCAGGCTAAGGAACAGTTGCCTAAATCTAATCGAAGAGAAACCTCGGAGCTTAATAAAATCATAGGGGAAAGCTATTTCAACCTCGAACAGTATGAGCAAGCTATTCCTTATTTAGAGCAATATGAAGGTAAAAGAGGGCGTTGGAATAATACGGATTTTTATCAATTGGGATATGCATATTACAAACAAGGAGATTATGAAAAAGCCATTTCTCAGTTTAATAAAATTATAGATGGAAGAGATGGCGTAGCGCAAAATGCCTATTATCACTTAGCTGAATCTTATATTCAATTGGATAAAAAGCAGCAAGCCTTAAACGCTTTTAAAAATGCTTCGGAAATGAATTTCTATGAAGACATCAAAGAAGACGCTGCTTTAAATTATGCCAAGTTGAGTTACGAAATCGGAAACAACTATAAAAGTATTCCTGAAGTGTTGACGCATTTTTTAGAAGATTATCCGCAGACTTCGGCAAGAGCGGAGATTCAATCTTTGTTGGTCGATTCTTACATCACCTCTAAAAATTATGAGAAGGCGATGGAGTTGATGGAATATGATCCTACTTTTGATCAACCGGAAGTATATCAAAAAGTAGCTTTTTACCGCGGGTTAGAATTGTATGATGAACAAGATTATGCCGAGGCAAAGGAAGCTTTTGAAAAATCTCTTTCGGAAAAAATTGATGCTGAATTCACGGCGCGTGCAACTTTTTGGAAGGCAGAATCGGCGTATAATTTAAATCAATATGATCGGGCTATTAAAAATTATAGAGCTTTTAAAAAGCTATCTGCTGCAAAATCTACCGACGAATATAAAAACATAGCCTATAATATGGGTTATGCATACTTCAATCAACAGAAATATGAAAATGCGGCTCAACAATTCAAAATCTTTGCATCAAAAAGCGGAATTGATCCTAAGGAAAAAAATGACGCTTGGGTTCGTTTGGGCGATAGTTATTTTGCGCAGAGTAACTATTGGTCGGCAATGGAAGAATACAACAAAGCTATCGAACAAAAAGGAGTAGACAATGATTATGCTTATTACCAAAAAGCAATCAGCTATGGATTTGTCGATAGAAATCAGCGAAAAATTGAGGAATTGAATGCCTTTCTCAACAAATACCCCAAGTCACTGTATAAAGACGACGCGCTTTATGAATTGGGAAATACTTATGTGGCTGAAGATCGTCCTACTGAGGCAATTGCTGCTTATGACAGGATTTTAAAAGAAACTCCGCGCAGCAATTATATCTCCAGAACATTGATGAAACAAGGATTGATTTATTACAACACCGGAGAAAACGAGGAGGCTTTAACGAAATTCAAAAAAGTTGCCAAGGATTTCCCTAATACAGACGAAGCCAATCAGGCGGTAACTTCTGCAAGAAATATATACGTAGATATCGGAAAAGTAGATGATTATGCCAATTGGGTGAAAACTTTGGATTATGTAAGTGTTTCTGAATCGGATGTTGAAGATGCTTCTTTTGAATCGGCGGAGAATAGATTGATCGATCAAGATGAAGAAGCGGCAATCAAAGGGTTTGGTCAATATCTCGATAAATTCCCGAATGGTTCAAAAGCGTTGCGCGCACATTTTCAGTTAGCCCAGCTGTTGTATAAGAAGAATGACTTTGAGGAAGCTGAGCCTCATTATGTATATGTGATAGAAAAAAGCAGAAGTGAGTTCACCGAAAAATCCTTAGAAAATTTATCGCGAATTTATCTGGAAGAAAATCAATATGAAAAAGCACTTCCGGTTTTAAAACGATTAGAAGGTGAAGCCAATTTACAGCAAAACATCACATTTGCACAATCGAATCTGATGAAAGCTTATTATGATTTAAAGAATTATTCCGAAACGGTCAGTTATGCTGAAAAAGTTTTAAATAATGATAAAGCCAGTGAGCGCGCTCGAAGTGATGCACAGATATTTATTGCGCGTTCAGCAATGAAAACAGGAGATGAAGACAAAGCCAAAGCAGCTTATGCTGAGTTAAATAAATCGGCAAGCGGTGCTTTAGGAGCAGAAGCACAATATTATGATGCTTACTTTAAACGAAAAGCCGGAAATTATCAAGCTTCCAATGAGTCTGTTCAAGTTTTAGCCAAAGACTATTCAGGTTATAGAGAATATAGTGTGAAAGGATTAATGTTGATGGGAAAAAACTTTTACGATTTAAAAGATGCTTATCAAGCCACTTATATACTGCAAAATGTGATTGATAACTTTAAAGAATATCCGGAAATAGTATCAGAAGCAGAAGAGGAATTAAAAAGAATCAAAGCTGAAGAAGCTAAAATTAATGCCTCGATAGATGAATAGAATTTTCTCCATGCTGATGACTTTCATCAATACTACAAGCTTAATAAAAACCAATTCACAATCTATGCAAGTGTTTTTAAAAAAAATATTATTGCTGTTATGCTTTTTAACCGGAGGGGTGCTTTGGGCGCAACAGGACACTACAGAAACCGATGAGATTGATACGCAAAGACTCATTATTATTAAACCTTATTCGCCAACAGTAAGCGATGCGATAAAAATCAGACAAAAACCGTCGCAAGAAAGAGAAGCATCACTTTTTGAAAAGAAAGAAATTGAATACGACATTCATTCTGTTCCGGTGGCTTCCACTTTTACTCCTGAAAAAGGAAGGGCTTCCGGTGTGAAGCGAATCCGTCAACCTGAATTATATGACAGTTATGCCGCCTTGGGAATTGGAAATTACACCAATATACACGCAGAATTTTACACCGATTTGGATGTAGGAGATAGGAAGAGGTTCACTATCGACTTACAACATAATTCTTCGCAAGGAGGAATTAAAGATTTGGCTTTAAAAGGAGACGATAAATATTTTGACACGAAGTTTGGAATGGGTTTGAAATCAGAAGAAGACAAGTTCTTTTGGGGAGGTAGAATAGGATTTTTACATCAACAATATAACTGGTATGGAATTTTCGATAATGTTTTCACGCTTAGTACCTTAGATGAAGTTAATCCCAGACATAATTACATCGGCCTTTCTTTAGATGGAAACTTGGAAATGAAAAAAGGAGTTTTTGATCGTGCTGATTTGAATTTCCAACACTTTAAAGATGATTTTAGCAGTAGTGAAAACAGAATAATTTTAAAACCGAAACTCAAATTTGAGGTGAATGATGAAAACATCACTACGGATGTTACCTTAGATTTTCTAAGTGGAAAGTTTAAAAATCATGGTTTATCAAACCATACGAAATACAGCTTTATGAACGTGGGAGTCTATCCGAGCTACAACTATGATTATGGAGATATCGCTTTCACTTTAGGAGCAGAGATTTTTTATTCGGCGGATATAGAGCACAGCGATCAGAAGTTTTACCTGCATCCAAAAATAAAAGCAAGTTATCACATAGCGGAAGAGTTTTTGACAGCTTATGCCGGATTGGATGGCGGATTGGATCAAAACTCCTACTACGGTTTTGCACAAGAGAATCCGTATGTGGCTCCGCAACTGGCTATTGCACCAACGCATACCCAATTCGACTTGTTTTTGGGAGCTAAGGGATTATTGACAGATGAGTTGTTTTATGACGCACGAGCGGGATACAAATCGGTAAAAGATCAAGCCCTTTTTCATGCGGATTCTGAAACCTTTCGAGAACCGACGGAGGAGTTCACTTATAACAACGCTTTTGTAGTGAGTTATCAGGATATCAAAACCTTCTATTTTCAAGCGGGATTAGAATATAAAATGGAGGAAGATTTACAGTTTGGTTTGGGAGTTACATTTGCCAATCATTCTGTAAATGAAAGAGGCGATGATGAAATACCGGCAGAAGCTTGGAACCTGCCAAGTTTGAAAGCCAATATAACCGGAGATTATCTGATTTCGGAAAAATGGAATGTAGGGGCTGAGCTGTTTTATGTTGGAGAACGAAAAGATTTTATAATAGATTATGATGACCCAAAAGTAGTAAAGGCCAAAGGGTTTTTAGATGCTAATTTACGCGTGAATTATCAGCTAAATGATCAAATTGGATTTTTCCTTAAAGGGAATAACTTGCTAAATGACAACTATGATCGTTGGTATAATTACAAGGTACAAGGAATACAAGGAATGATAGGACTGAGTTATCAGTTTTAAAATTTTGAGAAAGAAAATTATTTTTAAAGTATAATATAAAACAAATAGGGAAACAGTTTTTTTAGATTTTCGGAAAAGTAAAAGTAATTTTGAAGTGAATAGAAAAACTTGTTGGTTTAACTAAAAAAAAATAAATTGATAAAAGAAATGAAAGAAAATATTCACCCCACCCCGGGAAGAACATTAAGTGATTTGAACTTACAGGAAATTGAAAGAAAATTTTTAGTTAGTGGCAATAGTTATAAGACAGATGCTACAGAACAATATAAAATTGTTCAAGGTTATTTAAATTCCTCTGCAGAGAGAAATGTGCGTATTCGCACACAAGATGATAGAGGATTTATTACCGTAAAAGGACCGTCTTCATCAGATGGAACAACCCGATTTGAGTGGGAAAAAGAAATTCCGCTTATCGAAGCAGAAGCATTATTAGAACTGTGCGAGCTGGCAACTATTGAAAAAACACGCTATGTTGTCAATTACGGACATCACGTGGTTGAGGTTGACGAATTTGCCGGTGTGAATGAAGGTTTGGTTCTGGCTGAAATCGAATTGAGATCCCCTGATGAAAATTTCATAAAACCTGATTGGTTAGCTGAAGAGGTGACGGGAAATGATAGATATTACAACGCACAACTCAGTAAAAATCCTTTTTGCGTTTGGGGAAGTGCCGGATTGTTTTCCGCACAATAAGCTCAAAAAATAACAGCTGAAAATATCGAGATTCTATTTTCTTTGAAAAGAAGAACCAGGGATACTGTTTGAAAAATTGTCTTCAAATGCAAAGATAATAGCAGATTCCATTACGTTAATAAAGCACGAAAAATTTCAAATATGAAATCAAAAATTCTGATTGTTGAAGATGAGGCCTCCATTCGGCGGGTATTAAAAAAGATCCTCACGGAAGAAAATAAAGACTATAAAGTGGACGAAGCCGAAGATGGTGGGGTAGGTATGGAAAAAATTAAAGCAACTGATTATGATCTGGTGCTTTGTGATATAAAAATGCCAAAGATGGACGGGATGGAGGTTTTACAAGCTACCATGAAATTAAAACCGGAAACCCCTGTGGTCATGATCTCCGGTCACGGAGATTTAGAAACGGCAGTAGAATGTATGAAAATGGGAGCATTTGATTATATTTCAAAACCCCCTGATTTAAATCGACTGCTCAATACGGTCAGAATAGCCTTGGATCAAAAACAGTTGGTCAGTGAAAATATTAGACTAAAAAAGAAAGTCAGCAAAAAATATGAAATGATCGGGGATTCACCTCAGATTTTAAAAATTAAAGAACTCATTGAAAAAGTGGCGCCAACTGAAGCCAGGGTATTGATTACCGGAGAAAATGGGACCGGGAAAGAACTGGTTGCCCACTGGTTACATGAAAAAAGTGCGCGTTCAAAAAAGACTATGATTGAAGTGAACTGTGCGGCTATTCCAAAAGAACTGATTGAGAGTGAGTTGTTTGGCCATGTGAAAGGAGCATTCACATCAGCAAATAGAGATAGAGCCGGAAGATTTGAAGAGGCAGACGGCGGGATTATCTTTTTGGATGAAATCGGTGATATGAGTCTTTCTGCGCAATCTAAAGTTTTGCGTGTTTTAGAAGAAAATAAAATCCAACGCGTGGGAAGCGGTAAGTCAAAAAAGATAGATGTACGCGTAATTGCCGCCACCAATAAAGATTTGAAAAAAGAGATAGCAGATGGGAATTTTAGAGAAGATCTATACCACCGTTTGGCGGTGATCTTGATTCACGTGCCTCCATTAAGAGAAAGACCGGAAGATATTCCTTTGCTGATAAAACATTTCGCAAAAAAAATTGGAGATGAACATGGCACAAAACCAAAGAAATTTGATAAGCAGGCTGTAAAGATACTTCAAAAACAAAAGTGGCCCGGTAATATCCGAGAGTTGAGAAACGTAATAGAAAGATTGATTATATTAGGAAAACCGACTATCGATAAAGAAGATGTAGAACTTTATGCAAGCTAAAATAATGCCGGTAGATTGATTGGGGATAATAAAATCTATTTCCCTTTATAACTCTTAGGAATATATCGTAAAAACCACATCGTATTACCGTCAGGTTGTTCCCAAGTATGGAAGTTTTCGAAACGATAACGCGCATATACAATTACATTCGTTCTAAGTCGGGTTTCAGTATAAAGCGGAAGTCCTTCATCTTCACACATTTTTAAAATTCTGTTCTTCATTTCCGAGGCAATTTGCGTGTTTGGCCCTCTGTCATCTTTTACAATTCCCCAAAACCAGGCATAGAAATAATCTCCCTCTTGAGGTCGTTGTTTTTTGATATATCGCTGATTGCGTAACACTTTCAGTGCATTTTTTAATCCCGTTACGTGAAATGCTAAACTTATGTCGGAAACTATATCTTTCCAGAAATTGTCATCTTTGGCGTTGGTTTTAAAAACCATAGCAATGCCCAAACCGTCTTTACCTAAGATAAGCGCATCTTCCTCTATAGATTTATTAACCATATAATCCGCCAAATAAAGAAAACGCTTGTCGCGATCACCGCCTTTTTTGACAATGTCTTCGGCCGATGGAGTTTCTTTTAGAATTTCGGCTACTCTTTGGATGATGAGTTGCTTATTCACGACGCTGGTTTTTCTGGATTCAAATTTACAAAACTAATCAAATACAAGTGCTTTTCTAAATTCAAAAATACAGATTCTTGATCGATTTTCGAAAATAACAATCCTTCTAAAATAAAAAAACCCTCTCATTATGAGAAGGTTTTTTGATTTTAAACCTATTGTGAAATTGAATCACAGCGCAATTTAATTGCCAGTTTATTCTTCCAATTCCATGATCATTTTTTGGAATTTTTGATTTAGTTCCTGGTCAGACTGAACAGCTTGAGCAATCTCCTGGTAACGTTCTAAGCTCAAACCACTGTCTTCTACAATAGCAACTTGTTCTTGCTGCGTTTTTTGTTCTATTTTTTGTAGCTTTTCATCTACGCGTCTCTTTTTATCCAATTCTTCTTTTGAAGGTTCAGATTGAACAGCAGCCGGGTTTTGTTCAGCCATACGAAGTTCTGTATAACGTTCGCCGGTCAAACCTTCTTTTTCAATCTCATTCAACATCTCTTGCTGACGTTCTTGGCTTATCTTCATAACACTTTGAGAAACAGTAACAAATTGCTTTAACTCAGCATCTTTAACCTCTATGTCTGTTTGTTCCTGTTGCATCATCTGTTGTTGAGGTGCTTGAGCAGAAAGTGTCAAGCCACCAAAAACAGCAACGAATAAGATGAGCGCTTTCATTCTTTTGATGGTAGTCATAATAATATTTAATTTTAAATTATTTAATTTCCCCAATTTTAAAAAAAAGTATTCGGTCTATCGAAAGAACTTCCTAAACTTAGACAAACTTTAACAGAAGCAGTAGAATAATCATAGCGTAACCCGATTAAAAAACAGTTTAATATGCTGATAAACTGTGTTTAATTGAATTTGAAGACGTCTTTTTTTTCGATTGAATGAGTGAAGAAATAGATTGATTTTAGGGGGATAGGATAAAAGTCTTTAAATGCGTTTTGAAGATAAGTTTATGGACAAATCACGAATGGATCAAAATCAAGAAGGTATTTTAGAAGATGGTCGGCAATGATTTGTTTGGTTCAGTTGTGCGGGAGTTTGCAATGAATCGACTTGATGTTCTGATAATATATTCTTTGCTGTTTTTATGGTCAAGTTTAATTAAAACTGGATTTTAGCGCTTGGTGAAAAAGAATTCATTTTGTTGTGTTCTATTTATAGAAATATCTCAAATGAATTAAAGGCAATTAAAAATAATTTTGCCCCCCAAAAAGCGAAAACCCCTGAAAACAAAGGCTTTCAAGGGTTCGTTGGTGGTCCCACCTGAACCTTTCTTGTTTTATTGTGGGTTTTAACGTAGTTTTACTCACTGACACTCAGTTGATTACAACTGACTTTAACTAATTTTAATTCACTTTAACTTGGGATAAAAAAAATATAGCCCCCTATATTGCCCCCCTATTAAAACACATTAAAAAATGAACTATTCTTTTGAACTACGAAGAAGTAAAAAAAATAAAAATGGACTAATACCTATTCGGTTAGTAGTAACTCATAATAGGTTAAGAATTCGAAAAAGCATAGATGCAAAAACTCTTTTGGAAGATTGGGATAAGTCTGACTATCATATAAACAATCCTAGAGTAAGCACTAATAAATTCTATAAGCAGTATAAAGACTTTAATAAGGAGATTAGGTTAGTTAAAGATAAGGTGGAAAATATTTTCGACTTTTTTGAATACAATAATATCCCATTTACAAAAAACGCCTTCCTTGAAAAATTTCAACAGATTGATGTCCATTCAAAGATCTCATTTTTTGATGCTTACGAAGAGTATATAAGAGTTTCTGAGTTTAAAAGAGCAAAAGCCACCATTACAAAATATAAGTCTGTTAGAAACTTCCTAATGGACTTCGTCGCTTTCACTCAATACCCATTAAGATTTGACAATATTGACTATCGATTTGAAGAGGCTTTTATGGAGTATTGCTTTAAAGAAAGGAAAACTCTCAACAATTATTATGGAAAGTTAATTTCAACACTTAAAGCATTTATGCAATGGTCTTTTGATAGGGGCTATCATAATCATTTAGATTTTAAACGTATAAAAAGGAAAGAGGACGATATAGAGGTTATTTATTTGACTCTAGACGAAGTAAAGAAGCTCTATGAATATGACTTCCCTACTCCTGCATTAAATAGAAGTCGTGACTTCTTTTGTTTTTTATGCTTCACCGGACAGAGACATAGCGACATCTATCAAATTAGAGATGCAAATGTGCAAGGAAACTATCTTAATTTTACAGTGAAGAAGACGAAGGAAACAAGTCATCAAGTTTTTTTAAACGATAAAGCAAAAGAGGTTTTAAACAAATATAGAAATACAAAATATGCCCCTATACCAAAGATCACTTCTCAAAAACTGAATAAAAACATTCAAAGATGTTGTGAAATAATTGGTCTTACCGAAGAAGTGGTATTAACACGTTTTGTTGGCTCAAAGCGTCTAGATCAAACTTTTAGAAAGTGCGATATAATAACATCGCACGTAGGTAGAAAAACGTATATAACTAATGGCTATGCACTAGGTATAGATGAAAGGGTTTTAAGGTTAAATACTGGAAGTAAAGATGAGAAAAGCTTTAAACGATATTTAAATATACCTACTGAATATCAGGAGAATGAGTTAACAAAATGGGGTTTCTAAAAATGAATAGAATGTCTAAGAAGTTTATATACAAAAATATTTTCGAGCAAGTTATAGAGTATGTTCATAATAGTTATCCTGACATTGACTATCAAAATCTGGCTTTCACTCTGCTAAAGAATGCTGATGAAAAAGAAATAGAAAGCATCTTTAGTCACATAAATGACACTTTTCAATTACCCGAAGTAGTGTTCAAATTAAAAGAGGTGATTAAAAGTCTAGCTCATGGCAATGGTCAAGGAAGGCTTTATTATGGGTTTGATACAAAGATTGAAGAACGATTCAATAAAGACTTTAACGCAATAGAGAAAAGCCTAAGCACTGGTGACCAAATAGTTTTTTTATGTGGAGAATACGCAAAAGCGAAGTACAAGAGCGAAGTATTAGAGTTTCCATTATATAACGAGTTAATGCGAATTATAGCGTCTATAATTGCTAATAAAATATATGTTCTTAGAAATGCTATAGAATCTCAGAGTAAAATTGATATATCCAATGCTTATCATTTATTTCTTCTATATGAAAAGGAAGCGGCTACTGCCAAGTTTATAAAAGTAATAAAACAAGATAAAGCCTCACGTAGGAATAATGGTTCAGTTATGCATTACTGGGTCATGATGGATACTTTACTAAATAGGTTAGGAAAGGGAGTTGAGTTTATTCCAAAGATTACTGTTACTGGAGAAAATGGTGTGGTATTGTTTACTACTTTAGAAAATTCTATTTCCAGAAAAGAACTAGATATCATTATCAATGAAGAAGATCATTTTAATAGGAAGACTCCATTAGTTGACTTTAATGCAGAAAAGCTATTAAACCCCAATAAAGACATAACCGACTATAACCGTGTAGAAGGTTTGTTTTCAACTATTTTCAATGAAGAAATAATTAAACTTAGAGGAAAAGAATATTGGGATAAGGTAGATTTGAACTTAGGAAAGATCTTTCTAAATACAATTACTGATCCTTACCCTACATTTCTAGATTACGATTTAATAAGGACTAGAGAATATACCATAGAGTTATTACAAGCCAAAAATTCAGACTTTAAGAATCGCTTCTTTCGTTTGATTTATGATTTAAAAGAAGAAGGTATAACGAAAAGATGGAATACCAAATTCCCTTTAATCTTCAATCATTATATAAAAACAGATGGCTATTCAGTAGCAACTATAAGAAGGTTTTTTAGAAGAGATACTGAAAATCCTATTTTTTACGTCGAAAAAGAACTTAAATAAAACACCTCACAACTCGCTCACTATCAACTCATAACCTTTATTTTTTTAATTTAGGCTAATACTGGCTAAAGGAATCCTCTTCATTTCTTTGGTGTTTTGTTGTGTTCAAATCAGTTATAACACATTTAAAAACCAAAATTATTATGCCAGTATTTAACAAGGAAAAACTTAAGAAGAATCAGAGTTCTGAAAAACGAAAATCAATCTCTTCTAAAAATTACTTCCCTCCCAAGGAAGATCAAATGACTCAATCAGAAGTTGCAGAAATGTTTGGACGAACCGTTCAAACTATTATTAATTGGAAGAAGAATAATGTTATACCCTATTACCAAATAGGTAGACACCCCATTTTTTCAAGAAAGCAACTCACCGAATTTGCCTCAAGGAATCAAAATCGAATTGCAGATTAAAAAAAAAAGACATAACCGGCCAGTTATGTCTCTAAATCAAATTCTTTACTAACAGTGAGTTAGGGAACAAATATACTAAAATATATGAGTTCTCTACCTCTTTAATATTTTTTAGATATGGAAAACTCATATTTAAGAGTGGGTACTACTTATTATAAAATTGTATACAGACCCACTATTTCAGGAGAAAAATCAAGAGTACTATTACGTTGGGATAAATCTACTATTAGCTACGATGAAGGAAAAGATTACTTATCGACTATTCCTAAATATGAAGGCTTTTGTTGTATTCCAGACCATATAAATTATAAACAAGTTATTAATGGTTTTTATAATGAATACAGCCCTATCTCCCACTCTATTTCATCAGCAGAATATTCTGCTGATGAAATAGAAAAGAAAATTCCAAATAGTCTGCATTTTATAAAGCACATATTTGGCGAACAATACGAACTAGGCTTAGACTATATAAAATTACTTTATGAAAAACCTACCCAGATGTTACCTATTCTTTGCTTGGTATCGGAAGAACGCAGTACAGGTAAATCAACATTTATTAAATGGTTAAAGAAAATCTTCGAGGACAATCTAACTTACGTTAAAGGAGATTCTTTTGGAAGTCAATTTAATGCCGACTGGGCTAATAAGTTACTTATTGCAGTAGATGAAGTTTTTTTCGCCAAGAAAGAAATTACAGAAAGATTGAAGTTTTTATCTACTACAAACAAGGACAAACTTGAAGCAAAGGGAAAAGATCGTATTGAAGTAGACTTCTTTGCAAAGTTTATTCTGTGTTCTAACAATGAAACAGACTTCATAAAAATCGATAATAATGAGATTCGATTCTGGGTTAGAAAAATTCCACCTATCAAAACAGAAAACACTGAATTTCTAAAATCCTTACAATCAGAAGTTCCACTTTTTTTACAATACTTATTTAATAGAAAATACCATACTTCCAAATCAAGTAGAATGTGGTTTAAACCTACTCTACTGCGTACGAATGCTCTGAAGAGGTTGATGTTTCAAAACAACAATGAATTAGAAAGAAAGATGATTGAGAGCTTCTATGAGCTTTTTGAAAGTGTTCCAGAAAAAAAATCAATTGAATTTGTACCACAAGATATTCTAAATACCATTCAGAGATTATTTAACGATAGAGATTGGACACGAAATGATGTGAGAAAAATACTAAAGAACAACTGGGGCTTACAGCCTCAGTCGCAAACTCTTACCTACTCAAAGGTTTATCTAAATATCGATGGTGATTATTGTGTTACGAATAATACTGGAAGGTATTATTCTATCTCAAAAAATACAATCAGTCAAAAGTTTGATGAGTTTGATGAGTTTGATGAGAGACATATACAATCTGCTGATAATCAATAATATATATACTAATATTCGCTCATCAAACTCCTCATCAAACTAAAAACAATAAAAGTTTGATGAGTGAATTAAACAATTAACTATGAACGCAACAAAAGCAAAACTAACAAGCTTAATAGCAATATTAAATCAATTAGGAGCAAAATTAGACAGAAAAACAAATAGAGAGGCTTGGTACCTGAGTCCATTTAGAAACGAGCGTACAGCATCGTTTAAAGT
>Ga0079225_10000628_pt1 | contig 19199 bp, 16 predicted proteins | sample Poulit2012_FD_76344 | JGI IMG/M metagenome (GOLD analysis project Ga0079225, IMG submission 76344) | Agricultural soil microbial communities from Georgia to study Nitrogen management - Poultry litter 2012 | ecosystem: Environmental > Terrestrial > Soil > Agricultural land | place: USA: Georgia... | reverse complement strand
GTTTTATATAAATATATTTCTAAATTAAATTTAAAATAATAATGCAATTACAAACTATTTTACAAAAGCTATGTTGTCCTTTTGACAAATCTGAATTGTATTTAGATCCTTTTTTAATAGATGAAAATGATAATATTATTGAAGGAGTATTATCTTGTAAATGTTGTTCTAGAGTATATCCTATTATTAGCGGTATTCCAATTATGACTCCTGACGAATATAGAGAAAAATCTCTGGAAAAACCTATGTTGGATAAATGGCTAAGTCGTTTAGAAAATAAGGATAAAAACTTAAAAGGTTTTAAATTAATAGATATAAAATCAGAGTAGATGATATTATAAAAATAGGGGCCTAAATCATTTTAGCCCCTATTTTTAATCTTAATCATTATTGCATTTTAATATCCAAAAATCTCTTCTAAACTTAATCTTTTAACAGGACCTAGTTTCTCAATTTCTTCAATAGGTAAAACCTCATCATCAGCAATAATGGTATAATTAAACTTTTTATTCTTAAAGTTTTCTTCATGGAATCTTACTAAATCATTCATAGTCATTCCAGGAACTTGCTCATAAACTTGTTTGCGAATATCATAATCTCTCCCCATTTTCTTTGCATTTAAATAAGAAAATAAAATGTTTTGTTTGATTATTCTATCACTTTCCATTTTCTTCAGAATTCCATTTTGAGCACTATTAAATCCTTTAGAAGAAGTAGGTAATTCATTCATTAATTCATGCATAGCTTCCACTGCTTGGCTAAACTTATCTGCTTGTGTTCCCACGTAAGCTACAACCACATTCTCTCTATTAGGCTTTGATGCTGTTGAAAAGAAAGAATAGGTAGAATAAGCTAAAGCTTTAGATTCGCGGATCGTTTGAAAAACTACTGAACCCATTCCTCCTCCAAAATATTGATTGAACAATTGAATGCTTGGTACTTTTTTTGCATCATACACACCAGCATTACGAATAAAGTTAATCTCAGCTTGAACCATAGGATATTTAGCAAAGAAAACTTGATTGTCTTTTATGTCTAATTGTTTAAACTCTTTCATTTTAGGTAATTGTTTAAACTTCTTAGGTGCCTTATGATGTTTTTTAACTATTTTGCCAATAGCTTTATTACTTTTAGGTCCGTAATACAATATTAAATGTGGATAATCTAATAAGTTTCTTACAGAATGTAATAAACCATCAGCACTCATATTTCTTAACTCTTCAGCACTTAATTCATAATTAAAAGGATTATCCGCTCCATATTGTGCATAAGAGTTTAATCCTTGTAAAATATTTCTTTTCTCCTCTTTTGCATTTTGTCTACTTTGATTAATTCTTTGCTTATAAGCAGTCAAAGCATCTTCATTAACTACTGCATTTTTAATTAATTCATTAAACAATACTAAAGTTTCCTCCATGTTTTCCTGTAAACCACTTAAAGAAATATAAGTTTCTTCTGCACCCACAACTATTCTATAATCACTTGCTAAACGATAAAAAGCTTCTTTAATTTCTTCTGCTGATTTATCCTTTGTACCTAAATAATCTAAATATTCTGCAGCATAAGATAATAATTGGTCACCATAAGTACCTGTTTCATAGTAGTAAATTAAATTGAATAAATCATTGTTTTTATTCTCTACTGATAATAACTCATACTTTCCAGCTTTTCCTTTAATAATATCTTTGTTGTAATCAATCCATTGTGGAGTAATTTTATTTTCAGGTAAAGCATTAATTTCTTCTAAAAAGGCAGATTGTGCCTCTCTATTCACCTCAACTGGAGTAATATTAGGTTTTTCAACTTTTGTTTTATTAGAATCTTCACCTTGTTCTTTATATACCACTACATAATCTTCCTTTAAATACTTATTAGCAAAGTTTACTATATCTTCTTTGGTTATTGAAGTAATTTCTTCATTGAATTGTAATAGCTCTGCCCAGTCAATTTCAGTAGTAAAATTGTCCATCAATAAATTTGCTAAAGAGCTATAATTATCAAAGATTTGTGTGATTTGCTTTTTTGTATTATTAGAAATAGATTCAATTAAATCATTTGAAAAATTACCTTTCTTTAATTTATTTATTTCTCCGATTAATAAATCTTTTACTTCTTCTAAGCTTTGTCCTTCTGAAGGCATTCCTAATAATAATAACATAGAATAATCTTGTAAAACATAAGGAAAACCTGCAGCATATAATAACTTTTGGTCTTGTACTAAATTTAAATCAATTAATCCAGCAGTACCATTAGTTAAAATACTACCCACTAGTTTCAACATTTTAGCATCTTTAGAGTAGGAACCTGGTAATTTATATCCTATCATCACTTGACTTGGTTCAGGACCTACAACTTTTTCAAAAGTAGGTGCATTTTTAACAGGTTCTTTTTCGAATGTATATTTTTCAATAGGAGAGGCTTGCATATAAGAAAAATATTGATCGATTTTTTTAATCATTTCTTCTGCATTGAAATCACCTGCCATGATTATTCCCATATTATTAGGAACATAGTATTTATTGAAATATTTTCTAATTTCTAATAAAGAAGGATTTTTTAAATGATCGATTGTTCCAATTGTGGTTTGTAATCCGTAATTATGATTAACAAATAAACTGGTGAACATTTTCTCAAATAGCTTTCTACTATCTGAATCTAAACTTATATTTTTTTCCTCATAAACTGCTTCTAATTCTGTATGAAAAATTCTAAAAACAGGATTTCTAAAACGCTCTGCTTGTAAAGCTAAGTATTTATCAATGGCATTACTTGGAATATCTTCCAAATATACTGTTTGTTCAAATGAAGTAAAAGCATTCGATCCTGTAGCACCCATTCCAGCAATTATTTTATCATATTCATTTGCAATTGCAAATTTTGCTGCTTCTCCAGATACAGAATCTATTTCCCTATAAATCCTCTTACGCTCTTCTTCATCACTAGTGTGATTGTATTTTTCATATAAAGCATCGATTTTATCTAAAAGTGGTTTTTCCTTAGCATAATCTAAAGTTCCAAATTTATCTGTTCCTTTAAATAGCATATGCTCTAAATAATGCGCTAATCCTGTATGATTTGCAGGATCTGTTTTACTACCAGCTTTAACAGCTATATAGGATTGAATTCTTGGTTCATCATGCTGTTCACTTAAGATTACAGTTAAACCATTTTTTAAAGTGTAAAATCTCGTTTTACTAGGATCATTTTCTACATATCTGTATTTATATCCATCGTGCATGCCTTCTTTCCATGAATAAGTGTTTTGTGCAAAAAGTGCATGGCTGTAACTGAAAATAATGGAGAATACTAAAAGCATTCTCCAAAGATTTGGTTTTTTCATATTGATTTTTATTTCTGAATATTGATTTTAAAAGATTTTTTAATATTTGAGTTTTGTAACTCGATAAAATAGTTCCCAGATTTTAAACTTCTTGTATCCACTTGAAATGTATTCTTATTTTCTTTTCCATTTAAAACCTCTTGACCTAAAATATTATAAATAATATAGCTTACATTCTCTCCATCTTGCAATTCATCTATTTCTACTTGAATATAGTCTCTAGCAGGATTAGGATATACTTTAAAAGACTTATTATTCATTTTTTCTTGTACAGAAACAGAATATGGAGAATTAACAACTTCAAAATATTCTGTGAATCCATTTCCAAAATTACCTTTTAAACTTCCAATAAAGTTATTTTTTAATAAAGTAACATTTGCATCTTCTGTTAGGTTTTTCACTTCAATATATCCAGGCATATTTAAATAATTGAAAAAGCGTAAACCCAATCCTAAAGGAGTACTTACTTCCATTCTGTAACAGCCATTCGCTAAATAAGCATGATCCGTTTCAACTGAATTTCCTACTGTATTATCTAAAGAGTAAATGATATTATCCTCTAAATCATAAATTTTAATATATGCTTTATTCACTTGTCCTTGAATATTTGCACTGGTTTTTAATTTAAATTCATAATCACCACCTTCCCATTTTGGAGTAGCAACAAATTCTGAGGAAGCACTATTATTTACTTCATTTTCATCTTCTTCACCATTAATTTCTAAAATTTCAATGCTAAAATTATGCATATCATTTACATCTAAATCGGAAGTAGCATCATCAATAGGAATAATTATATCTTGGCTAGCTAAAGAAGCTATATTTCCTTCCCATAAGTATTCATGGCTTGTACCATTAATGGTATATTGTACTTTTAAACTTTGAATATCTTCAGAACCATAGTTTTTTACGCGAATTTCAGCAATACCACAACTTGGATTATGTCTAAAATATTTATCATCTGTAGTAGGACTAATAATAGCTTCAATTCCAGCGTCGTATTCAAAATGTAAAGAACTAAACATAAATGCCGTTGCACTTAATTTATAGGAAGCAGATTGATTTCCTGAAACATAATCTTGAAAGTTCATACTAATAGCTAGGTCTTCATTAGCATTTAATGCTCCAAATGGGTGAATAACAGGTTCAACTTGATCTCCAGGACACCAATTTGCTCGATCAAATACCCAAGTTCCTGATTGTGGATAAAGGAAATTAGAACCGCAATCATCTCTCCAAATTTGGAATTTATGCACGCTATCCGCAATAGTCATTTCATAATATTTGGAGCAAAACTCTGCACAGTTTTGAGTATTATCACCACCATGACCTGTAATAATTACACGTACTTCACCATGATCAATATCTGTTGCAGCAGTTAAGGTTTTATCATCCAATGCATCATTGATAGGATTATTCGTATCACCGTATGCGTAGGAGTCCAAATATAATACTTCATAATCTAGCACATCTCTATGTCTAGGACCTTCGATGAAATGCAATTTCGTAGTACCTGTAAATCCTCCAGAATAACCAGCATAAAATATTCTTAAAGTCATATCATCTTTTAAGAAAGTATAATAATCCGTAACATCAAAATAGTAGGATTGCTTCCATTCTAATGGAGTTCTCGGAAAATTATGATTAGCATAAGGAGTAATAAGTCTTCCTAATTCTACTTTTTTATCATTAGCGTTTATTGCTTGTACATGCACATCATAATCCCAATCACCACACCAACCAGTTTGGTTACTGCCTTCACCAGGATTAGAAGGGTCATATCCATCACAAGCATATTTTCCTAATTCAAATTCTAAGATGATTTTATTATAACTCACAGATCCATCAGGTAAAATGTTATCTGCATCATAATTGTCATGCCAAGATAATTCTTCTGCATCATGGAAAACTACGGTAGTAGTATCACCGGGTGCTGCAAAACTTGCACCTGCAAATAATAGAGAAGAACAAAATAGTAAAGTTTTTTGCATTGTTTTATTGAAATTTAAAATGTAAAATGAAATTTAAGTAAAATTACAATTTTTATAACTTTAAATGGATCTTTTACCTTAAGAAAAATACAATTAGTTATTTATCTTTATTTTCTATTTTTATAAATTTTATATTTCTTTTTATCCCTTCCCATTTAGGTCTTTTAAGAGGAGAATGGTGTAATAAAGTTCTAAATAATTGATCATCCATAGCTTCCCATGCTTCTGTATTAAAATCCATAATCATGCTATAAGGTTCTAATTCAGGATGATTATGTGCTTTTGCAAAACGATTCCACGGACAAACATCTTGACAGATATCACATCCAAATACCCAATCTTCCATTTTATCTTGAAATTCAGAAGGAATAATTTCATCCCGTAATTCTATTGTCAAATAAGAAATGCAACGGCTGGCATTTATTACTTTATTATCTACTATAGCATCCGTTGGGCAGGCATCAATACAACGTGTGCAAGTACCACAATAATCTTTAACATAAGGATTATCATAAGCTAATTCTAAATCAATCACTAAATTAGCTAAAAAAAAGAAAGAACCGCTGTGCTTAGTTAAGAGTAAAGAGTTTTTTCCTATCCAGCCTAATCCACTTCGACTTGCTAAGGATTTTTCTAAGAGTGGAGCAGAGTCCACAAATCCTCTTCCAGCCACATTTCCGATGTTTTTTTGGATTTTTGTTAATAATTCCTTGAGTTTATCTCGTATTATTTCATGATAATCAGCACCATAAGCGTATTTTGATATTTGAGGGCCATCAGTTTTTTGTTCTTCTTTAGGATAATAATTAAATAATAAAGAAATAATTGATTTTCCTCCAGGAACTATATTTTGAGGATTTGTTCGAATATCAAAATAATTTTCCATATAAGACATCTTGCCATGATAGCCTTTATTTAGATATTTTTCTAAATAAACTTTATCCTCCTCCAAGGCTTCAGCTTTAGATATGCCACAATAATCAAAACCTAATTCTTTAGCCCATTCCTTTATCAAAAAACTGTATCTCTCATTTTGCATGGCTTCTTATTTATAAACCTTGGTATATTCTCTCCAATTATCAATAACAGTTGTCATGTCTTCAGGAATAGGAGCATTGAAATGCATTTTTTCTCCTGTACTTGGGTGATTAAAACTTAATTCCAAAGCATGCAATGCTTGCCTTTTAAGGATTTTAAAATTATTATCTACAAATTGTTTATATTTGGAATATATAGTTCCTTTTAGAATTTTATCACCACCATAAGTTGTATCTCCAAATAAGGTATGCCCCATATATTTTGCATGAACTCGAATTTGATGGGTTCTTCCTGTTTCTAATTGAAAAGATAATAAAGAAACATATTGTAGTCGCTCAAGTGTTTCATAATAGGTTTTTGCATATTTTCCATAATCTGCCTCAGGAAAGACATCCATAAGCTTTCTATGGCGTAAATTACGACCAATATTCACTTCTATACTACCTGAATCTTCTTCTACATTTCCCCAAACTAATGCAAGATATTTACGTTCAACTGTTCTAGCTTTGAATTGTTTTACCAGTTCTTTTAAAGCATTTTCAGTTTTAGCTAATAATATCAATCCTGATGTATCTTTATCGATTCTATGAACTAAGCCTATTCTATCTAATTTTAAATCTTCGGGTAATTCTTCTCCAAATAAATAATAAGCAACTCCATTCACTAAAGTATTATTAGGATTTCCACTTCCCGGATGTACCACTAAACCTGCAGGTTTATTAATTAGTAAAATCTCCTCATCCTCATAGATAATTTCTAAATTCATTTTTTCGGGATGAATTATACTGTAATCCACACTTTTAATATCATATACAATGATATGATCTAAAGGACGAATTTTATAATTGCTTTTTACTTGCTCTCCATTTACTAATACTGCACCATTTTCAATTCCCTGTTGTATTTTATTTCGTGTTGCACCTTCAATTCTTTGCATTAGAAACTTATCAATACGTAATGCTTCTTGTTTTTTATCTATACGTACTTCATAACGAATATATGCTTCATTTTCTTCCTGCTCATCTTCCTCTTCTTGCCAATCATCCTCTAAAAAATCTTTATTTTCTTCCATACTAATTGTTCAAATTTTTTATTGCAACAGCCTCCAATTAAATCCAAAGATAAAATAGGTATTTCGATAAGGATAAAAATTTGCATAGCTGTTGTTTTCAGTCCATAGTTGCTGTATTTGTTGTACCCGAGCAAATCCTCTAAAGCCTTTTACTTTAAATTCTAAATAAAAATTTAAAATAGGCATATTTACTGTTTTTTCTGAAGAATGATAAATAAAATCATTTAATAAAGGAATATATTCCGAACGTTTAAATGGACTGTACCAAATACCTTCTAATCCTGTATTTATTAATAAGGCTTTTTTAAAAATATAGGCTTCAATTCCTAGTTTTTCATTAATTAAAAAGCGCGGCAAATCAATTTGTTCTGTATCAGAAAGTTCTTGATAAATTCCCTTACTTAAAGCGTAGAAAATGCCTAAATTTAGCTTGTGTTCCAGTCCGATTTGACTAATGTACATAGGATTTTCTAAATTTTTATACGTCCAATCTTCTTGCAAGCTAATTAAATTATTTACTAAATATTGATCAGTAAATGCGGTAAGTTTTATTTTTGGAATGTATAATTTACCTCCTAAATGCGTAATAGCTTCTTCTTGCAAACTGGAATTTTCTAAACTAAAACTATTAAAAACTCTATTTTGTTGGTACCATGCGGCACTTTTCAAACTTTGACTTGCATATAAATCAATTTTTGCCCAATTGGCTAAACCTTTAGATAAGGCTCCTTTGATATAAAAATTACCAGCTTCCTCTCCAGTGAAAAATAATTGAGCATCCATATTAATATCCCATTGATTTTCCTCCAAAGCTTCCTTAGCTATTCTTCCAAAAGCATAAGTTCCCCACAGTTTATGTAAAGAATTTTCTTCAATATCACTGTATTGCTTATAAAACTGATTTTTTAATCCAATTCCTGCTTTAAATTGCCATTGTTTACTTCCTTTTCCTAAATTTCCAGCTAAAGAGAAACGATTGTCAAGACTTTGCCAATTGTTTTTAGAATAAATGGAATCATTAAAACTTAATTGTCCGAAAGAAATTACATCTTCATAAAATGCAGCTACTGGTCTTTTGTCATTATATAAATATTGGTAATTCCTCCAAGTGATATTATGTTCGAAAATCAATCGGGGAGTGTAGCGTAATTTTAAATCCGTGGAATCTTCATTATATATACTATCAACCACTCCTAAGCTGTAATTATTTGTCCAATCTAAAATAAAATTTCTATGTCTATTATGAATGGAAGAAACCTCAACTTGTCCACCTGCTAATTCTCCAACTTGAGTGGGAATTCTTTGTCTATCTGTAAATTGAGGATTATGTAAATAATCGTAAGAAATAATTCCTCCATTTTCATTTTGTAAAAATTGCTCATAAAAAGCACTGAAATAACTGTTGAATTTTTGATTTGCACTTTTATAATGACTGTTTAGTATGCCATGAAAGTTTTGTGCTTTTTGTCTGTTATATTCTCCTTCCGAGCTATTTCCTCCTATATCAAAAGAAAAATTCCATTCCGGAGTAATATTTTGAGTGTGTAAAACTGAAACTCCCTGTTGATTTTGACCTATTGCATTAAAAATAAATTCGGTATATGGTAAGTTGGTATGATAAAAGAAATTTCTTTGTTTTTCTTTACTGTAGGCTTGAAATAAATGAGGTCTATCTCCTCTTTTACCTTCAAAATCTGTAGTTTTAAATAAAAGTGAGTATCCAGAAGTATTAAAATTTCCAAGATTTGCCCAAAGGAAATTTTCGGAAGAAATTTCATCTAATAGTGCAAATAAACTAGTGTCTAATTGTATTCTTTTTTGACTATTTCGTTTGTATTTGAAAATATCCACCTCTTCTTCTACCCAGTCTAAATTCATAGAATCCATCATGTTTAAACTATCTTGCATTAGGCTGTCTGTAGTGATAAATGGATCGTGAGGATCTTGAATAGTAGAATTTGGACTAGTAATTTGTGCATAATTTATACTAATACATAAAATAAAAATAGCAATAAATGACAGTAGTTGCCTCATAATTTTGCAATAATTCGAAAACAAAGGTAATCAAATTCCTTATTTTTAGAGGAAAATAATCTATAATACTATAGAGAATGATTTAGGACATTTTATAGGATTTTCTATGCAGGGGACTTATGCCAAATTCCTTTATTGCTTTTTTATGTGCAAGTGTGGGATATCCCTTATTTCTATCCCATTGATATTGAGGATAATTTACATGTTGTTCTAACATATAATTATCTCTGCTTACTTTTGCTAAAATACTAGCTGCAGCTATAGAAACGAATTTTGCATCTCCTTTTACTATACATTGATGACTGATTCCTAGATAGGGAGAAAATCTATTTCCATCAATTAATAACAATTCAGGGCGATGTTTTAATTGATCTATAGCCTTATGCATTGCTTTAAAACTAGCATTTAAAATATTTATTTTATCAATTTCATCATGAGTAATAGCTGCAATAGCATAATCTAGGGCTTCTTTTTTTATATATTCTGCTAATGCAATTCTTTTCTTTTCCGATAAAATTTTACTATCTGATATTTCCTTTGCATTAAAGTTTTTAGGTAGTATAACTGCTGCTGCAAATACTGGACCTGCTAGACATCCTCTTCCAGCTTCATCTAATCCTGCTTCTATTAATTGTTCTTTATAAAATAACTGCATATAAAAATTTTAATAAAAAAGGAGCTAATATCTTGCATCAGCTCCTTTTCTTATAATTATGAAAAATAAAAATATTAATTCGAAAGACCAATCCAATCTTTCATAATATTACTAGCTTCAAAGATATAAGCATCTTTTTGTAGATTTTTAAGCCAATCCTCATTTTTTGTTTTAGACGCTTCATCCATTTCTATTTTTTCTTTATCCTCCTTTAAGTTTATAGCTACTAAACTCGTACCAATGCTGTCCACTTCTTTCATTCTGTCTTTTAAAGCTTCCATATCTTTTTGGTATTTCTTATAATCTTCTATATTTAAAGGAACGATATTATCATCTTGCTGTTCTTTTAATTTCTTTGCAATTGCTTTTACAATTTCAAAAACTGCATTTTTTTCTATTCTTTTTTTACTGTTCTTTTCTAGTACTTTTAATGGTATGGTTTTTTTCCAAGCATTATAAGAAACGGAAGGAATTTTATCATATTCCAGTGCATTTTCATTTCTTCTTTCTCCAATATCTAATAAATCATAAGAACTTGGAAGAATAATATCAGGAGTTACTCCTTCTAATTGAGTGGAACCACCGTTAACTCTATAGAATTTTTGAATTGTTAATTTTAAAGAACCAATTCCATCATATTCCGCATTTCCTTCTTTTGCTTCATTAAAAGCTTGAATAATTTTATTTCGGATTGAACCAGGAACAAATTGGTCTAAAGGCACTAGTTTTTGAACTGTTCCTTTTCCAAATGTTTTTGAACCAACAATAACAGCTCTTTTATGATCTTGTAATACAGCCGCTAAAATTTCAGAAGCTGAAGCACTACGATTATTAACCATAACCATCAAAGGACCATCATAAACAGGACTGCTCTTTTTACTTTTTAAAGTTACTTTTTGTCCTCCGCTTGAAACTACTTGTACTACAGGGCTACGTCCTAAGAAAATCCCAGACATATCTACCACATCACTTAAAGAACCACCTCCATTATTTCTCAAATCTATTATAATTCCTTCTACATTTTCTTTCTTTAATTTTTCTACTTCTTTTTCAACATCACGTCCTGATCTTCTACTTCCTACTGAGTTAAAATTAGAATAAAACTCGGGTAAATAGATATATCCTAATTTATTACCGTTTAATTCTATTATTGCAGATTTAGCAAAAACATCTTCCATTTCTACTTTACCACGAATAATAGGAATAATCTCATTAGTTCCATCATTATGGCGCACATGTAAACGCACTTCAGAACCTTCTTTCCCTCGAATCATTTTAACAACATCTGATAAATCCATTCCTTCTACATCAACCGGACTTTCCTCTCCTTGTGCTACGCGTAAAATTTCATCTTCTTCTTTTAATTTTCCTTGTTTCCAAGAAGGACTACCAACTATTATACTTCCTACTGTAATTTTACCATCATCTCCTTGAAGTAAAGATGCTCCAATACCAATGAATGTACCAGACATCATTTCTTCAAAACGCTTTTTATCCTCTGGAGGCATATATCCTGTATGAGGATCTTCAATTGAAAGTACACTGTTTACAAATAAAGAGAAGCGATCATTGTCATTTAACTTTTGTAAGCGTTTAAAATAACGGTCTTGAATTTTTAATATGGTTTCTCTCGCTTCTTTTTCTAATTCTATATCCGTTTTTGCAACATAATCTGCAGAATCTCTCATTTTTTCTTCATTTTCTTCTTTTAAATCCATGTATTTTAAAAGAGTTCTGTATTTCATGTTCTTTCTCCAACGTTCTTTTAAAGCTTCTTTATCACTAACAAATTCTAATTTGTCTCCATCTAATTCCACTTCTTCTTTAATGGTAAAGTCAAAAGGCTTGGATAATACTTCAGGATAAATATCCTTAGCTTCATCCACTCTTTGTACAAATAATTCATTGATATCATCAAAGAAATCCAATTGATTGTTTTTTAATTCATCATCAATTTTAGTTCCATACACTTCTTTTAATCTATCATAATCGGAAGCTATAAAGAATTTTTTATCGTAATCTAAATTTTTAATAGTTTCTTCAAATACCGCTAAAGAGAATGCATCATCAATAGTTTTTGGAGAAAAATGCCCTTCTTGAATAAGCGCCATTGCAGTTTGTAAAATAATTTTGCGCTCATCCTGTATATGTGCGCCAGCAGTAATCTGATTTGCTAACTTAAAGGAAAAAAATAATCCTAAAAGAAGGATAATAATGCTGGGTAAAATAATTTTTTTCTTCATGAATTCTATCATACTTATTATATGCTATTTGAGTTTTTAAATCTTTAAATTGAAATATATAAAATTAAACGCTAAAATTTGTCTTTTCCATATGTTTTTCTATGAATTCTTTAAATTTATTTTTATCTATTTCAGGAATTGTATCATTTAATTGAAATTGTAAGTAATGTACCTTGTTTTTTCCAGCTATGTCTAATTTTTGGTAAAAAGTTTCAATTAATAACTCTTTTTTAACTTGCTTTTCATCATGTAAATTAGGGATATCTTCGATTTTATTTAGGTTTAGATATTCAATTACTCCTTTTGTAAACCAATATAAATTAGGGCTATCTGTTTTTAAATGTATGCGTGCTCCTTTTTTAAGAAAATTCTGGTATTTCCTTAAAAAATTAGGATGCGTAAGTCTTTTTCCCATTTTAGATAGTCGAAGCTGGGGATCAGGAAAAGGCAGCCATATTTCATCTATTTCATTGGTTTGAAAATATTCTTCTATTTTAGCAATTTGTGTTCTCAAAAAGCGTACATTATTTAAATTTTCTCTCTTTGTTTGATTGGCACCTACAAATATGCGTTCTCCTTTGATATCTACTCCTATAAAATTTTTATCAGGATGTAATTTTGCTAAACCTATGGAATATTCACCCCGACCACATGCTAATTCTAAAATTATCGGATTGTCGTTTTCAAATAGAACACTCCATTTACCTGCTATGTTTTCTGGGTATTCATACACTATATCCATTTCTTTTATAGCATTATATCTGAAGAGTTTTCCTTTACGCATATTGGATTTTTAAACTGGGATTATTAATTTGTTTTAAAGCTTACAAAGATAAAAAAAATATTGTTTTAATGAGAAAATGATGGGTATAGATTAATTCTAGTATATAAGCCAATAGAGAATATAATGTGTATTTAATTCTTTTTTAAATACTGTTTAAATAGTTGTTTGTTGTTTTATTTATCGAAATTGATATACTATTCCTGTGGTTAAATTGTATTGGGATTTAGGTACATCATCTGCAGGGTATTGATCAAAAGTGTATTGAAAATTAGTTTGAAAATTTATATTTTTATAAATCACAAAACGCGCTGTTGTTTGACTGGATAAGCGAAAGTTATTAAAATAATCAATTTTTGGTTGGTAATAAGTGGTATGTGTTATTGCCATATTTTCAATTGGGAATAAGGAAAAGGAAAGATAGATACTTGCGCGAATATTATTTTCAATAGGGTTTTCAGGTTGATCGAGTTTTTGGTGTTCATACATGATTAATGGTCCTAAATAAACTTTGTATTTATCTGTTTTGGTTAATTTAAAACGGGGGCCTGTTCCTATTAAGGCACGCAAATCTATTTTTGAAACTTTGTTGAATTGTCCTTGTGTAAAGGCTTCGTAACTTAACCAGTCTATAATTTTATATCCATATCTAAAATGCATAACATCGTTATTGGATAAATCTCTCCCTTCTATTTTTTGTAATTGTAATACGTTTTTAAATAAAACTCGGTGTTTGTTTTTTTTATACATTAAAAAAGCATCACTGCTAATGCCAAATTGCTGTAGTCGTTCTTTTTTTAATTCGAAATTTAGTCCTATCGAACCATGAATGCCATCTTCACTGCTTTTTCTCAAGGATTCTACATTTAAAATCTGTGCTTCACTAATAAAAGATGAAGAAATCAACAATGTGAATAAAATGTATATAAAATAGCGCATGTTTTAGTAAAAAGTTTAGACAAAGTTAAGGAATTTGTTTGTTATCGATATGGAGTTTTTGATGTTCGACTCCTACAGAGTCGGTTTTAGGAGCGTGCTTTTTTATGATTATAAAGATTTGACTCCTCTGGAGTCAGTATAAGTGAGTTCTTTGTTTGTTAACAGGATTTGATTTTTATGGATCATTTGGTTTTTGAATTTGTTATTAGTTTTTAATTTATGTGATGTGGATTGGTATTTTAATTGTTTAAAAAAATGGTGATTTTTACTGTTTCTGTTTGGCATTTTCTTGCTAATAAATTTGATTTTCACAAAAAATAAGTTTTTTTTGATTTACTTTGCACTTTGTTTTAATCGAAAGGTTTTTTATGAAGCTATTAAAAGAGATTGAAAAGAGAAATACTTTTGCAATTATTGCCCATCCAGATGCAGGGAAAACTACATTAACCGAAAAATTTCTTCTCTTCGGGGGTGCCATTCAACAAGCTGGTGCAGTAAAGAATAATAAAATTAAAAAAGGAGCTACATCCGATTTTATGGAAATTGAAAGACAAAGAGGGATTTCAGTGGCAACATCGGTACTTTCTTTTGAATATAAAGATAAAATTATTAATCTTTTAGATACTCCTGGACATAAGGATTTTGCAGAGGATACTTATAGAGTATTAAGTGCTGTCGATAGTGTAATTTTAGTAGTGGATAGCGCAAGTGGGGTAGAAGAGCAAACTAGAAAGTTAATGGAAGTGTGTAGAATGCGCGATACGCCTGTTATTGTGTTTGTAAATAAATTGGATAGAGATGGGAAATATCCTTTTGATTTGGTGGAAGAAATTGAGCAAGAATTGGATTTATCTTTACATCCTATGACATGGCCTATAAATATGGGGCAAGAATTTAAAGGGGTGTATGATTTGCATAATAAATCTTTGAATTTATTTACAGGTAGAGAGCGTTTAAAAGATGAAGAGGGTATTGTAATTGAAGATTTATCTGATCCTCTTCTGGAAGAAAAAATTGGTAAAAAAGATGCAAATCAATTAAGAGAAGATGTGGAATTAATTGAAGTGGTTTACGATGATCTAAATGTGGAGGATTATTTAAATGCTATAGTAGCTCCGGTGTTTTTTGGCTCAGCAGTAAATAATTTTGGAATTCAAGAAATGTTGGATACTTTCATTTCTATCGCGCCTTTTCCTGGAGCTAGACAGACTACAGTTGGGGAGAAAGAACCTACAGAATCTGCTTTTTCTGGCTTTATTTTTAAAATTCACGCTAATCTTGATCCAAGTCATAGAGATAGAATCGCATTTCTCAGAGTGTGTACTGGAAAATTTGAAAGAAATAAAAACTTCCATCATGTTCGCCTAAATAAAAATTTAAAATTCCATAATCCTTATACTTTTATGGCGCGTTCTAAAGAAGTAATAGAGGATGCTTATCCAGGGGATGTCATTGGTTTGTATGATACAGGAAACTTTAAAATTGGTGATACTTTAACTGAAGGAGATCATTTTTATTATACGGGTATTCCAAGTTTTTCTCCGGAATTGTTTAAGGAAATTGTTAATAAAGATCCTATGAAAACTAAACAATTGGAAAAAGGATTAGCTCAATTGACGGATGAAGGGGTAGCACAGTTATTTACACAGCATAATGGTAATGTTAAGGTTATCGGTTGCGTTGGGGATTTACAATTTGAAGTTATTCAATATCGCCTAAAAGAAGAATATGGGGCTTCTGTAGATTTTAAAACATTGAATTATTTTAAAGCTGCATGGATTCAAGGTCCTAAAGATAAGATTGAAGAGTTTATTAGGTTTAAACAAGCAAATGTTATGTTGGATAAATTCGGAAATTATGTCTATTTGGCACAAAGTCAATGGTTTCTTGATACGGAAATAAATAATAATCCGGATATAAAATTTGAATTCTCTAGTGAAGTGGTAATTCAAGATTAATAAAATTAAAGAATGGATTATAGTACAGCAATTATTAGTGGAGCATTATTCGGTTTGTTTATTGCAATATCGGTAGGGCCCACATTATTTGCTGTAATTAGAAATAGTATCAGTTATAGCTATAAAGCTGGATTGGCTTTTATATTAGGTGTTTCTATTTCAGATATATTATATGTTTTGGTTGCAAATTTGGCAACTAGTGCATTGCGTTTCCTTGAAGAGCATCAAAAGGTTATTGGTATTTCAGGTTCTATCCTTTTTATAATAATAGGGATGACAGGTTTTTTTATGAAATACAAACCTAAAAAAAATAATAAAAAGAGGAAGGAAATATCTTTATCGAAAAAAACATATTTTGCAATTCTGCTTTCCGGATTTTTTATGAATACTTTTAATCCAGCTGTTACTATATTATGGTTAGGTGCGGTTTTGCAAATTTCAAAAGCACAATATAATCAAACAGAAAGTTTTTTATTCTTCGCTGTTTGTCTGGGTATCGTTTTATCAGCTGATATTTCTAAAGTGTTTTTAGCAGAAAAAATTCGAAATTGGTTGACAGTGCGTAAAATATTCTATGTAAATAAAATATCTGCTTTAATTATCTTCCTATTTGGAGTTTTTTTATTGATTTATCAATTTTATTAAGATAAAGTAAAATTGAAAATTATCTTTTTGTTAGTATGGAACTAATAGGAATTAAGTAAATAAAATACTTTTTTACGCATTCTGTGCTGTAATTGTCTTTCTTTTTTCTACTTTAAATCTAAATTAATTATTCTTGCTTATCACTGCGTAAAGCTTTAATCAATTCTGCTTTGCTCATTTTACTTCTTCCAGAAATACCTACTTTTTTAGCTTGCTCGTATAATTCTTCTTTTGTACGTTCTTCATACTTTGTAGCTTTTCCTCCTTTTTTTCCTGAATTTGGGGTATTTGCAATTCTTGCTGCTTTTGTTTTTCCCATTCCCTCTTTTCTTAATGCTTCATATTTAGCATCATCCTTTATTTGCTTTCCATGATCTTTAGCCATAATTATCTTATTTATTATTTCTATTACATTTTAAACACTTAAAAGTTTATTGAAAAAGTTGGAATCCTATCCTGGTTTTTATCAAATCTATCTTTCTTCAATTGGATTATATTTAAAAATTCCACTCTCAAATCAAGAAAATAGCATTTTTTATTAAAAAAATTATGTTACTGACAATATTTGGCAGGAGTCGAACTTAGCTTTGCCCTATAACAAATTATTTATTAACAATTTAAACAAATTAAAAGATGAAAAAGAAAAGTATTAATGGATTTTTAATTGCATTATTTAGCATTTTAAGTGTGAGCACTTTTGCACAAGAAAGTCAGGACTATGAGGTAATAAGAAAAGTGGAGGAAAAGAATACACATACTTTTATAATGGATTATTATATAAACTCTTATGGTGATATTTTACTAATAGACACTTTATATAATTCTCGCGAGCCTTCTCCAGAAAAAGCAAGTGCTGCTTCCTTGACTGAAGCTTTAAAAAGAAATAATTTGGAAATGCCAAGTCCTAGAATAATATCTGATGAAGTTATAGCTAAAACGATAATTCATTCTGGTGATTTATTAGCTTCTGGTGCAAAAATGAAAAATACCGGTTTGTATATTGGAATTACTGGAGCAGTTGTAGGAAGTGGTTTAATCCTTGCTGCAGGTGTTGATAATAAAGACTTGCGTACTGTTGGTACTATTACTACTGCAACAGGTGGTTTATTAGCAATTATATTACAAATTGCTGGGAATGTTAAGATAAAACAAGCGGGTATTAATCTTTCTGATACTGGATTGGGTATTAAATATACTATTCCTAATAAGAGAAGATAAGATATAAGTTATCTTTCTAATAAATACGCAAATGATTTTTATCAAAAATGCTTTTTAAAGCTATGAATTCATTTGTGTATTTTGCTATTTTTTCCTCCTGTTTCAAATGCTTATATTCATTTTTTCAAATTTTTTCCTTGTTGTGATTTATAAATTGTGTCTTTGTTAATAAATTAACCTGTAATTTATAAAAAGTTTATTTAATGAGGAATAATGTTGTAAATTTAGCGCGAAAGTGGGAGGGGGATGGAAAATAGTACTAATTTATTTAAATTTCAAGAATTTGATTTAATATCGAATCTTTTAAAGTAAAGATTTATAAAAAAATGTTGATTAATTAATTTTAATAATAATTGATTTAATTAGAATAAATGAATAAAAGAGAATTAATCCAAAAGATTAAAAGTTTAAACGATATAACAGCAGACGAAAAAGCCTATCTGATTGAACTGGTAAATACCAAAAAAAAATACGGACTGGTGTGGGAAGACAAACCGGAAGATGTGGAAGAGCAATTACGTCAGTCTGTCTAAAAACCACCTTTATTTCATAAATTCCACTCTAAATTACATTTTATATTCAATTCAAGCCACTTTCAATCCCCTTTTTTCAAAAACGATATTCTCCACTTCTAAAAATACAATGCGGTAAATCAGCTTAAAATGCTTTCTAAAGACGGAAAAATAAAAGTCAAGTACACTTAGGTACTTGTTTTTCTAGTTCTTGGTATTTTTCTTGATGTTTGAGGTGTTGATTTATCTTCTCTTGTGCCTTTTGTTTTTCTACTGCATCGCCATCTTCACTCGATAGAATCTGATTGTATTCATCAAGCTTTGCCTCAATATAAGCCAAATGTCGGTCTATTTTCTTTTGATTATAATTATTCTTTTTTGAGTTTTGAGCACGGAAAACACTTCCATCTCCTGCTAACAGTTTTCCACCAATGAGTTCAAAGTTTTTAGAGAGCTCAACGGTTGCCCTAAACACTTTTTTTATCGCATCGGGATTGTCTCTTCTAAAATTGGAAATGGTGTTGTGGTCAGGTGCAAGTTCTCGCATCAACCACATTACTTCTAAATTACGATAACACTCCTTTTCTAGTTGGCGAGAGGAACGAATACGGTTCATATATCCGTAGATAAATAATTTCAATAAAGCACTTGGATGATAAGCGGGTCTTCCACCTTGAGGATTGGCTTTTTGTTCTACAAAGCCATAATCTGCCAAAGTGAGACTATCTACAAAAAGCTCAATCATCCGAACTTCATTGTCTTTTTCAATGCGT
>Ga0079225_10000626_pt1 | contig 19230 bp, 17 predicted proteins | sample Poulit2012_FD_76344 | JGI IMG/M metagenome (GOLD analysis project Ga0079225, IMG submission 76344) | Agricultural soil microbial communities from Georgia to study Nitrogen management - Poultry litter 2012 | ecosystem: Environmental > Terrestrial > Soil > Agricultural land | place: USA: Georgia... | reverse complement strand
AGCAATGGCTAGAGCTTTAGTCATGAAACCGAAAATTATGCTTTTTGACGAAGTGACCTCTGCCCTTGACCCGGAGCTAGTAGAGGAAGTTTTGGAGGTTATCAGAGACTTAGCGGAATCAGGGGATATGGCTATGGTCCTTGTAACCCATGAAATGGACTTTGCCCTGGATATAGCTGATCGAGTTTTATTTTTAGACGATGGGGTTATTGCCGAGGAAGGAACTCCTAAGGAAGTGTTAGAAGAATCATCCAACGAGAGATTACAAAGCTTCTTACACCGATTTAGAAGTTAAGCCTTTATAAAGATCTCCCCCTTTATGGGCTATCAGTTTAAATATGAAAATCAAATATAATTAAAGGCCGACGAAGCCCTCTGAAGACTGGAAGGGTTCGTCGGTTTTTTGCTTGTCTTTAAAAAGGAGAATTTAGCGGAATTTCTCCTTTTCCTATCAATTTTAAGCCAAACTTATTTCTCTAAATCCTCGCCAATAATACGAACTTCTCTCTCTAAAGTAACACCGAAGTTTTCCTTGACCTTCTGCTGTACGTAATGAATTAAGGCAATGTATTCATCAGCTGTCGCATTATCAATATTTACGATGAAGCCGGCATGTTTAGTGGAAACTTGGGCACCACCAATTTGGGCACCTTGCAAATGACTGTCTTGAATAAGTTTACCCGCAAAGTAACCTGGAGGTCGCTTAAAGACACTTCCACAGGACGGGTACTCTAGAGGTTGCTTTGACTCCCTTTTAAAGGTCAGATCATCCATTACTGCTTTAATTTCCTCATAATTTCCGGGACGCAAGGTAAAAACTGCCTCTAAGACAATGTATCCATGATCAGGGATATTACTTGTGCGGTAACTTAAATCAAGTTCCGAAGACTTTAACCGCTTTAATTCCCCGTCCCTAGTCACTACGGTGGCATAGGCAAGTACATCCTTAACTTCACCACCATAGGCTCCAGCATTCATAAATAACGCCCCTCCTACGGAACCTGGAATTCCACAAGCAAATTCTAAACCTGTTAAATGACATTCTAAAGCTGCCCGGGACACGTCAATAATTCTAGCTCCCGCTTGGGCAGTAACCCTTCCTTCGTCAATCTGGATATCGGTCAACTTCCCTAAATTCATCACTATGCCCCGAATTCCGCCGTCTCTAATAATTAAATTAGAGCCATTTCCCAACAAGGTAAAGGGTACTTGGTTTTCTCTTGCGAACTTTACAATTCTTTGGACTTGTTCATAGGTTTCAGGGGTTACGAAATAATCCGCCTCTCCTCCGAGACGGGTATACGTATATTCTTTTAATGGTTTATTTTTAACGACATTATTTTTAGAAACGATTACTTTTAATTGATCGTATAAATAGTCCTTACTCATCATCTTTCATCCTTATCTTATTGAAACTAGGCTCCTAGTTCCCATTCATTAAAACTTATGTTTACTTATGTGAAATATACCGTTTTATTATACCATGTTATTATTTATTTTGCTGAAAAGTTTATTTAAAATAAAAGAGCGACTTCCCTTATAAAGAAAGGGCACGCTCCTTAATCGTTAAATATGGGTTTCTATCGTCGATTTTTCCTTTAATTCATCTAAAATTTCTTTAACTTTTTCTTGCTGTTTTTGAGTAACAATTCGCTCTTTTATTTGAGCCTTTATTTCTTCAAATTCAGACGTGTTTTCATTTTCTTCCTTTAGTTTCTCATAAAATTCCTTAACCTCATCTTCAGATACCTCTACTTGTAAAAAAGTCTCCATATATTCATTTAAATATAAGGAAAAGGAAATCTGGTTTTTAAAGGCGTCTGCATTTAAATTGTATTCCTCTAGAAATTCATTAACGTTGTCTCCATTATCGGCCATTAGTTCTTCATACTTACTTTCTACTTCTTCCTCTGTTACTTCAATTCCTTCATCGTTAGCAGCTTGTTTTAATAATTCTTGCTCAACGAGTGTATTTATAGACATTTCTTTTACAAGATCCGTATCTTTAATATCTTGACCGAAGTTGTACAATTGAATTTTCGTTTGAACGTACATTAGGTTATAAACATTACCTAGGATTTCTTCATCGTTAATCGTAAGGGCGATTTTGTCATTATCGATTAACTCATCCTCATCAATTGGTAAAACACCCGTTTCCGCCGGATCTTCTTCCTTTTTACCACAAGCCCCTAGCACTAAAGAAAGGGCGATTAGACTAAATAAAATTTTTCGCATATAATACTGCCTCATTTCTTTTATTAAAAACATTGTCTCATCTATTCAAACATATTTTAGATACAATTGACAAGTAATAAATAAAGTTTCTCCTGGAAATTTTTGCACAATAAATATAAAACTAATCCCTAATTACATTGTTATTAAAATTTAGTGAAAACCTTTTAAATAACCGATTAAAAAGTCATTATTCGGATGATTATGTGTAATAAAACTTACTAATATATATCAAAACATGGACAAAGGTCACTAATTTTAGAAATTATATTAATCAACTTAACCCATTTTCAGTAAATAATTTACAAAAGCGACTGTCCTATAGTCTCATTTATCATATAAACTCCTATATTTTTATAGATATTCATATATATTTAGTTCTTTCCTTACAAGAAATAACAAATTTTGGATTTCGTAGTTTTCCAATAACCTCCAAAAATAGTAACTTTTTCACATGAAAAGACAATTAAACAGGGAAGATAAGACCTGAGATTTTAACCCTATTTTTGACAAATCTCAAATATGTCCAAAAACCGACATGTTCTAACCCTTATTCTGTACTATCTGATTAAACTCAGTTTATAATATGGAAAGGCGCGTCCCTTATATGTCCAATATCCATCTGAAGTAAACATACAATCTACGAAACGGGATGAATTTCATGGCTAAAAATGCTCTTTACACATTTTTTTAAATAAGTAGAATATTATTGGGGGATAAAAACGAGGAAGGAATGATCGTTTATGGTAACGAAGTATATCGCTACAAAAAGGGCATCCGAACCATTTGTTGCTGCTATACATCCTTATAAACGCTGGTTTGAATATGTCAGTATAAGTCCTTTAATAGAATTTAAGAGGAAACGCTATCGTATTGTATCAACGAAGAATAGATTTAACCCTACTTATTTAAGAAAAATCGTTATAACAACAGAAAACGGAAAGATTATAAAAAATAAAGCAAGCATAGAGTATGTATTACTCGTTTGTACATATTTACATATAATGCGATTTCTCAGAAATGAAGTAAGGTATGAATCCAATTTACAAAAAAGGATGAAAATCATTGAATATAAGCAAGGCTTATTGAAAATACAAGATGACATGAAAAGTGTTTTAACGGATGAAGAAAATCGATGTATTCAAAACCAATTAACCTTTTATGATAAGCTTGCCTCTTTATTAGAAAAATTAACTTTATCGGCGAAAAAATGGTTCGAATTCATGAGTGAATTAAACGAATTATCAGCTGAGGATTGTTTTACAGAGGAATATATTAGGGAATTAAAGGGGGTTATTACCGAACGTCAGAACAACCGGGCACAGTTTGAGCGGTTGATTTTAGAAAGTAATCGAAATTTAAATGAAGATACGGAGAATTTCATTGAAATCAACAAACCGTTTATAGAAAAATCCGATTACCAAAGGGTCCATCAAGGGCTAGTATGTGTAGAGAAAGTTGTTGATGAGGTGCTATCTGGACTAGAAAAAGATTTTGAACTTATGCATAAAGAGTTAGGGGAAAAGTATAAGCCAGGTAGTTTTGAATCCTATTTAAAATACCTTGAGGAAGAGACCTTCATTGATGTTTTTTCAAAAATTAATTTAAAGGTTTTATATAAGGAGCATTGGGCACTTTCTAAGGATTGTGTCTACTAATTCATAAGACGTCTGTTTAAAAAAGGCGTCTTTTTTGCGTTAAATATACTTATTTCGCAATTTATATATCCCTAGATTGGATCTATCACATTAGTTCTTGTTTTATGTATATGTGAAGGGGGTCCCCGCCTCTGGTGTTACTTATAAACTAAAAAAGAGCCGAAGAATATTACTTCAGCTCTTGCTCATGAATTACGTGTGGTAAACACAAATTCTTTGATCATTTATTTCTTGGACATTGAAGTCCATATCATATATATCCTTTAATACACATTCATCGATGACATCGCAGGCTCCTCCATGTTTAACAATTTGCCCGTCCTTTAAAGCAACGATTTGATCGGAGTAACAGGAAGCAAAATTAATATCATGAATGACGATTACGACGGTTTTTCCTCTTTCGTCTACAAGTCTTCTTAGAGTTTTCATAATTTGAACAGCATGACGCATATCTAGGTTGTTTAAGGGTTCATCTAGTAAAATATATTCCGTATCTTGAGCGATGACCATTGCAATATAGGCACGCTGACGTTGACCGCCACTTAGCTCATCAATATATTTATTCTCTAAGTCCCTTAGCTCCATATAGTCGATTGCTTCATCGACTTTCTCCCAATCTTCCTTTTTTAAATTACCCTTTGAGTATGGGAAACGACCAAAGGAAACCAAATCCCGAACTGTTAGTTTTAAATGGATATGGTTGGACTGATTTAAAATTGAAATTTTCTGGGCTAATTTATTACTATCTTGACGCCGGACATCTGCACCTTCTATATATATGTCCCCATCATCTTGAGCGATTAATCGACTAATCATTGAAATAAGTGTACTTTTCCCCGCACCGTTTGGGCCAATAAAGGAAGTAATCGTACCCTTTTCAATGGAAAGCGATACATCTTCTATGACCTGTTTATCACCATAAAACTTTGAAACCCCATTTATCTGTATCATAGTTTTTGCCCCTTTACTAATAAATATATGAAATAAATACCTCCGAAGAAGTTAATTAATACAGCAACTGTCGTTTGAAAGGTAAATACCTTCTCGACGAGAAACTGCCCACTTATTAAAGCAATGATACTTATTAAAGCCGCCCCAATTAAAATATGTGTGTGGCGGAAGGTTTTTAAAAATTCATAGGCCAAATTTACGACAATTAATCCTAAAAAAGTAATTGGCCCGACTAAAGCCGTAGCTACAGATACTAGTATAACGACAATAACGAGTAAATGCTTGACGACATGATCATAAGGGACTCCAAGATTAATTGCTTGATCCTTACCTAAAGCTAATACATCCAAATACTTATGGAACTTTAATAAGTAAATAAGAACTATCCCAAAAATAAGAAGGGATATGTATAATAAATCGCTATTAACGTTATTAATGCTCGCAAACATTCGATCCTGGGCAACCATAAACTCATTAGGGTCGATTAACACTTGCATGAAAGAAGTAAAGCTTCCAAAAAAGGTTCCTAAAATAATTCCGACCAGGAGTAAGATATATATATTCTGTTGTTCACCCCGGAATAAAATCCGAAATAGAATAAGGGAGAACAGTATCATTAATCCAATTGAAATGACATAATTTAAATGACTATTCATCATGACTAAGGATTTTGAACCGAACAAGAAAATAATAACCGTTTGAATGAGTAAATATAAGGCATCTAATCCCATAACACTTGGAGTTAAAATCCTGTTGTTCGTAATCGTCATGAAAATCGTTGTCGATACCGCTATTGCACTTCCTGTCACAAGGATTGCGACGATTTTTACTATTCTTCTCGGTAAAATATAACCTATATTACCTGTTAAATCATACAGAACATAAACTGCTGCTACGAGGATACTGATAATAGCCAAGGTGTAAAGTTTCTTTTTATAACCCATATTTATGTCTCCTTAGTAGCAAGTAGATGAATATTCCACTACCAATCACTCCTACTGTCAAACTAATAGGAATTTCATAGGGGTAAATAATTACACGTCCAATGATATCACTCGCTAAAACAAACAACGCACCGAGAAGCGCCGTATGTAGTAATGTATTTTTTAAATGATCCCCCTGATAAATCGTAACGATATTTGGAATAATTAATCCTAAAAAGGGGATTACACCAACAGATAGAACAACAGATGCAGTGACTAGGGCAACGATTGCAAGCCCTATATTAACAATCTGACGATAATTTAGACCGAGGTTTTTTGAAAAATCCTCTCCCATTCCCGCAATCGTAAATTGATTAGCGTAGGCATAGGCTACTCCAAGAATAGGAACACTTATAAACATGAGTTCATAGTTTCCTGTCATAATCATGGAAAAATCGCCCTGCAACCAGGAGGTCATATTTTGAATGAGATCATTTTTATAGGCAAAAAAGGTCGATGTCGAATTTATTATATTACCGAAGACGAGTCCGACTAAGGGAATAAATATCGCATCTTTAAACTTAATCTTTTCTAGTAATTTCATAAAAATGAAGGTTCCTAGTAAAGCAAAAATAAAGGAAACAAGCATTTTTTGTAAGGGGTTAGCCCCAGCAAATATCATAATAGCTACTAAGATCCCTAGCCTTGCCGAGTCTAGGGTCCCCGCCGTTGTCGGTGAGACAAATTTATTTTGACTAAGTTGTTGCATAATAAGGCCGGCTACACTCATGCTTGCCCCTGCAATTAGTATACTCATTAACCGGGGTAGACGACTATTTAACAAAATGTGTCTTTGATCTTCAGTTAATGAGAAAATGTCAAAAATTGATACTTGAGAAACTCCTAAAAAGATTGAAGTAATGGATAATAAAATAAGTGAAATGACTAAGTAACGTATTTTCATATACAGATATCCTTTAAGATAAGAATGATTATCAATTAACACTCAATCTAATTAGGAATGATATTCATTATCAATTAGATTGCTATTTTCAGTATAGCAGAAATAAGTTGCTAGTCAATCAAATGTTACTATATAAGCTACATCGCAATTGCCCTATTCACTCATCATCATTTCTTGTAATCGCTCCATAAAAATACCTTTGTTTTTCTATAAAAAAATAGGAATTTCCGTTATAAAAGTAACAGAAATTCCTAGGCTAAAGAAGTATAAAGTTTATTTTTATCATTTTATTCACAAGCATCTCCATGACAGTATTTTGTTTTATTTAATTTGCCTTTTTCCTTACTAAAAACACTCCCATCCCTTTTCCATACTGTTTTTAAAACTTCTAAAAAGCTTTCGACTGGCTGGGCTCCCGACAGGGCATATTTTTCATTAATAACGAAAAAAGGAACGCCTTGCACTTTCATTTCTTTTGCTAGTTCTATATCTTCTTTTACAGATCTTCCATATTTACAGGTCTCAATCACTTTCTCTGCTTCTGATTTTTCTACGCCGGCTTTTACCGCTAAAGACACTAATGTTTTTTCTTCACTAATGTTTTCATTATTTGTAAAATATGCTTCAAATAAATTGGTGATTAATTGTTCAGATGCACCTACTGTTTCCGCATGTTTAACCATACGATGAATATCATAGGTGCTAATATGGAGTAACTTTTCAAAATTAAACTTTATCCCAACTTCTTTTCCCTGGATCTTCAATTGCTCATTCATAATGTTTATTTGTTTTTCAGGCATGCGATATTTTTTAGCCAATGCTTTGTTTACATAAATTTCATTCTCATGATCCTGGGGATTGTTCAGTTGAAAACTTTTAAATTTCAAAAAAACCTTTTCTTTATGAGCAAATTCCTCTAAGGCCAATTCTAAATTTCGTTTGCCTAGAAAACAAAAAGGACAAACAAAATCTGACCATATCTCTATTTTCATAGGACACCCCCCACTTTCTTATAGGTCATTGTACCATAGCTTACGCAGAAAATATTGTTTACTGCTTAAAAATTTAGGGATATCCTAGATCAATTAGTTAATGTTCAAACCCTTCTTCACGGTCGACATACCGTCCATAATCAGGTATGGCTAAATCATCAAAGTCTTCAACCAATTTTTTAAGTTGCTCTTTCAATTGAACTCCCTCTAAAGCAATCCCATGCCCCGGAACGACTATACTTGGATTTAATAAGAATAACTTCTCTACGGAATTCCAAGCCGCATTCCAGTCAGTTGTTAAATATCTTGGGGGACCATTGATCTCTGGTGTTTGCATAAGCACATTATAAAAGGAATCCTGCCGCACAGTAATAAAAGCATCCCCTGATAATAGAATGCGGTCTTTATCCCTAAAAAATGACACATGCCCCGGTGAATGACCTGGGGTATGTAGCCAACGCCACTGATCTAGACCTGGCATTTTACCGTCCTCTGGCAAGGGCTTTAATGCCTTACCTAACTGAAGGGGTTCGACTGGAAAGATCGGTGAAATTTTAGCGAGTAAACCTCCCTCAACCGTGCTGTCTGGCTTTGGATAGCTTTCCTTTCCTGTTAAGTAGGGAAACTCTAACTCATGAGCATAAACTGGGACACCCCAATGTTTTACTAAATCAACTAATCCCCCGACATGATCAAAATGACCGTGGGTTAAAATAATCGCTTCCGGTCGGCTGTCCCGACCAAATCTTTCCTCTGCTACTTGCAAAATCTCCTTAGCAGCAAAGGGTAGTCCTGTGTCGATTAAATACCAGTAATCATCCTCTGGGTCTCCGAGAAAAACGATATTTACAATTTGATCCGTATAATAAAAAATGTCCCTCGCTACCTCTCTACCCTTTCGACTATTAATAGATGTCATGGGGATGTAGCGTTGATCGGCTCCAGGATAAATCTCCTTATCCATACAATCACCTCTTTCTATTATTGTTAAGTAATTTCAAAAAAATATGCAGAGAGTTTGAAAAGATAAGCTTTGCTACATAAAAAGGGTATTTATAAAAATGTGTAATTCAACGATTATAACTTACTTCGTTACAATCACATTGGTAATTTCCTAAAATAAATTTTATAAATGATGTCAAAGCTATTGGTCTTATATTATTTTATTTTTAATCTAAAACAAGGAAACTACTTTCGATAGTTCTAAAAAACAAAGGACCTCAGTAAAATACTAAAGTCCTTTTAGTAACGATTTATTCAGTTTTCCTAACTCTCGCCAAATTACTCATCCATATCTAATAAAGAACGGCCCATGATTTCGACCCTATTTGTATTTTTAAGTTCCGTTAAATTTTTAACACCGATACCGAACATGACCATTTTTAGCTCGAATTCAATTTGTTCCATTGTAAATAAAACTGATTCTACATTTTCTGTTGCAGCTTGAAGAAGTTGTCTCGCAAAGCCGATTAGATCCGCACCGATTGTGATTGCCTTAGCAGCGTCATGGCCTGTCTTCATGCCACCACTAGCTACAAGGGGAACGTCTTTTAGCCTACTTCTAACAGAAACGATACAATCCTTCGTCGGAATTCCCCAACTGTTAAAGGCTTCTGCTGCGTGAATCCTTAGTGGATCCTTTGACCGAAATTTCTCAACCTGACTCCAAGAAGTCCCCCCAGCACCCGCAACATCAATATAAGATATACCTACATTATACAATTTTTCAGCCACAGTTCCGTCAATACCAAAACCAACTTCTTTAACTCCTACTGGTACATCTATGCTTTTACAAACCTCCTCGATTTTAGGAAGCAAGTTTTCAAAATTTAAATCGCCTTCATCTTGGACGACTTCTTGCAAACTATTTAAATGAAAAACGAGGGAATCAGCTTCGGTTAAATCAACTAATCGCTGACACTCCCCAGCACCGTAACCATAGTTAAGTTGCACCGCCCCTAAATTTGCAATTAACGGAACAGACTTTGCATATTTACGAATCATAAAGGAGTCTTCATGGGCATCGCTCTCTAATAAAGCCCGAGTAGAACCTAGTCCAATCGCCCAGCCTTTCTCCTCAGCGGCTTTTCCCAAATTACGGTTGATTTTTTCTGCTAACTCTGAACCTCCCGTCATAGAACTAACTAAAAACGGTGCTTTTAGAGGTTTATTTAAAAAGGAAGTTGACAAATCTATGTCTTTAAAATTAATTTCTGGTAAAGCATTATGAATAAAATTAATTCCTTCTAACCCTGTTGATTTATTAACCCCTTCTACATTTTCATCTAAACAAATTCGAATATGTTCAGTTTTACGAACATTAATATCTGCTTCCATCCACATCCACGCCCTTTTCATAATCATTTATAAGTATATGATAACAAATTTGAAGGTAGTTAGCATCGTTTAGAAGGGATGCTAAATAATAAGGCGATCAATCTTCAGTTTTTACGATGTAAATTTTTCATGATTCATTTTACTATTTATAATAAGGCTAGGTATGACCATTAATATTGCCGGAATCATGTAGAAAAAGGAAATTGCATAAAAGCCGCCAACAACTGAAATAAATAAAAAACCAAGGGCTAAACTACTTTTTCTTTCAATGATAAAAGAACTGTATGTTCCTAACACACCACAAAGAATACCTAATATACCAAAATTACCAAAGCTATAAGAATCATCAATCACTGCAAACAATTGCAAAAACAAAGATATAATAATCCCAAGTAAACCACCAATTCTTATGACATGAACCATTTTTCATAACTCCTTTCTATAAGAAAACAAATACATAAAACTGCTGGAAATAAATAAGCACTAAAATATCAAAGCCCAAAAGTAACCAAAACAAAAGTCTTCTATAAAATAAAAACAAAACAGCATTCATAAGCGTAACAAAGGGTAAATAATAAAGGGATAAATCAACATTAACTAAAGTACCTATTTCTTCCAGATCCCAATGACGAGCGATTACAAACAACAAAATGAGTCTCATTACTATAAATAAGGATATAATTATTCCTTTAAAATAAACTAATTTCTTAAAAATAGGAAGGGTTTTTCCATCTTCAAAACTATCCTCCTCTTGCTCGAAAAACTGTGTACCGTAAATTAACTTCTTTTGCCGCTTACAATCTTCACATTTTGAGATATGTTCATCTACTATAGTTTTCGCGTCATCTTCAAGATCATCATATAGCAGTATTAACTCATTCACTAAAACGTGAATTTTACTTTTTTCTTTCATTTTTTCCTCCTCCCTTCAGCTCTTTGAATTAACTTTCTTCTAACTCTAAACAATCTTGACTTAATCGTACTAACAGGCAAATCGAATAAGATGCCCATTTCCTTATATGTATATCCATAATATTCTCTAGCAATAAAAACTAACTTTTCATCCTTAGGGATTGTCGATAGATATTGCTCTATTTTCATATCTTTTATAACGATATTACTAGGCTCTTTAGCATCAACTAACAAATTGTATAAAATATCCCCATCAGCCAGAACCTCATCTTTACTCTTATTAAAAAAGTCAATTAACGTATTTCGAGCAACAACCGTCAACCAACTTCTCATATTTCTAACGTTCGAAATATCGTTAGGTCTAATTAAAATTTTTGTAAAAGTTTCTTGAACAATATCTTCGGACAATTGTTCATCCTTTGTCATCCTTAACAAAAATCTGTTTAAATAATCATAATTATCTTTATATATCTGTTCAATCTCCCTAAAAATATCCATTGACAGAACCCCTTTTTTCCGCTCCTATATGTAAGACTGTTTCTACTCATGAAAAGTTGCAACATTTTTCATTTTTAGCGTAATATAAATAAAAAACAGCGGTAGATATTAAGGAATACCTATCGCTTAAATAGTTATATTATTTGTCATTCATATCGTTTGGATTTGGACCCTTTCTTTTGTTCTGATTAATCCCTTCTATCTGTTCCATATCTTCTTTTGTTAATTCAAAATCAAACAAATTAAAGTTTTCTTCGATTCGTGAAGGCGTGACAGACTTCGGAATAACAATTGCGCCCGAATCAATCTGCCAACGAAGGCCGATTTGAGCTGGTGTTTTACCATATTTTTCAGCCAATTCCTTGAGCAGTTCATCCTCTAAGACAGCTCCCCCAGTCATTAAGGGACTCCAGGACTGAAGGTAAATCTTATTCTTCTCACAAAACTCCTTTAGTTCCTCCTGCTGAAAATATGGATGCCTCTCCACTTGATTGACGACAGGAACGACGTCACACTCCTGAAGTAACCTTTCTAAATGTTCAATATGGAAGTTACACACCCCAATGGCACGAACCCGCCCCTCCTCATATAGCTTCTCAAGGGCCTTATAGCTTTCAACAAACTGATCATATTTCGGTACCGGCCAGTGAATTAAATATAAATCCACATAGTCAAGACCTAATAACTCTAAACTTCTATCATAGGCAGCTAAGGTTTCTTCATAGCCGTGGTCTGAATTCCAAACCTTTGTCGTAATAAAAAGCTCTTCTCTAGGAAGGTCACTTGCTTGAATCGCCCTTCCAACACCTGCCTCATTCTCATAAACCGTGGCCGTATCAATTAATCGATAGCCAACATCAAAGGCCTTTAAAACCGCTTGATCCGTTACCTCATCCGGCACCTGCCACAAACCAAAACCTAACTGAGGTATTTTTACACCATTATTTAATGTTATGTATTTCATATTATTTCTCCCTTTATTTTTTGCTAAAAAACACTTTTCCTCATGATCATTTACCATGCCCGTCGCCTGCATAAAAGCATATAAAATCGTCGGACCGACAAAGCTAAAGCCACGCTTCTTCAAATCCTTGCTAATCAAAATCGACTCGTCCGAATAGGCCGGCACGTCCTCCTTCGACCGCCAGACTTGTACTTTTGGTTTATGATCAACAAATCGCCAAATATAGTTCGAGAAACTCCCGAACTCTTTTTGAATTTGCAAGAAAGCCCTCGCATTCGTGACGACAGACCTAATTTTCAGTTCATTTCTTATAATCCCATCATTTTGCAAAAGCTGCTTAATCTCAGAATCGCCATACTCACTAATTTTTTCAGCGTCAAAGTTATGAAAGGCTCGGCGATAATTGTCCCTTCGTTTTAAAATTGTCAACCAACTAAGGCCTGCCTGGGCACCTTCAAGAGTGAGCATTTCAAATAAGTACCGGTCGTCATAAGCGGGGACACCCCACTCCTCATCATGATATTTCACGTAAATCGGATCTGTTGTCACCCAGGAACATCGCTCCTTGTCACTCAAGGGACTTCACAACTTCATTTTCTTCGTAGGAGATCCAGTCACTGAAACTACCTGGGTACAATTTGACCTTTTTGAATCCAGCGAGTTTTAGGCCGATGACGTTTGAGCAGGCAGAAACTCCTGAACCGCAGGAGATGATAAGCTCTTTATCCTTCGGTAGGCTGGAGAAAACCTCTTCTAATTGTTTTTTGTCTTTAAAAGTACCGTCTTCCTTGTATACATTAATGTAATGATAATTGATGGCACCTGGAATGTGGCCGGCTTTTTTATAAAGAGGTTCCTCATCTCCCCGGTATCTACTGGGGGCCCGGGAGTCGATGAGAATCGTCTCTCCATCCTGTAATTTATCTTTTACCTCTTCGATTGTCACGAATAGGTTTTCCCGGACCTTAGCCTTGAGGTCTTTCTTCTTGGCGGTAGGGATTTTTCCTGTCACCTCAAAACCTTTATCCTTCCATCTTTTATAGCCTCCGTCGAGGATGTATAAATGTTCCAATCCGATATAATATAGCGTCCACCAAGCTCGAGCGGCAAAGATTTTATTATCTTCATCATATATAAGGACCTTGGTCTTTTCGTCAATTCCAAGTTTACCAAGCTTTTCTGCTAGTTGATCTGGGTTTGGCAGGGGATTTTCCCCTCCGTGAACTTGGGCGGGACTTGCAAGGTCTTTCTTTAAATCAATGTAGTAGGCCCCTGGAATATGATCCCTTTCATAGGCCCTTCTTCCAGCTTGTTCATCTTGTAGATCAAAACGAACATCTAAAATGACGATATTGTCTGATTTGCTAAGTTCTTCCCTTAATGTTTCAACTGTCATCATATTAGGCATAGATTTTTTCCTCCTTACATTTTTAAAAGTAAAGGTAACTTAAACTTAAAGGATAGGGATAAAATATGCAAAAATTAGCTATAAAAACTTTATCTTATGCTAAAATATTTATAGGAGATGATAAATATGAAGGAAAAATTAATTAAACGACTAAGTACATATGCAAAAGTAGATACTCAATCCAAGGAAGCGAGCGACACGGTTCCTACGACAAAGGGCCAGCGGGAGCTTGCGGAGATGCTGGTTCAGGAACTTAAGGAAATCGGGATGACAGATGTGACGATGGATGAAAATAGTTACGTCTTTGCGACCCTGCCAGCAAATACGGATAAGGAGGTTAAAACGATTGGATTTTTAGCCCACTTAGATACGGCAACAGAAGTGACGGGTAAAAATGTGAATCCGCAAATTGTCGAAAATTATGACGGGGGTGATATCCTTTTAAATGAAGAAATGCAAGTTGTATTATCTCCGGAGGAATTTCCACAGCTTAAGAATTATAAGGGCCACACCTTAATGACAACCGACGGGACGACATTGCTCGGGGCTGATAACAAGGCGGGAATTGCCGAAATTATGACGGCGATGGAGTATTTAATTAACAATCCGGATATTAAGCATGGTGACATTCGCGTCGCCTTTACCCCGGATGAGGAAATTGGTCGCGGACCCCACAATTTCGATGTTGAAAGCTTTAATGCCACTTATGCCTATACGGTAGATGGTGGGCCGATTGGCCAACTACAATATGAAAGTTTTAACGCCGCCCTTGTACGGGCAAACTTTACTGGAAAAAGTGTTCACCCTGGTACTGCCAAGGGGTTTATGATTAATGCAGGAAAAATGGCTGCCGAATATATAAGTAAGTTCCCTGAAAAGGAGAGCCCAGAACATACAGAAGACTATGAAGGCTTTTACCATTTGATTTCTGTTTCAGGGGATGTTGAAACGGCGGAAGTTATTTATATTATTCGGGATTTCGACCGGGACTCCTTTGAAGGGCGAAAGGAAAAAGCGAAACAGTTTGGTAGGGAAATTTTAGAAAAATACGGTGATCATACCGTTCACGTAGAGGTGTCAGATCAATATTACAATATGCGGGAGAAAATTGAGCCAGTTATGGAAGTCGTTGACATTGCCAAAGAAGCCATGAAGAACCTAAATATCGAGCCGGTTATTGAGCCGATTCGTGGTGGTACGGACGGTTCCCAGCTTTCCTACATGGGACTTCCAACACCGAATATCTTTACCGGTGGAGAAAACTTCCACGGTCCCTATGAATTTGCCTCGATTGATGATATGGAAAAAGCGACAAAGGTTATTGTAGAAATTTGTAAGCTGTATGAAATGAAAGCTTAAATACAAAAATGCGGTTATGTCTAGTTGAATAAACATAACCGCATTTTTCATTACGCTTCCTGACTTTCCATCATCGGATGTTTCCTCTTATACATAATTAAGAAGTAGCTTAGGGTTAAAAGTAGAGAAAGGACTGTGAAAATAGCTAAAATAAAGCTTGTTTGCCACATGATCCCAAATTCTCCACTAGATATAACTGCTTTAAATCCTGTTACAGTGTAAGTCATCGGAAGCAGTGCATTAAAGGGCTGTAAAATCTTTGGAATTAATTCCAATGGGAAAGTCCCAGCACTTGTCGTTAACTGTAATATCAAAATGATAATCGCAAGAAAGCGACCTGGATCATCAAAGCAAGTGACTAGAAATTGAATGAGTGCGATAAAGGTCCAACTTGTAAAAATTGCATACATATAAAATAGTGGGACGCTTTGCACTTCGATGCCAAGGCCAAATAATAGTAAACTCGCCACGAGTAGGGCTTGTAAAACCCCAATCACTCCGAGGCCAGCGGTTTTCCTTAAAAACCAATTAAACCCACTAGTAGGGGTGATTGTCGGCGCCCTTAAGGGATAAACAATCGATAGTAGTAGAGCCCCAACGTACAATCCAAGGGATATGAAGTAAGGTGCAAAGCCTGTACCATAATTCGGTACTTCATTTACTTTTTCAGTATCTACTTCTACAGGGTTGGCCATCATATTGTAGGTTTCTTCCGTCGCCTGAAAGTCCTTTGCTTCACCCGCTGCTTCAGACATTTCCGCATGGAATTCCTCTGTTCCGTCCTTTAGGCTATCAGTTCCTTCGGCTAACTCCTCAGAGCCGTCTGCAAGCTCATCGGCCCCATCCTTTAGTTGATGGGCTCCTTCATCAATTTGATTTATTCCGTCATATAGCTCGATTGATCCTTCCGTAAGTTCTATGCTTCCATCCTTCGCTTCACTAAATTTACTTGTAAACAAATTAACTTGGGAAAGATAATTGCTTTGTCCCTCGGATAAAACTTTAGCTCCTTCGGTGAGTTCTTTCGTTCCAGAAGCTAATTCTTCTATCCCCTTTTGTAAAGTTCGTTGCCCATCATTAATTTCCTTTGTTCCTTCTTGAAGTAAGGTAAAGGCGGGCTTTGTCCCTTTAGCTATACTTTTTTCGATATCCTTAGTACCCTCCTCTAAGGAGTTACCTAGTCCCTCAGAAAACTGCGAAAATCCAACCGACACCCTCTGTTCTGTTTTTCCAACAGCATAAAAAACTCCTTCTTCGATGGATTTCTCTATTTCTTGCTGTTTCCTAGCAAGGGCGCTCTGTGTATCTGGCATTTCATCCTTAATTCCCCCGGCAATTTGAAGTTTTAAATTAGCTTCTAGCTGTTCCTCCGTTGGAGCCTTTTCCATGGCACCCTTTATGATTGCTTCTACTATTTCCTCGGGTATATCCGCCTGTTTCATTGCTAAGGAAATTTGTCCAACAAGTTCTCCCTGTTGTTTTGAAATTTCCCTTGCTAACTCAGCGGAAAGCCCTTCTGCGATTTGCAGGGGTAATTGGTCTGCAACTTCCCCGACCTTCATTAATTCTTTACCTATTTCTTTATTCAATTCCTTTGAAAGTTGAGTCGCTAGTCCCTCCGGGTTCTTAGATGACGCCCCTAGACCGTCAATGACTCCATCTTCAAGCTGACTTAAACCGGCCATTAATTGTTTACTACTTTGTTCGAGGGCCTTATTAATTTCCCCGCCAATTTGTTTTGGCAATTGGAGTTCTAGTTGCTCTAGTCCTTGGGATAATGCCCCGGTTCCATCAACTAAACCTGGCAAGTGTTTATTTATTTCTGCTGAACCAGCTTGAGCACTATTGATGCCCCCGGTTAATTCCTTAGAACCCTCCCGCAATTGTCTAGCCCCATCCAACAGTTGACCACTAGCATCATATAACTGATTGACACCATCACTGAGCTCCTCTGTTCCGTCAACGAGTTTTCCAGCACCTTTCTTAAGTTCTTCTGTACCATCGACAAACTCAATTGAACTTTCGGCTAAACTTCTTAAATGATCCTTTAACAAGTGGGTATTGTCCCTTATTTCCCCTGCCCCGTCATCTAGTTCCTTCGTTGCATCCTCTGCATCGGCTAAGCCGTCAGCTACCTCCTCAATTTTCTCAAAAATAGTTTCTGTATAGGTTTCAATTATATTTTCTTCAAGTGCTTGTTCAATTTGAAGCATTGCCGTTTCACCCATTTGGGAGGCGAGGAAATTATAACTTTCATTAGGTACATAACGGAGGTGTAATTTTTCTGGATGATCGTCCATTAATGTCGTTGCATTTTTCGAAAAGTCTTTTGGAATTTCAATTAAAATATAATAATCCTCACTCTCTAATCCTTCATAACCTACTTGACGGTTGACAAAGTGAAAATCAAAATCCTCCTCTTCCTTCAACCGATCGACAAGTTCGTTCCCGAGTTCAAATAACTCACCTTCGTATTCATAAGGAAGATCTTCATTTACGATGGCGACAGGGATATCATCTATACGATCATAGGGATCCCAAAAGGCCCATAGGAACATACCGGCATACAGTAGGGGTACGAATATAACCGCTATAATGGCAATCATTAGCTTTTTTTCTTTAAAAATCGCTAAGGATTCTTGACTAAACATTCTTTTAAACAAAATAAACTCCTCCTAGTAACGCTTGACTACTTTATTCATTCAGTCATTTTATTCCAAAAAAATATATGACTGATTTCCTTATTTGGTCAACACCTTGTAAAAATAAAAGGATTACTCGGATAATCCTTTAAATAAATAAAATTCAAATAAGCTAGCAATATCTTCCTTTGTAAGGGGTTCCCGGCTTTTCTCCCAATCAAATATTAAGGCAATGTACAATTTGAAAATAACATAAGCCGTCAGCTCCGGGTCACATTCCCTAATTTCTCCGTTTTCAATCGCTAATTTAACCTTTTCTTCAATAAAGGATAAAATCGTTTCTTCAAATTTTTGCATCATTACTTCAACCGCAGGGGTTCCGAGATCCCGCTTCTCCTGAAATAACTTGATAATTAGTTGATGCTCACGACGATATTCAAGCATTTTATAAACCGCTTGGTGAACCTTCTCTTGAAAGGATAGCTCATCTTCAATCGCTGTCTTTGCTGCTGCTTGCATTTCTTCAATCAGGGTAATAACAATTTCGTTAAACAATTCCTCCTTATTTTTAAAGAAGGTATAAATTGTCCCCTTACCGACATTAGCTAGACGAGCAACTTGATCCATCGTTGTATTTTTATATCCATACAAAGCAAAGGATTCACTGGCTGCCTTGACAATTTCCGACCTTCGATCAATCGACACTTATCCCACCTCCGTCAAAAATGACCATTTGAACGTTTTGGTCATTAAGTAAAATATTAACACGGTTTTTTTATAAAAACAACTATTTTAATTTTCTTAGTAAGATTTATTGTTACTTATGAGGGAAATTCTTTAATAAAACTAATCTATTAGTGTGAGTGGAGCTGTTTATAATGAAGGATTCTAATATTAAGGAGCCACGCTTATCTTCCCGGATACAAGCAATGAAATTCTCAGCGGTTTCCCTTCCGTGTTGAAGAACATTTAGGAGGATATTTTCAAGGACCCGTTCTCAAGCACTTTATCCCAAAAATAAAGAGATTAGCTTGAGGGATCTTGCTATGAACGATTGTCTGGCGTTTTTGAAATTCATCATGTGGCTCGATATTACTATCGTGACACCGAAATTCTCATTTAGTTTTTTAAATAGCCCACGTATTTCTATCACTCCAAAGGGGTGTAATCCAGGCCTTTCTACTAATGTCCCTATATTTTTTCCAGCCCTTTGAATATCTCTTTCTCCCGAATGCTCGAAAAGTTCAAGCGATCCCTTAGCAGGCTTCGTTAGACCGGTAATTAATCGAATTAATGGAGTCTTTCCAGTTCCATTTAAACCGATAAAACCGTAAATCGAAGCCTCCTTAAAATCATCCTCTCCCCATACAGACACAAAAATATTCTCCTT
>Ga0079225_10000622_pt1 | contig 19252 bp, 19 predicted proteins | sample Poulit2012_FD_76344 | JGI IMG/M metagenome (GOLD analysis project Ga0079225, IMG submission 76344) | Agricultural soil microbial communities from Georgia to study Nitrogen management - Poultry litter 2012 | ecosystem: Environmental > Terrestrial > Soil > Agricultural land | place: USA: Georgia... | reverse complement strand
CATCGCCACTTTCCGGGATGTCCGGATAATGAGTGCCGTTGAAATTTTACACGGAGGCCGGCAACAGTATTTGCCGGCCCCGGTGGAGCGTACGGAGGCCGGTAACAGGGTTTGCCGGCCTCCGTTTCCGGTTTTTGCAGTTTTACCAATCACGCAAAAAGCAAAGACACACCGGCCGAAGCCGGTGTGTCCCGAATATCAGAACGGTTACTTCTCATCCAGGTTGTAGAAGGAGGAGAGGCCGTCGTATTTTGCTGTTTCGAAGAGTTCATCTTCGATGCGGAGCAGCTGGTTGTATTTGGCAACACGGTCTGTACGGGATGGTGCACCTGTTTTGATCTGGCCGGCGTTGACTGCCACTGCGATGTCGGCGATTGTCGTATCTTCCGTTTCACCGGAACGGTGGGAGATGACTGCAGTGTAGCCTGCGCGTTTGGCCATTTCGATCGCTTCGAATGTTTCTGTAAGCGTACCGATCTGGTTCACTTTGATGAGGATGGAGTTGCCGACACCCTCTTCGATTGCGCGTGCGAGTTTTTCTGTGTTTGTAACGAACAGGTCGTCACCCACGAGCTGCACTTTGGAACCGAGTTTCTCTGTAAGGAGCCTTGTACCTTCCCAGTCGTTTTCATCCAGTCCGTCTTCGATGGAGATGATCGGATATTTATCGATCATTTCTGCATACCAGTTGACCATATCTTCTGAAGAGTAGGATTTACCTTCGCCTTTGAGTTCGTATTTTCCTGTATCTGCATCATAGAACTCGCTGGACGCTGCATCCATTGCAAGACGGATCTGTTCGCCCGGCTTATAACCTGCTTTCTCCACTGCTTCGATGATCGTGGAGAGCGCCTCTTCGTTGGAACCGAGGTTCGGAGCGAATCCGCCTTCGTCTCCCACACCTGTGTTGTAGCCTTTTTCGTTCAGGACTTTCTTGAGGTTGTGGAAGATTTCAGCGCCCATGCGGAGGGCTTCCTTGAAGGACTCCGCCCCTACAGGCATAATCATGAACTCCTGAATATCCACATTGTTGTCGGCGTGCTCTCCGCCGTTAATGATGTTCATCATCGGTACAGGAAGCTGTACTGCATTGAATCCGCCGAGATATTTATAGAGCGGCTGACCCATGAAGTCCGCTGCCGCTTTGGCAACAGCCATGGAAACGCCAAGGATGGCGTTCGCGCCAAGATCGCCTTTGTTATCCGTACCGTCAAGCGCGATCATCATCTTATCGATGGAAACCTGCTCGAGTACGCTGAAGTCACCGTCGACAAGTTCCGGTCCGATCTTTTCGTTGACATTCTCAACAGCTTTCTCCACACCTTTTCCAAGGTAGCGCGTGTCATCTGCATCGCGGAGTTCCACTGCTTCGTATTCACCGGTTGAGGCACCGGATGGCACCAGTGCGCGGCCGAAAGCACCACTTTCTGTAAGAACTTCCACCTCGACTGTCGGGTTTCCGCGGGAGTCGAGTACTTCGCGTGCATAAACATCTGTAATTAATGGCATATCCAGTTCTCCTTTTAATTGGTTTTATAAGTTCATTATCCGGGATTAATAAAGATATTACAAACTTTTATCTGATCAGGCTTTCGCCGTCCATCTCTTCGGGTTTTTCAAGCCCCATCAGATCGAGAAGTGTCGGTGCCAGGTCTGCAAGTCTGCCGCCGCTCCTCACTTCTGCGCCTTCCTTTGTCACGATGACAGGCACCGGATTTGTCGTGTGCGTTGTCATCGGCTTGCCGTCAGGGGATGTGACTTCGTCCGAGTTTCCGTGGTCGGCTGTGATGATCACCGTGCCGCCCTGATCGATGATTTCATCGACAATAGGCCCGAGGCATTCATCAACCGCTTCGATGGCTTTGACTGTCGGCTCAAGCTTGCCGCTGTGCCCCACCATATCCGGGTTGGCGAAGTTCAGGAGTATGAGATCAAGGTCCTTTTTGGCAAGTTCCTCCATGCATCTGTCCTTCACTTCATATGCGCTCATTTCCGGCTTGAGGTCGTATGTGGGCACTTTCGGGGAATCCACAAGCACCCTGCGCTCACCGTCGAATTCATCATGACGGCCGCCGCTCATGAAATAGGTCACGTGCGGATATTTCTCGGTCTCGGCGATGCGGAGCTGCTTTTTGCCTGCCTTTGCAGTCACTTCGCCGATCGTATTGATGACGTCCTCTTTTTCGAATACGACATCAGCGCGTACATTGTCACTGTATTTTGTAAATGTGACGAACTTCAGATCCGAATACTTCCTGTCTATTTCAAAACCCATGAATTCTTCATTTGTGTAGACTTCAGACAGTTGTGCCGCACGGTCCGGGCGGAAGTTGTAGAAGATGACGGCGTCATCGTTCATCACACCGTGGTCATAGTCCCCGTCGTGATCGAAGATGACGAACGGCTTGACGAATTCATCATAGATGCCTTCGTCGTAGCTCGCCTGGATGCCTTCTGCGGCAGAATTGAAACGCGGCCCTTCACCGTTTGAAATCGCCTGGTAGGCTACCTCCTCACGGTCCCATCTCTGGTCACGGTCCATAGCATAATAGCGGCCGCTTACCGTTGCGAACTCACCGATGCCGATTTCCTCAAATTGCCTTTCGGACTCTTCGACGTATTCCAGTGCGGATTCCTGGTTCACATCACGCCCGTCAAGGAAGGCATGGACATAGACATGGTCAAGCCCCTTCTCCTTCGCCATTTTGAGGATGGCGAACATATGTTCATAATGGGAATGGACGCCGCCGTCACTGAGCAGTCCCATCACGTGAAGTGCGCTGTCGTTGTCATTCACATGGTCCATTGCACCGAGCAGGACCTGATTGTCGAAGAAATCGCCGTTTTCGATGGATTTGTTGATGCGTGTCAGACTCTGATAGACGACGCGGCCGGCACCGATATTGAGGTGGCCGACTTCCGAGTTGCCCATCTGGCCTTCCGGGAGACCTACATCAAGACCGCATGCAGACAGTTCATTATGCGGGTATTTCTCAAAGAAGCGGTCGAAATTCGGCTTGTCGGCAGCCTTGACCGCATTCCCTTTCACTTCATCCCTGTTGGCGAAGCCGTCAAGGATGATCAGTCCAACTGGTCCGGTCATTGTTTAGCACCTTCCACCAGCGCCATGAAGGATTCAGACTCGAGGGACGCACCGCCGACAAGTGCACCATCGATATGCTCCTGTGACATGTATTCTTCAACGTTTGCAGGTTTCACGGAACCACCGTACTGGATGCGGATGGCATCTGCTGTCTCCTCGTCGTATAGAGAAGCAACCGTTGCACGGACATGACCGCACATTTCGTTCGCGTCAGCGCTTGTCGCTGATTTGCCAGTACCGATCGCCCAGATCGGCTCGTATGCGATGACAGATGCTTTCACCTGGTCTGAAGACAGGTCCGCGAGCGCTTTGGTCACCTGGTCTTTAACTCGGGACTCAGCCTTGCCGCCTTCCCGTTCCTCGTCCGTTTCACCACAGCAGATGATTGGTACAAGTCCCTTTGCATGCAGGGCATGCGCTTTCCTATTGACTGTTTCATCCGTCTCAGCGAAATGTTCACGGCGTTCAGAGTGGCCGACGATGACATACTTCACACCGAGGTCTTCGAGCATTGCCGGGGACACTTCCCCCGTGAATGCACCGCTGTCTTCGAAATGGCTGTTCTCGGCACCAATGCCGAGCTCTGAACCTTCAGCTTTTGCCACAAGTGAAGGGAGATGGATGAACGGTGCGCAGATGGCACTTTCCACTTCATCCTTCTTCGGCAGAGCGCCGAGTGCGTCGATGAATGCATCCCCTTCTGAAACTGTCTTGTTCATCTTCCAGTTACCTGCTATAAATGGTGTTCTCATATACATCCTCCTAGTATCATTTGGTTTCACCTGCTACTATTTATCGTCTATGACTGTGAGTCCCGGAAGCTCTTTACCTTCAAGATATTCCAGTGAAGCACCGCCGCCTGTTGAAATGTGGGAGAAATCATCCGCATAACCAAGGTCCATCGCCGCCGCCGCAGAATCACCGCCGCCGATGATTGTCGTCGCATCTTCGAGTTCGGCAATCGCCTTGCAGACGCCGATTGTGCCTTTTGCGAATGCTTCCATTTCGAACACACCCATCGGTCCGTTCCAGACGACCGTGTGAGCACCGTCCAGCACTTTCCTGAATGCGTTGATGCTGCCTTCACCGATGTCCAGGCATTCTTTGTCCGCCGGAATTTCATCGACGGAAACCGTTTCATGTGCTGCATCCGGGGCGAAGTCGTCCGCTGCTACAACATCCACGGGCAGGACGATCTTATTGCCCGCCTTCTCAAGCAGGGAGCCGGCGAGTTCAATCTTGTCTTCCTCAAGCAGTGACTTGCCGATCTCTTTCCCCTGTGATTTGAGGAACGTGTAGGCCATGCCGCCGCCGATGATCACTTTGTCCGCTTTGGAGAGTACATTTTCGATGACACCGATCTTATCGGAAACTTTTGCACCGCCGAGGATTGCCACGAACGGACGCTCAGGCGCATCGATTGCACCGCCGATGAAATCAATTTCCTTTTGCATGAGATAGCCGGAAACTGTTTCGATGTTGGAACCGACTCCGACGTTGGATGCATGGCTGCGGTGCGCTGTACCGAACGCATCGTTTACGAAAACGTCACCGAGGGAAGCCCAGTATTTGCCGAGCTCTGCATCGTTGCCGCTTTCCTTCTTGCCGTCAAGATCTTCGAAGCGTGTATTCTCAAAGAGAAGGATTTCCCCGTCTTCCAGGGCACTGACTGCATTCTCGAGCTCTTCGCCCCTCGTGTGGGGGACGAATACTACTTCTTTACCCAATTTCTCAGAAAGTTTGTCGGCAACAGGCTGGAGTGTCAGCTCCTTTTTGTCCTCTTCCGTCTTCACTTTGCCGAGGTGGGAGAATAAAATGACGCGTCCCCCCTGATCGAGCACGTATTCGATTGTCGGGAGCGCCTGAACAATGCGGTTGTCGTTCGTGATTTCCCCGTCCGACATCGGGACGTTGAGGTCTGCACGGAGCAATACCTTCCTGCCCTTCAATTGTACATCTTCTACAGTTTTTTTCATCGTCTTGCCTCCAATACTTTTATTCTCCTTCATTATACCCATTGTACAAATCTAAATAAATAAAAACGGGCGGTTCCCCGCCCGTTCTGGATTAAAGAGTTATTTGTTCGTCGCCAAGTGATGAAGTGTCCTTACGAGCTGGGAAGTGTAAGACATTTCGTTATCGTACCATGCAACAGCACGTACAAGTTGTTTTCCTTCTACATCCATTACTCGTGTCTGTGTCGCATCGAACAAAAAGCCTTCAGTGATTCCGATGATGTCGGAAGAGACGATCTGGTCGTCAGTGTAGCCGAATGAAGGGTTTTTCGCCGCTTTCATCACTTCGTTCACTTCATCCACTGTTACGTTTTTATCAAGGACAGCTGTCACTTCAGTGAGTGAACCGGTTGCCACCGGTACACGCTGGGCACCGCCGTCAAGTTTTCCGTCAAGTTCAGGGATGACCTGTCCGATCGCCTTCGCTGCACCTGTTGAATTTGGAACGATGTTCATCGCAGCAGCGCGTGCACGGCGGTAGTCACCTTTTGGATGCGGCGCATCCAATGTGTTCTGGTCGCCGGTATAGGCGTGGATTGTTGTCATGAGACCGTGGTTGAGTCCGAATTTGTCATTCAGGACTTTGACTACAGGCGCAAGACAGTTTGTCGTACATGAAGCTGCTGAGACGATCTCTTCGGAGCCGTCAAGCACATCTTCGTTCACGCCGAAGACGACTGTCTTCATATTGCCTTTACCAGGTGCGGAAACAAGCACTTTCTTAGCGCCCGCTTCGATGTGTTTCCTTGCGCCTTCCTCGTCTGTGAAGAAACCTGTACATTCAAGGACGATATCGATGTCAAGGTCGCCCCATGGAAGCTGTGCAGGATCTTTCTGGTTGAAGGATTTCACTTCCCGGCCGTTGATCTTGAAGCCGCCCTCGATCTGTTCGAGTTCACCTTCGAAACGTCCCTGCGTTGTATCATATTTCATGAGATGGGCGAGGAAATCGTCATCAGTCAGGTCATTGACCGCTACCACTTCGAGGTCCTCGTAATTCTGAATCACCCTTGCTGCAAGTCTTCCGATACGTCCAAATCCATTAATTGCTACTCTTACCATAATATATGGCCTCCTTGATTATATAACTAGATTGTTCAGCTGTTTAACAAATACTCTGCGATTGTCTCATCGATGAAAAGCAGTGTATTCTTCGGGGCAATTTTCATATATGCCCGCACTGCCTCTTTCTTGCTGCTGCCGCCTGCAACTGCGAGGACTGCCTGCTTGCTTTCAAGATCTTCAAGTTGAAGTCCGATGGTCTTCACTTTGCGTAAAATGTCACCTTCAGCATCGAAATAATAGCCGAATGTCTCACCGACAGCCCCTTTTTCACGGAGCTGGCCGTGTACATCTTCTGAGACGTTGCGCCTCTCGGCCATCGTAAATGCCTCGCCGATACCATGGAGCACAAAGTCAGATGCCTGATTCAGCTCTGTCACTTCCTTCACCGCCGGCTCGAGCTTGAGCGATTCCAGTGCGTTATCCCCGACATTGTCCGGGGCATACAGCACTTTGTGACCACTCTCTGTTGCGACTGCCAGACGGCTTGCTATGGAGTTGGCCTGGTTGCCCACCTCTTCTCCAAGACCGCCCCTTGCCGGAACAAACAGCAGTTTTTCATCCGTCGGCTTCAGATAGTTTCCAACGTTAGCCATCGTGGATCCGCCGGCGACAGATATGACTGCCCCGTCGAAAAACATCTTCTGAAGTTCTTCAGCCATCATTTTGGACAATTCCTTTTGAAGTTCGGGGTTGCCGTCCGCATCACCGTTCACAATGAAAAAGTCCTTGAGCCCGAACTTTTCCCTGAGGCGGCGTGCAAGATCGCTGCGGCGGTCAATCGTCGTGATGTAGGGGGATAATTCATCCATTACATCAATACCCGCCTGCGACACGGTTATACCCCTCTTATCAATCAGGATCAATCCAAGGGACTGGAGCGTGTCCACTTCCCTGCGCAGTATTCTCTCAGTCAGGTCCAATTTTCTGGCAAGCGTACGCCTGCCGATTGGCTGATTCGCTTCTATCCGCTTCAATAGTTCAAAACGTTTTAAAAGCTCATCTATGGCTTCCGGGGCGATGCGTCTTTGAATGTTCAACAATCTCTGCCACATGGGCATCAACACCTCTCGCCAATGTGAGACCTATTCCGTCCCACCAGGGACAAAAAAATAACTACATGTTTAATATAGCACATATATTAAAAAATGCAATTATTTCTGCCCGGGCAGCTTTGATTCATATTTTACTTTTACCCAAATATTCTTTTAAGTAATCATATACCCGGACAAAGTCGATGAGTCCTTCCTGGACGACTTCCCCCTTATGTTTGAGCACCGGTACGCGCACCATATACTCCTGCTGGAGCCGATCATCCTCATCGATATCGAATGATGTCAGTTTCACTTTATTGTACCTGAGCTCAGACAATGCCAGTTTGATCTGTTCACGTCCGTCATCGCAAAGCTGACAGTTCTTCCTTGTATAATAAACGAGCTCTAACATGCCTAAGCCTCTTTCCTGCCGAATTTGTTTTTCACCGTACGGACGACCTGATCTGCCATTTCCGTACTGATGATGCCAAGCGCTATCGCACCTGACACGAGTGCCGCCTGAAATGCGTACTCCTGCGCCTCTGTATACTGGTTCATGACCACGTGCCGCATCGCTTCATATGCCGTGCCGCCGGGTACAAGCGGAATGATGCCGCATGTGATGAAGATGATGATCGGCATTTTCATCCTCCTGGAATTGAAGAGCGATACAGCTGTCAGGAAGATGGCCCCGGCGTATGACGCAAGGATCGCATCCGTCCCCCCTTCCCGGAAGAGATAGAAGACAATCCAGCCGACCGCACCCGTGGCACCGCATCCCAGCAGTGCGCGTCTCGGCGCATTGAACAGTATTCCAAAGCCGACTGAAGCAAAGAAGCTGGCGATCAGCTGATAGATATATATCATTGGATTCCCTCCTATGACAGCATGAATACAAGCCCGACGCCTGCACCGATTGCAATGGCAGTAAGCGCAGCTTCCGCACCTTTGACGATACCTGCAAGAAGATGACCGCGGAGCATTTCACGTATCGCGTTTGTAATCAGGACACCCGGCACGAGCGGCATGACACCGGCGATGACAATCGTATCCAGCATCCGTCCCGGCCCGTAGCCCACATAGAGGACGCTCACGATGCCGATGAACAATGCCGCAAAGAACTCGATGAAGAATTTGAGCCTGGTATACCGGAGTACGCCCTCCAATATCAGTACGCCGCCGGCAGCACCGATGAAAGCCGCGGGAACATCGACCAGCGCACCTTCAAACAGATAGAGGAACATGACCCCGATGATGCCGCCCGAAAGCACGACAAGCCAGAACGGGAACATCCGCGCTTCATGGATCGTTTCCAGCTGCTTTATGGCCTCTTTGAGCGGCAGCCCGTCTGATATCCTGCGGGAGAGGTTGTTGATGCTGTCCACTTTTTCCAGGTTGTTCGCGCGCTCTTCTATGCGTACCGTCTGCGTCAGTGCATAATCGTTCATAGAAAAAATAATGACCGTGGGAGTGACGAACACCTGAGCATTTTCAATACCGCAGCTCGACGCGATGCGCGACATCGTGTCTTCTATACGATAGGTCTCCGCTCCATTTTCCAGCAGTATTTTCCCACTGTTTATCGCAATGTAAAATACATCCCGCACAAAGTCTTCACTGTAGACTCTGTCTGGAGCTTCAATGATCTCAAGTTCGCCATTCACACGGCCCACCTCGATTCAATTACACCCCCGGAGAGAATCGAACTCCCATTTTAAGAACCGGAATCTTACGTGTTATCCATTACACCACGGGGGTACGTTTTTATAAGCAATGAAAACATATACAGTATATCAATAATCCCATTTGAATGAAAGAGTTAAATTTACTCTTTTTGCAGCCTTCATTCCGAATGTTTTTCTTTTGACCTTATTTGACTAATATGGTATAACATAATTAGCGCATTAATGAAATGAATATTTTCAGGAGGTAGAATAAATGAATTTAATTCCTACAGTCATTGAACAGACAAACCGCGGGGAACGTGCCTATGACATCTACTCAAGGCTTTTAAAAGACAGGATCATCATGATCGGTACAGGCATCGATGATAATGTGGCAAACTCGGTGGTCAGCCAGCTGCTCTTCCTGCAGGCCCAGGACTCTGAGAAGGATATTTACCTTTATATCAACTCACCGGGCGGCAGTGTTACAGCCGGCATGGCAATCTATGACACCATCCAGCACATCAAACCTGATGTACAGACAATCTGTCTCGGAATGGCAGCATCAATGGGGTCATTCCTGCTCGCAGCCGGAGCAAAAGGCAAGCGTTTCGCACTGCCTAACGCCGAAGTCATGATCCACCAGCCACTCGGCGGTGCACAGGGTCAGGCGACAGAAATCGAAATCGCCGCCAAGCATATCCTGAGAACACGTGAGAAACTCAACAAGATCCTTGCGGAACGCACAGGGCAGCCGCTCGATAAAATCGAGAAGGACACAGACCGCGACAACTTCATGACAGCCGAAGAAGCAGCAGAATACGGCCTCGTCGACGAAGTGATGGAACCGGAAGCACTTGATAACAAATAAGGTTTCCATTTCCGGATAGAGCAGAATCCCTTAAGGGGTCCTGCTCTTTTTTTATTATACGCACATCGTTGTCCTGACGGGGCCGGTACATCTGCACACCCGGCCCAGCCCCGTCCTCCCGTCAATTTTCCCACCATTCCCTGATTATCGGGTTATCATCGGGGTTATACTGTATGTAAGAGGAGGCGTTTTGATATGAACGTACTGATTACAGGCGGTACCGGCTTCATCGGGGGAAAACTGACTGAAACTCTGATGGAGGAACATGATCATGTATATATACTGTCCCGCGGGAAGCACACTTCCGAACACCCCTACCTGCATTATATAAAGTATGATCCGGAGAACCCGGATGACGATACATGGATGGAGGGCATGCCGAAAAAGATCGACATCATCTATAATTTTGCAGGGGCATCCCTCCAGCACAGGTGGACAGATGCCCACAAACAGGAAATCTTCGATTCGAGGATCAGTGTGACGCGCATGCTCGAGAGATGGATCAGAAAGGCTGAAATCACGCCGGATGCTCTCGTGAATGCGAGTGCGATCGGTTATTATCCAGTGAGTAAAAGCGTACGTTTTGATGAGGAGGATGCGTTCGCACCGCATGACTTTCTGTCTTCTGTCGTCACTGCATGGGAGAAGGAGGCGCAAAAGTGCTCGGAGCATGGCGTGCGTGTAGTGCTGGCAAGATTCGGCCTGATCCTCGACAGTGAACAGGGCGCCCTGCCGAAAATGGCCATGCCGTACAAATTCGGCGCAGGCGGCACGCTTGGCAGCGGGGATCAGTGGTACAGCTGGATCCATATCGATGATCTGATGAATGCCCTGCTTTTCGCAGGGGTCAATAAAGACATCAAAGGTCCTGTGAACATGACTGCACCGATGCCGCACAGACAGAAATATTTCTCCGTCTACCTGTCCTCTGCGCTCGGCAGACCCAATTTCGTCAAGATACCCGGGTTTCTCATAGAGAAAGTACTGGGAGAGCAGTCCATGCTGATATTGAAGGGCCAGTATGTCATGCCGGAAGTATTGATGGAGCATGACTTCAAATTCATTTTCCCGACGCTTGAAATCGCCCTCGAAGATCTGTTCGAAGAGGAGAAAGCGGCCAAATCTTAAAACCCTGCAGATTGTAAAAATAAAACCACCGCATACGGGACAGTATATGTCCACATGCGGTGGTTCTTCATGACGGCATCAAAATGTGACGGCTTCGCCCTTTTTCAGCTTTTCTGCGATTTTATCGAGCTTTCTCAGCCTGTGGTTCACACCCGACTTTGAAATTGCACCGGTGGACATCATCTCACCAAGCTCCTTTAAGGAAACCTCCTGATGCTCCACACGAAGCCTGGCTATTTCGCGCAGTCTGTCGGGTAGTTCCTCCAGCCCGATCTCCGAATCGATGAACTGGATGTTCTCCACCTGCCTCATGGCGGCGCCGATGGTTTTATTGAGGTTGGCGGTTTCGCAGTTGACCAGCCGGTTTACCGAGTTGCGCATATCGCGCACGATACGTACATCTTCGAATTTCAGAAGCGCCTGGTATCCGCCGATCAGACTCAGAAATTCTGCGATCTTCTCCGCTTCCTTCAGATATGTTATGAATCCCCGCTTCCGTTCGATGTATTTAGCATTCAGTTCATAGCCGTTCATCAGCTCGGAAAGGCTTTGTGCATGCTCCTCATACAATGAAAAGATTTCGAGATGATATGCCGAGGTTTCCGGGTTATTGACAGAGCCGCCTGCAAGGAATGCTCCGCGCAGATAGCTTCTTATGCAGCATTCCTTTGACTTGATCTCTTTGCTGATTCCGTGGGAAAGCAGGCCTTCCTGGATGATGTCGAGGTCCTCGAGCACCAGCCGGCTGTCTTTTTTAATCCGGCATATATACACATTGTTTTTCTTCAGTTTCATCTTCCTGCGCACGAGCAGTTCGATTTCCACACCGTACACGTTTTTGATGAGGCTGAATATCCTTCTTGCGATCGCCGCATTTTCGGTATGGATGTTGATGACCCATCCCCCGTCAAAATGACTGAGGTCCCCGTTCATCTTGATCAGTGCAGAAAGTTCACTTTTCATACAGCACGTATCCACTTCGATCCTTGTCAATTCATTTTTCATGTCAGAAGCAAATGACATGCAATCACGCCCTTAAATATTATCTCATTCCCTGTACCGCAAAGTGCTGATTTCCTTCAAGGCGATATCATAGATTTTCTCTGCAAGCACTTTGTTGTCGTGTCTCACTGCACCCTGATCATCAATATGGATCAGCCGGTAATCCGTTATGATCCTGACACCCATCTCTTCAAGTCTCCGGCTGTCGCTGTCCACGACAGTCATGCCGTTCCTGTCATAGTAATCTGATATCCGGCCCTTGATATTCTCGTCGTTCAGTATGATGAAGTCCATTACGCGTGCGCCCATATGGAAATTGATTGCCTCAAGATGGTCGGCCGCAGTGTATTCCGCGGTTTCCCCCACCTGTGTCATGATGTTCGATACATAGACTTTTATACCGCTTGAATTGATGATCGCCTCTTTCATCCCGGCAGGTATGAGGTTCGGCATAATGCTTGTATAGAGGCTGCCGGGTCCGAAGACGATGACGTCGGATTCCTCGACCGCCTCTATCGCTTCAGGGGTTGCGACCGTGTCATTTGGAATCAGGTAGACTTCCTCGATTTTCTGCTGGACTTCGGGGATATAGCTCTCCCCCACGATGATCGAGTTGTCCTCCATGCGTGCCGCAAGCTTCGGACTGATGTTCGTTGAGGGGATTACGGTCCCCTTGACGTTCAATATTTTGCTCAGTTCCTCCACTGCCATGGCAAAGTCCCCGGTCATGTCATACATTGCAGCGAGCATCAGGTTGCCGAGTGCGTGGCCGCCGAGAGCATCTTTGTTGAACCTGTATGTAAACAGATTCTCAAGTTTCGTCTCCACGTCACTGAGGGCGCTCATCACGTTCCTGATATCCCCCGGTGCGGGCATGTCGATCTGGTCGCGGATGATGCCTGTCGATCCGCCGTCATCCGCCACCGAAACGATCGCCGAAATGTCCACAGGATACTGTCTGAGTCCTCTTGCCAGTACACTGAGTCCCGTGCCGCCGCCGACAAGGGTGATCTTAATCTTCTTCATAAGATTTGCTTTCGACCGGTGCATCCCTATGCACCGCCTTCATCTTAAAGTCGAACGGCTCCGATAGATCCTTTGCAAGCTGTTCAGCAAGAGTGACTGAACGGTGCTGTCCCCCTGTGCAGCCGATGGCAACGACCACCTGGGATTTGCCCTCTTTCATGAACTGCGGCAGCATGTATTTCAACAGATCCAGCAGCTTTGTATAAAATGTCCGTGTCTCCTTCCATTTCATCACATAATCGGAAACCGGCTTATCCATCCCGGTCATCGGTCTTAGTTCGTCCACATAATGCGGATTCGGCAGGAACCGCACATCGAATACAAGATCCGCATCGATCGGGATGCCGTTCTTGAAGCCGAAACTCATGATATTGACGTTGAACGGCGACTGGTTCTCTCCGCTGCCATGCTCGAATATCTTGTTCCTGAGTTCTTTTTCAGACGTCTCCGACGTATCGATGATCTTGTTGGCACGGCCCTTCAGCTCGGAGAGAATTCTGCGTTCCACATGGATGGCGTCGAGCACGTTCAGGGTATTATCAATCGGGTGGGCCCGCCGCGTTTCCTTGTATCTGTTCACAAGCGTTTCATCCGAGGCATCGATGAAGATGATTTCAAGGGCAATCTCATTGTTGTCCCGCAGTTCTTCGATTTCTGAAATCAGACTTTCGAAAAATTCCTTGCCACGAAGATCGATGCCGAGCGCCACCTGCGACATGTGGCCGTCCGCCGTCTCCATGAGCTCCACTACTTTCGGCAGCAGGATCGGCGGCAGATTGTCGATACAGAAATATCCCATATCCTCCAATGCCTCTATGCCGACGGATTTACCTGCACCGCTCATTCCGGTTAAAATTTTAAGTTCTTTCACTCGCCCCACATCCTCCTGTATTCTTAAGGCTACTTTACACTAATTCCTGTCATTTAAAAAGATTATGGCAATATATCATGATACTACCCAGTAGTTTTGTTTTCAATGGAAGGACTCAGTTCCTCCACAATGGAACAGACCCCCCGGTAAGCGTTCCGGAGGGTCTGTCGCCTGTTATCTGGATTCCTGCATGTCTGCAAGTTTTTCAATATGATGCTGTGCGTTCTGTGCGGCTATGCTGCCGTCGCCGGTCGCTGTGACGATCTGGCGGAGCGTCTTGTCGCGGACGTCGCCTGCTGCGAAGATGCCCGGTATCGCGGTCTCCATTTCATCATTGGCATTGACATATCCTAGGTCATTCAGTATGCCCAGGGACTCGAACGGAGCCGTCAGCGGCTTCATGCCGACATAGACGAATACGCCGTCTGCCTTGAAATCATAGATCGATCCGTCTTTCTTGTTGAGCAGTGTGACGCTTTCCACCCTGCTGTCGCCGTTGATGGCCTGGATTTCCGTATCCCAGATGAAATCGATCTTATCGTTTTTGAAAGCACGGTCCTGGAGGATCTTCTGTGCTCTCAGTTCATCCCTTCTGTGGACGATTGTTACCTTGCTCGCAAATTTGGTGAGGAATACACCTTCCTCGACTGCGGAGTCACCGCCGCCGATGACGACCAGTTCCTTCTCCTTGAAGAATGCGCCGTCACATACTGCACAGTAGCTTACACCGCGACCGCCGAGTGTATCTTCCCCATCGACACCGATCTTCTTGTATTCTGCGCCTGTCGCGATGATCACTGTTTTTGTCCTGATGTCTTCTGTACTCGTTTTCAGTATTTTGATATCCCCGTCGATCTCGACGGATTTGATATCGCCGTATTTATATTCAGCTCCGAATTTCTGGGAGTGTTCGAACATCCTGCTGGATAATTCCGGTCCGGTGATGAAATCGAATCCCGGGAAGTTCTCGACTTCTTCGGTATTCGCCATCTGTCCGCCCGGCATGCCGCGCTCTAGCATCACGGTCCTGAGGTTCGCACGGGATGCGTATACCGCAGCCGTCATCCCCGCCGGCCCTGCGCCTATGATGACTACGTCATAAATAGTTTCTTCAGCCATGATCATTACTCCTTTGCCTCTTAGTCATTCTTATATATTATAAATGCTGTCATACAATATTTCATCAAATGTGCCTGATCTTATCGATCGCCTTGTTCAGCCGGTAGAGTGTCGTGTCGAACGCCTCCACCAGCGCCTTCTTCGTCATTTTCCTGTCCCGCTTATGGAAATGCAGCGTCGCAGCCGCAAGTGCACCGGTGTCTTCGACATCCTCTTTTTTGTCATACAGATCATGGAACGTCTCGATCCACGCCAGCTGGTCCTCCTCACCTGTGTAACCTGCCGCCCCCAAAGCCTCAAGTCCTTGGTGCATGCGTCCCAGGCGGACCAGGTTCAGCCCCTGGAACAAGTGGGAAATGTACAGCTTTTCGTAATCGTCTAGCGACTCGATCGTATCCCATACGCCATGTCCCAGTATCGCATCGCGCGGCTTTACGTTATATATCCTGTATATCCCGAGGAGCCGCATATATGCATCATCATTCTTCAGATACTTCATTTCGAGATCTGTAATCCGCTTTGCTGCCTCATCCTTCTTCCACGGGCTGTAGGCTTCATCCACATTATGGAACAGCTGCATCTTTTCCCAGAACATCTCCGCTTCCGCACGGTCCCCCATATGATAGCTCGAATGGCTCAGAGCATGCAGCAGCTGAAAGCTGACGAACGCCTGCTTCTTGTAAAGCGGATAGAGCAGTTCATATGAACGCTCATATTTCTTCAGGAAATTGAGCACCAGCCCCACTTTGAAACGCGCGTCATCATCAAGGGGCTGGACGACCTCCATCTTCTTCAGAAAATCATGGTACTTCCCGGTTTCGCCCGTATGATAGTAGAGCAGCGTCATATGGCTTAACGCATGCATGTCCGTCCAGTCTTCCTTCAGCAGCTGTTCGAGCAGGGCATGCGCCTCCTCGTAACGGTTCAGGAATAAAGAACCCATCGCTTTCATATTCCTGAACTCCCGCTCCTCCTGGATCTCGAGGGGCAGTGTGGAAAGGAACTCGAGCGCCTCTTCAATGCGGGCATTCATGAAGAGATGCTGGAACAGATGCTGGCCGGTGAACCGGTCCGCTTCCTTTTCCACTTCCTCCTCGTCATCTATGCTCACTTCAAACATATTCTCGAGCTCTTCATCGTATCCGGAGTCAGGCTCATGCTTCACATACTGCACACCAAAAAGGAATGCCTTGTTGGGGTCATTCATGATGATGTACAGCTGACTCAGTATAAAATAAAATTCAGCATCATACCGATGCTGAATGAACTCATTGATCAGAATATGTTCCGCCTCCGCCCCGCGGCCCACCTCCGCAAGCAGATAAGCATACTGGGACAGGTACGCAAGGTTGTTCCCCTCGAGTTCAATCGCCTTCTGGAAACTCCTCAGAGCATCATGCTTATTGTTTTGTCCTGATTTTTTCATCCCCTGATTGAAATGGAACTCGCCATCCTGGTTGAAGGGGATCACTTTCCTATTGTCATTCATCATTCCTGCTCCTTATAACAAGCGGGTTCCCATAGCAGGTTGAATGGTCGGGGACATCCTTTGAAACGACGCTCCCTGCACCGACAACCGCGTGATTTCCAATCACCACACCCGGCAGAATCGTCACGTTCGCACCCACCATCGTATCATGGCCGATCCTGACATCACCGATACGGTATTCATCGACCAGGTATTCGTGGGTCAATATTACTGTATTATACCCGATTATACTATTTTTGCCAATATGGATACGCTCCGGGTACATGAGGTCCGGCATGGCACGGAATGCGAGAGATACGTTATCACCGAGCTTCATGCCGAGCGCTTTCCTGTACAGCACATGCTTGACTTTTGTCGAAGGAGCATATCGCCCGAGTTCGATGAATATGAAGTTTTTGATCACTTTGAACCTGGAAATGGTCCTGTACATATTCCACAGCGGATTGACTTTCCCTGCTTTTCTGATCTCGAGCCTTCTCATCGCTATCTCCCTTTTTTACGGTTTTTATTCTTTTGGTGACTCTGCTTTTTCTTTACAGTCTGACCGGCGGGCTTTCTTTTCCCGGGACCGGCTCCAGCTCCAGCACGACCCCGGCCGTATACGCCCTGTACACTGCCGTATTTCGGCAGATCGTATTTCATCTCCCGCCAGATCCACACTGCAGCGGCCAGAACAATGAGTAAGATCGATATGACCTGTGCGGTGCGGAGGACTTCCCCGATCATCAGGCTGTCCGTCCGCATGCCTTCGATGAAGAACCTGCCTGCTGAATAGTAGATGAGGTAGAGCAGTATTGTCTGCCCCACTTTAAGTTTCGGACGCAGCAGGAGGAGGATGGCAAAGCCGAGCAGATTCCACAGCGATTCATACAGGAACGTCGGATGGTAGTAGGCCCCATCGATGTACATCTGATTGATGATGAACTCCGGCAGCTTTAGGGACTCAAGGAATCCCCGCGTCACTTCACCCCCGTGTGCCTCCTGGTTCATGAAGTTCCCCCAGCGGCCGATGGCCTGTCCGAGTATCAGGCTGGGTGCGGCAATATCCGCGATCCTGAAGAAGCTGTAGCCCTTCACGCGGCAGAATATGAAGCCGGCGAGAGCCCCGCCGATCAGACCGCCGTGGATTGCCATGCCGCCCTCGTTGATCATGATGATGTCAATGGGGTTCCGGCTGTAGTATTCCCACTGGAATATGACATAGTAGAGCCTGGCCCCGATGATTGAGAATATGATGATGTAGAACATCAGATCCATGAACATGCCTTCAGGCAGACCCCGCCTGTCTGCCTCACGGTCCGCCAGGTAGAATCCAAGCAGCATGCCGGCGGCGATGATGATGCCGTACCAGTGTATTTCAAGCGGGCCCAGATCGAGCGCAATCGGATTGAGCGGGGAAGCGCTAAATATCATTGCTGTTACCTCCATTGGCCATGATCTGTGCATTCAGCCGGTCGTTGAATTCCTCTGCTGCATTATACCCCATATATTGCATGCGGTGGTTCATCGCAGCCACTTCGATGATACCGGCAAGACTCCGTCCCGGACGGATCGGAATCGTCTTCTGGTCTATTTCCGAATCCAGTATTTTGATCTTTTCCTGATTGAGGCCGAGGCGTTCATACGTCTTGCCCGCCTCCCACGGCTCCAGGTTTACGTTCAGCATGATCCGTTTTTCCTCGAGTATGCTCCCGGCACCGAACAGAGTCATCACATTGATGATGCCCAGGCCCCTTATTTCGAGCAGGTTCCTGATCAGCGAAGGGGCAGATCCCATCAGCACGTTCTTGCTCACCTGCTTGATTTCCACATTGTCATCGGCCACCAGCCTGTGTCCGTTTTTCACGAGTTCCAGTGCAGTCTCGCTTTTACCGACACCGCTCTCGCCTGTGATCAGCACACCGATGCCGTATATGTCGACGAGCACGCCGTGCAGATTCGTTTCCGGGGCCAGTGCCTTCTCCAGGAAATTGGAGGCTCTGCCGATGAAGTTCGTCGTATTGTCCTCTGTGATGAGGAGAGGAGTATGCGTCTGGTTGCACGCTTCGATCAGCTCGAGCGGTGCATACAGGCCACGCGTAATGATGATGCAGGGTGTTTCCCTGCGGCAGAGCCGCTTACAGCGATCTTCCCGTTCCTCATCCGTCAGCATCCTTTCAAAGAATGAGGTTTCACTCATTCCCAGCACTTGTATACGGTCGGAGGAATAGTGTGAAAAATACCCAGCCACTTCCAGGCCGGGACGTGAAACGTCTATGTTTATGATCTCTTTGCCGAGACCGTCATTTCCAGCTTTGACCGTCAGGTCAAATTTATCTACCAATGCTTCTACTGTGAGCATATCGTCACCTCGGCTCTTTGATAATTCAACTATAAAGAAATGCATGTGTATTTTCAATCATCCAAAATGGATTGAAATGATAATTTAATGTATATGTCAGACCTGTGACGGTACAAATAACGGCCCGGCCGGTATTAAATCCGGCCGGGCCAAGAGTCCGATCATGCGATTAATGGCGGTGGAGCGTCACACTCCCGAATTTGGTGCCAACTTCAAGGATCATCCCCCGCTCCTCCGTATCATTGACGAGCATGAGCTCCTTCAGTCCGATATCCTGATGCTTCATGAATCTCACATTGATATCCGGCGGATAATTCAGCTGCCCCACCACTGTGCTCATCCTGCCTTCCAGCGCGCGGTCCTTCGGCACACTGATATTGATGCTGCCCATGTTCGTGTTGATGGAAGCCGATTCCGTTTCCTCTTTGAGCGACAGGTTGACAGAACCGTTGGAGGATACCGTCAGATCTTTCGCATTCAGCCTGTCGGTATTCACCGTGCCGACCATTGAAACGAGTTCAAGCGCT
>Ga0079225_10000621_pt1 | contig 19268 bp, 21 predicted proteins | sample Poulit2012_FD_76344 | JGI IMG/M metagenome (GOLD analysis project Ga0079225, IMG submission 76344) | Agricultural soil microbial communities from Georgia to study Nitrogen management - Poultry litter 2012 | ecosystem: Environmental > Terrestrial > Soil > Agricultural land | place: USA: Georgia... | reverse complement strand
ACCATTTTCAAATATTTTATATTACAGGCTTTCCTGATTTTTGAGATGACACCATGCGGTCCCGGAGGACATCAAAGAATTCTTCGTTTGATTCAGTCTGTTTCAGTATTTTCAGGAATCTTTCTGTAAAGTCAGGTGCATCTGTAAACAGTTTTCTAAGCTGCCACAATATATCCAATTCTTTCTTGTCCAGCAGCAGTTCTTCTTTTCTCGTACTTGAACGGCGGATATCAATCGCCGGATAGATTCTTTTCTCACTGAGTCCGCGGTCCAGATGAAGCTCCATGTTCCCTGTCCCTTTGAACTCTTCATATATGACGTCATCCATACGGCTTCCCGTCTCAACCAGTGACGTGGAAAGGATCGTCAGGCTTCCGCCTGCTTCTATATTACGTGCAGCACCGAAGAAATGTTTCGGACGGTGTAAGCTTGCCGGATCCAGACCGCCGGATAAAGTACGTCCGCTTGGCGGGATGACCAGGTTATATGCTCTTGCCAGACGTGTGATGGAATCCATTAATATGATGACATCCTCACCCATCTCAACCATACGTTTAGATCTTTCGAGCAGCAGTTCTGCAACTTTCACATGATGCTGAGGCGGTTCGTCGAAAGTCGAGTGTACAACATCTGCATTTTCCACTGAACGCTCCAGGTCTGTAACCTCTTCCGGTCTTTCGCCGATCAGCAGTATGAACAGCTTGGCATTCGGATGGTTTGCCGCGATTGCATTTGCAATTTCTTTCAGCAGTGATGTCTTACCCGCCTTCGGCGGTGCGACAATCATCCCGCGCTGGCCGAAACCGATCGGTGTGACCAGGTCCATAATGCGTGTGGATAAGCCGCCCCCCTTGTTTTCAAGGTGTATGCGTTCTTCGGGATACAGCGGTGTAAGTGCCTGGAAGTGCGGACGCTTCTTCACATCTTCAGCATTTTGATCATTGATGAAATCTACCTGCAGCAGCCCGTAATACTTTTCATTCTCTTTAGGCTTTCTGACTTTTCCGGTGACTTTGTCACCTTTTTTCAATTCGAACCTTCTGATTTGGGAGGCGGAGATATAAATATCTTTCTCACCTTTGGAGAAGTTGACTGTACGGAGAAAACCATAGCCGTCCTGCTGAATGTCATCCAGTACGCCTTCCATGTAGTAATTGCCGGCTTTCTCCATTTCAGCTTCCATGATGGCAAGTACCAGCTCTTTTTTATTCAGTTTACTGTAGTTTGTCAGTTTCAATTCTTTTGCACGTTCGGTAAGCACCTTGGTGGAGTTTCCTTTATATAGCGAATCGAAGGTTTCGTACTTCATGCCTTCTTTGTTTCGATCAGCCATGTATTCACTTCACTTTCATATTTTTGGGTATTGTTTGATTTATATTAAAATAGTATAAAGGGGATAAAAGAAGATGTTGCATGATGAACAACTGATATTTTACATTATTTCAGGCCAAAAGAAAAGAAGCATATCATTTTTCCAGATACACTTCTGTAAAATCTAGTCTTCCATCACCATATTCGGTTTCTTCTGCAGACTGTGGCGTCCATTGATGAAACGGACAGTCCCCGACTTTGCTCTCATGACGACTGATGATGTTTCGGCATAGCTTCCTTTGAACTGGACGCCTTTCATCATTTCGCCGTCAGTCACCGCTGTTGCAGCAAATATGGCATCATCGCCTCCCACGAGGTCGTCCATCATGAATTTCCGCTCAGGGTCCACACCCATGGATTCACAGCGCTCAGTGTCACCGTCTCTCATCGGAACGAGCCTGCCCTGGAAATCACCGCCCAGACATTTGACGCCGACTGCTGAAATCACACCTTCCGGCGCACCGCCGATGCCAAGCATGATATCAACCCCTGTCCAATCGAAGCATGTATTGATGGCCCCTGCTACATCTCCGTCATGGAAAAATTTGATTCGGGCGCCGGCCGCTCTTATTTCATCTATGATCTTCCGGTTTCTCTCTCTTTTGATAATTGTGACCGTAACTTCGGATATACTTTTGCCTTTTGCTTTTGCCACTGCTTCCAGATTGGCTGTCACCGGAGCATCCAGGTCGACCAGACCCCTGCATTCCGGTCCGACTGCAATTTTATTCATGTACATATCAGGGGCATGCAGTAAGTTGCCTTTATCGGCTACCGCAAGTACTGTAAGTGCATTCCATGCGCCGTTGGCGACAATCGAAGTCCCTTCAAGAGGATCGACGGCAATATCAATTTCCGGCCCTTCGCGCGTTCCCAATTCTTCTCCTATGTAGAGCATTGGCGCCTCATCAATCTCACCTTCGCCTATAACCACCTTACCTGTCATCGGTATAGTATCAAATACTGTACGCATGGCTTCAGTCGCTGCATCGTCCGCCGCTTCCTTCATGCCTTTCCCGACCCATTTAGCACTTTGAAGAGCTGCCGCTTCCGTCACTCTGACCAGCTCCATAGATAAACTTCTCTCCATGTGAGAACCTCCAAATATTATTTCAAAATCAGTATATCATATTGAAGAATTACAAAACGAAATAAAAAACCGGAATTAATCGTCTGCATTAATTCCGGGTTCAATTACTTATTCAATGGTTTCTCTCCATATATCCGCACCGAGCTCTTCCAGTTTTTTCACTATATCACTGTATCCCCGGTCAATGTGCTCGACATTGTGAATCGTCGTCACACCATTTGCGATGAGACCGGATAATAAAAGACACGCACCGGCCCTTAAATCACTCGCGTATACATCAGCACCATTAAGTTCAGATGGATAAATCAGAGCGGTGCCGCTTTTCTTTTCGATATTTGCGCCCAGACGTTTCAGTTCGTCAACATGACGGAACCTCGCCGGGTAGATCGTCTCTGTAATTTTACTGACACCGTCGGTCAGAAACAGAAGCGGCGTAATCGGCTGCTGAAGATCTGTTGCGAATCCCGGGTAGACCTGTGTTTTCAGTGAGACCGGCTTGTACGTTTCGGGATGGGATAACACGACATAGTCGTCACCTTCTTCAATTTCAACACCGATCTCCTGAAGTTTTGAAGTCAATGACTCCATATGCGTCGGGATGATATTGTTGACCCGGTAGTTCCGGCCCTTGATTGCGCCGGCAATCATGTATGTCCCGGCTTCAATCCGGTCGGGTATGATGTTGTGCCTCGTACCGCGGAGTTTGTCCACACCATGGATTTTAATCGTGTCAGTACCTGCACCTTTGATGTTGGCTCCCATCTTATTAAGCAGTGAGGCCACATCGACGATTTCCGGTTCTTTTGCGACGTTTTCAAGGATCGTCTTGCCTTCAGCCTGGCTCGCTGCGACCATAAGGTTGATCGTCGCGCCGACACTGACAACGTCAAAGAAGATTTTTGCACCTGTCAGCTTTTCCGCTTCCAGATACATCGCGCCGTATTCATTCGTCACTTTGGCACCAAGTGCTTCGAAGCCCTTGATGTGCTGGTCGATGGGTCTCGGCCCCAGTGGACAGCCGCCCGGCAGACCGATGACACATTTTTTAAAACGTGCAAGCATTGCACCCATCATATAGTACGATGCTCTTAAAGACTGAACCTTGTTGTTGGATAAAGGCATATTCTGTGCATTTTCCGCATTTATTTTAAGTGTGGTGTCCTCTAATTCAGTATCAATGTTCAAATCGTTCAATAAACTCATTAAAGTATCCACATCAGAGATTTCAGGCAGTCCTTCCAATGTCATTTCGCCTTCAGATGCCATCAATGATGCAGGAATCAGTGCGACCGCACTGTTTTTTGCGCCGCTTATATCGACTTCTCCTGTAAGAGTTCTTCCGCCACGTACTTTAATCACTTCTTTTGTCATATACTTACTCCTTACTTGATATCGAGCGTTTTACTTATCCTTATTCCAGTCATTTAAGAACTGCTCGATTCCCTTATCTGTCAGTGGATGATCAGTCAATTTCTTCAATACTTTATAAGGTACCGTCGCTATATGCGCACCTTTAAGTGCAGCGCCATGAATATGGCCTTCGTTCCTGATGGATGCCGCAATGATTTCAGTGTCGATTTCATGAAGCGCAAAAATATAACTGATATCTTCGATCAGCTGCAGACCTTCAAGTCCGATGTCATCCAGTCTTCCGATGAACGGTGATACATAAGTTGCACCCGCTCTTGCTGCAGTCAATGCCTGCACAGTGTTGAAAACGAGAGTGACATTTGTTTTGATGCCTTCTGACGCCAATACTTTGACGGCTTTCATACCTTCAGCGGTCATCGGAATTTTAACAATGATGTATTCATGCAGTTTTGCAAGTTCTCTGCCCTCTTCGATCATGCCTTCTGCCTCCAGTGAAATGACTTCGCCGCTGACAGGACCCTGAACCAGTTCACAGATTTCTACAAGACGTTCATGGAATGATATGTCTTTTTCTTTTGCGACGAGTGAAGGGTTGGTTGTCACACCGCTCAGCACGCCCCATTCATGTATTTCTTTAATTTCATCCATATTTGCTGTATCAATAAAATATTTCATATTTAAAATCCTCCATTACATCTTTTTATTCATTATATAAGAATTATGTTTCCGCCGGCAAAGAAAACGATGAAAGATTTTACACTCATTAATTTTAAGTATAGTATCTTTCAATTAAAATCCGATTAAAATGCGGTGTTGTTTTATTAGAATACAAATAGGCATTCATTTTATCTTCGAGATGATATATGCTTAATTATATTATAGGGGTGATAATCATGGATAAAATATTACAGACTCAACTCATCAATATTTACAATCATATAGATGCTCAGGAAGAGGAAATCGAGATTGCAGCACGATTATTGTCTCAGGCTGTTCATGGTGAGGGTGACATAGTCATCAAAACATTTCATGACTTCACGAACCTCGAACCGCATCTCCTCCATGGGGAATTGAAGCTCGGCAGCCCCTCTTCATTCAGTGCATTTGAAAATATCGATACTCCGGACAGAATGCTCGTCGTTGCCAATACTTTCGATGAGGAAGTAAAAACGTTCATAGGTGAACTGCAATCCAGAGACATCGATTTTGTACTGATTTCAAATTATAACAGACATGAAAACGAGACGATTGATAATATCCATCATTATATCGATCTGTCCTCGCCGAGACCTTTGATACCGACGCCGAATTTCGATAAGATCGTCAATCCATATATGAATGCATTCACTTATTTATACTATCATCTGTACGTCCTGATTGACGAGATGACGAATGACGAATATTAAAAAATCCCCATTTAGGGATTTTTTATTTTATACTTGCGTCAATCAGACCCTGGAATAACGGATGTGGTCTTGTCGGTCTTGAAAGGAATTCGGGATGGAACTGCACACCCATGAAGTAAGGGTGATCTTTCAATTCTATCATTTCCACAAGACGGCCGTCCGGGGATGTTCCGGAAAAGACCATGCCGTGTTCTTCCAGCTGTTCTTTATACGCATTATTGAATTCATATCTGTGTCTGTGCCTTTCGCTGATCAGCTCTTTATTGTAAAGTTCTTTTGCAATCGTGCCGTCTTTCAACTCACACGGAAAACTGCCGAGTCGGAGTGTTCCGCCAAGATCGATGACATCTTTCTGCTCAGGCATGAGGTCAATGATCGGATGAGGCGTGTTCGGATCAAGTTCTCTTGAGTGTGCTCTTTCCAGACCGATGACATTCCTCGCAAATTCTACTGTAGCGAGCTGCATGCCGAGACAGATGCCGAGTATAGGGACATTGTTTTCTCTTGCAAATTTCAATGCCAGCACTTTTCCTTCGACACCGCGCTCGCCGAATCCGCCCGGCACCACGATGCCGTCTAGCTCTCCCAATGTCTCTTCATAGTTATCAGAACTCACATGCTCTGAATTTATCCATTTGATATCGATATCGGTCTGGCGCTCATATCCTGCATGACGCAAAGATTCGGCAACAGACAGGTACGCATCCTGCAGTGAAACATATTTTCCGACGATGCCGATGGAGACCGATTTATCGATATTCCCGAGATTTTCAAGAAGATGTTTCCATTCGACCAGTTCCGCCGGCTCTGAAGGTTTCAGATCCAGCTTACTGATGACCAGGTCATCAGTCTTCTGCTCCTGCAGCCTCATGACAATATTATATATAGTTTCTTCATCACGGGCTTCGATGACATTTTCTTTTTCGATATCACAGAACAGTGCAATCTTATCTCTCAATTCTTCCGCCATTTCATGTTCGGAACGGACAACGATCATATCCGGCTGTATGCCGAGGCCGCGCAATTCCTTGACACTGTGCTGTGTCGGTTTCGTCTTCATTTCTCCGGCAGCTTTAATATATGGCAATAGAGTACAGTGGACATACATGACATTTTCACGTCCGATGTCACTGCGCATCTGCCTGATGCTCTCAAGAAACGGCAATGATTCGATATCACCTATCGTGCCGCCGATTTCAGTGATGACGACATCCGCCTTTGAAACTTCCCCGGCTTTGATCAGACGCGATTTGATTTCATTAGTGATATGTGGGATAACCTGTACTGTCGCGCCGAGGTAGTCTCCTCTGCGTTCTTTTCTGATTACCTCAGAATATACTTTTCCGGCCGTCACGTTTGAATATTTATGTAGATTGATATCTATGAAACGTTCATAGTGGCCGAGGTCCAGGTCTGTTTCAGCGCCGTCTTCAGTGACGAATACCTCGCCGTGCTGATACGGGCTCATCGTCCCCGGATCCACGTTGAGATATGGATCGAATTTCTGGATTGTCACTTTATAACCGCGGTCTTTTAATAATCTGCCAAGTGAAGCTGCTGTAATTCCTTTACCGAGTGAAGATACAACTCCTCCGGTAACAAAGATATATTTGGTCATCTTTCTTCCTCCTGTAAAAATAAAAATGCTCCCTTTCACACAACGTGAAAAGGAGCCGTTCTTTATCTTCCCTGTTTTAGGGAGCCCAAATAAAATAATAGCACTTTTGGGAATAAAGTCAACTATAAGTTGAACTACACATTTTGCTCATCGTCTTCGTATGAGTCTTCCAGTTCATCAGTATCATCGTACTCAATCGTCTCATCGATCGATCCGTCGATTGCCTCATCTATTTCGTCATCTTTTGTATCATTCAAAGGTGATTCCAAGTCTTCAGTGTCACCGTCGACAAGCTCTTTATCCTGGTCGAAAGCATCTTCAACGCTGTCATCTCCTTCGTAGATTTCAGGCTCTTCTTCCTCGGTTGCAAGATCTATCTTATGAATTGTCGGCGCTACTTTGTCGGAAATATCATCTACGGAGTACCAGTCTCTCAGTCCCCATATATTTTCACCTGTGGACAGGAATCGCCCATCCGTGTTCAAATCGGTATAAAATTGCAAAATGCGGTTCTCTATTTCTTCTTCTTCGTAATTGCCCGCTTCTTTGAACTTATCTATGATTTCATACAGGTCAGCATCTTTGCCTTTGTCTTCCAGGTAAATAAATGACATGTCTATGAATGAATTTTCATCCATCATTTCTTTTGTATAATTGTCCAGTCTCATTGATTTACATCCTTTCGTCCGCTCGTATCTTTAGATATGATACAGTTATTTAACTGATGAATCAAGAAATATTTAATATTTAATATACTTTATATAGAGATCATCTTTATCCGTCTCTTTAAAGCGTGCAAAACCAACATATTCAAATAACTTATTGATGCTTTCATCTTCCCTGACGTGAACAGCAAGTTCCGATATTCCTTTCATATTCCTCCTCAGAAATGTGCCCAGCTGCCTCAGCGCACTGGAAGCAATCCCCCTGTCTCTCTCATCTTCATTTACAAATATATTTTTTATCAGGAGCGTCTTTTCTTCTGCAGTGCCCTCAATGTAGCCGATCATTTTCTCATTATCAAGAATAATGTCTATCTTGATATCCGGCACCTCTGTATCTTCGTCTACCACTAATTTGATATTACTAACATATTTCTGATCAAGGTCCAGGTGATACAGCCTCTCCAGTCCGATCGGCCCGTCTTCCTTGGTCGCTGTATGAATAAAACCGGCCCTTTCATAAAGGTTCCATGCCGCTGTATTATCAGCATCCACTACAAGGTGCAGATGATCATAGTCTGAAAAATGATTCTGGACGAAAATCGGCATATTCAAGGCAACTTTAGTACCATATCCCTTTCCCTGCACACTTTCATTTATGGACAGGGAGCGTACAAATACGACTTCTCTTCGCGTATCATAGCCTTCGTGGCGGTAATGTTTATGCAGGACGAAAAAACCGACGATACCGTCCTCTCTGTCGACGACCACACATGGCATACGGTCTTCATCCCCGAGCGCATCATTCAGGACATCCAGCGGGAGGCTGGTGAATTCAAGCTGCTGTTCACTGAGTTCAAAATCCTTTAAAGCTGTTCTGTCACTTTCTTCAAATGGCCGTATATTAATCTTATTCATAAATTTTGTCCCCTTTTTTGACATATGTATTTATTTTGTTATGATACTGAATATACAATTTGAATTTCAATTATACTTTGTTTCCACTTCCAGAATAACCTGAAGTGTAATTGAACAAACATTTTATTTAGTGTATGATTTTCCTATATTATACTAAAAGTTATAAGTTTTACTTAAGCAAAATCTATTAAAGTAATTTAATTGACAAACACACAGCCAATTATCTTACTATCAGCGAAATGCCGCTGGTACAGGGTACCAGCGGCATTCTTTATGGATGCTCCCAGAATATACATCATATCAACTCAGAACTGTAGAAAAGCTGAAAAATATTTTTATGGAGGTTTTTTTATTGAGTAAAGAAAAAGAACAGGAAGACCCTAAAAATACTAAGCGCAAACTGCCCGGTGAAGACCGTTCCACGCTCGGCATAGTCTTTTGGGGCGCCGGGGGAATTGTTGCACTTGCTGCTGTAATCGCAGTACTCTTCCCAGAAACTGTGGAAACTGCATCTTACAGTATTTATGACACGATCGCACGTAACTTCAACTGGCTGTTTCTGATCAGTGTGTTCGGGTTTGGCATGTTTCTGCTGTTCCTGGCAATTTCACCATACGGCCGTGTCAAACTCGGTCCGGATGATTCAAAACCTGAATTCTCATTCCGTTCATGGGTTGGCATGCTGTTCTCCAGCGGTCTGGGTGTCGGTCTCGTATTCTACGGGGTTGCTGAACCGATGGAACATTTCATGATTGCACCTTTCCCTGGCGGAGAAGTGGAATCATATGCAGCAGCTCGTACTGCCATGGGGTACTCGTTCTTCCACTGGGGCATATCACAGTGGTCTATATTCGGTGTAGCCGGCCTTGCTATCGGCTACAGCCAATACCGTAAAAAGAAAGACGGGATGGTTTCCACTTCCCTCGAGCCTTTATTCGGCCAGAACTACAACCAGCCAACAAGAAAAATGATTGACATTTTGGCAGTCATTGCAACAGTAACAGGTATGGCAACATCCGTCGGTCTTGGAATATTGCAGATGGACGGGGGATTGAGCTTCGCTTTCAACTTCCCTTCCGGACCGGTCACACAGATTGTTTTGACTGTACTTATGACTGCGCTGTTTTTATTCTCGACTATTACGGGGCTTAAACGCGGGATGAAATGGCTGAGTAACCTCAACATGGCGCTCGCATTGATCTTGACAGTATTCGTCATGTTTATGGGGCCATTCACATTCATCATGGAAACTTTTGTTCTCGGCATCGGAGATTACTTGAAAAGCTATGTCGGGTACTCACTTAGAACCCAGCCGTATTCAGGCGAGACCTGGGTTCAGGAGTGGACAGTGTTCTACTGGGCATGGGTCATCGCATGGAGCCCGTTCATCGGGTCATTCGTTGCCAGAGTATCAAAAGGACGTACAATCCGTGAGTATGTGCTCGGTATACTGATCGTCCCACCGGTTCTGTCATTCTTATGGATTGCAGCACTCGGCGGTACGGCGATGTATTCCGATCTGTTCAACGGTACGAACATCGGTGAAATTGTACTGGATGACCAGACTGCTGCACTGTTTACGATGTTTGAACAAATCCCGATGACGGCAATTACATCAGTGATTGCAATCATCCTGATATTCACATTCCTTGTGACATCTGCCGACTCGGCAACATTCATAGTTGCAGGTATGACATCAGGTAATACTGAGAATCCTTCAACAAGATTGAAAGTATTATGGGGTCTGCTTCTTGGTTTCCTGACCATCTCATTAATATTGGCAGGCGGACTCAACAGCTTGCAGGCCGCTTCACTTCTTGCAGGACTGCCTTTTACACTGATTTTGATATTGATGATTTTCGCAGTATCCAAATCTCTCAGACGCGAATCGAATGAAGCGATGAAACGCCGTCCGAGAAGAACAAAACTTAAATAGTTGTACAAATTATTAAATGTCATTGGTATACTATTGCCAATGACATTTTTTTGGGGGCATATTATGAAAATAAGTATTGATGCCGGAGGCACTTTATTAAAAATAGTATATATTGAAAATGATGAAAGGGTGTTCGACAAGGTGCCCTCTCTCGATATCGACAACTTCATAGAAAAGCTGAATAAAAACCATCCTGATGCCGACATTTATATCACGGGCGGGAAAGCTGAATACATGAGCCGCAAACTGAACCACGATGTGAATATCTCCATAGAATTCGATGCAACATACATCGGGTTGAAACAGTTGATGAATGAACAGGGTTTACATATTGAACGTTTTGTCTACTTGAACGTCGGCACAGGCACTTCATTCCACCAGGCAGATATCGACGGGCAGAAAAGAGCCGGCGGTTCCGGTGTCGGCGGCGGTACCCTGATGGGACTGTCCTATCTTCTGACCGGCATTGAGGATTTCGATGAGATTGTCAGCCTGGCAAAAGAAGGCAACCGTGATGAAATCGATTTGAAGGTCCACCACATATATGCCGGCGATGCATCACCGATACCCGGCGACCTGACAGCAAGTAATTTTGGCAATGTCAAACCCGGTGACCGAAAGATCGTCAGACACGCGGATGAGCTGCAGGCCGTTATTGCGCTTGTCGCTGAAACCGTCAGTACAATCGGCATCAATCTGGCGGACGGTTTTGAAACTGAAGATATCGTCTTCATCGGCTCCACCATAAGGGATAATAATGTAATGATGGACATCATCAACAGGTATGTATCATTGAAAGGCATGCAGCCGCACATCATTAAAAACGGCGAGTTCTCCGGTGCACTGGGTGCCATGTACGTGTAAAACATACACCGTCTGGCATTTGGCAGCAGAGTGTTTTAAAATATAATCATAGGATAATGTTGAGGGGGATTGGATGAAGCTCTTACTTTTACTCATTACAACACCATTGTTTTTAATTTCATGTTTAAGTACGATTACAGGAAATAATCCCAATGATCTTGAAACGACGGAAAACGATACTGAGGAAGTTGAAGAGTCGGAAGACCCGGATGAGACAGAAGAAGAGACCAAACCGCGCGAAGTGGAACCGGTCAACATCACTTCCGATGCTTTCATCTCAAACTTCTTTTCGGCAAGCTACGAATACCGTACAATCTCAATCGGTTCCAGTTATGATTACATGGTCAATGCTCTCGGAGAGCCGGAAGGCAGCGGGGAATTCACAGATGGCACTTACTACCATTATGAACATATCGCCTTTAACTTCCCGGAATCAGCCGACGATACAGATACTTCTGAACTGAGGGCTGACGGCATCATTATTTTCCCGGAAGAGTTCTCAAAAATGAACGCTGTGGAAAATTACGGCTGGCCGACACTGGATGACACTTCAAACTTCAGAATGATGTATGACAATGATCCGGATAACGGCTACTATGTCATGATGACGTACGATCAGCAGGATAATATACAGGAAATCATGCTTCACAGTGAAAACTTCGAAGACACAATACTGAGTGAAGAGGACTGATACAGAAAGTGCTTCCGGATTTTATTTTCCGAAAGCACTTTTTTATATTTCTTTACCGTTTAATACTGCTTTTGTTGTAAACTCTGCATTCAATGAATTGACTGCTGAACAATATTTTTCATGGGACAATTTCACTGCTCGTTTCAAGACTTTTTCAGGGACATCCCCGTCAACTTTCACTGTGATTTCTATGTCCGTAAAGCGTTTCGGTTCAGTCTCTGCACGCTCACCGTCAAGCTCAAGCTCAAGATCTTCCACGTTGTCCATATGGTGTCTCATTATGACGCAAAGGTCTATGCCCATGCAGCCGGCCACGCCGTGCAGCACCATTTCCATCGGTGAAGGTGCGCTGCCGGAGCCCCCCGCTTCTTTTCTTGCATCCATATTGACTGTGTGTCCTGATACATCCGCTGTCGATTCAAAAGATATATTACCCTGCCATTTAGTATTTACTTTCATTCTGATTCCTCCGTTTAACTGTCTGTCATTTCTACTCTACTAAAAAAAGCTGGTCACTGCATCAAACATGCTGTATGCACCTAAAAATGCCACTCCTGCAGTAATTACATAACCGGCGATATTCAAAGCCAGTGGATTTTTAAAGTTCCCCATAAGACCTTTTTTATTAATCACAATCATAATGAATATGGCGATAATCGGTAAGATCAGGCCGTTCAATGCCTGGGCAATGAGCAGCACTTCCAACGGTTCGAAGCCGATTGCCGAAGTGATGATTCCGATACTGATTACAAGCGCAAAAATCAGCTTATATTTTTTATTTTGAAATCCGCCTTTCCATTGCATGAAGCTGCTCACAGTTGCAGCAGCCCCCATCGGCGACGCAATCGCCGAAGAGAAACCTGCAGCAAACAGGCCGACGCTGATGAATACAGGTGCAAGGCCGCCCATCAATGGTTCAAGCGGTGCGGCAAGCTCAACGACACTGGTCACTTCGGTGCCATGTATCAAAGCACCTGCAGTAATCAGGATGGCCGCAGTAATCAGACCCCCGACCGAAATCATCAATATTGTATCAAATCTCATATCTGATATCCTGGAAGTGTCTCCCCACTTCTCACTCGCTGTCTGTGCATGTATGAAGAAGTTATAAGGAACGACCGTTGTACCGATCAAAGCAATGACGAGCAGTATGGACCCGCTCGGAATTCCCGGTACAAAAGCACCTTTAAGCAGTTCCAAAATATCCGGCCCTGCCACAAACATCGTTGTAATAAAAGTGATTCCCATTATGATGATAAGAATGATCATCAGCTTTTCAATGACTTTGTAGCCCCCGCTCAGTGCCAGAAGCAGGATGATGACACCCAGTATCGGTGCAACTATGTTTTCAGACACATTGAACAGATACGATACACCGAGCGAAGTCCCAAGCAGATCACCGCTGATGTAGGCCGCACAACCGATGGCGACTGCTATCATCACAATGTATACTGACGCAAATTTAAGTATTTTGTTATCGAAAAGCTCTCTGATGTTTTCACCTAACCCCTGCTTTGTAACAACCCCGATTCTTGCAACCATCTCCTGGAGGATAATCGTTGCGACAATCGCAAATACTACCGCCCACAGCAGAGCAAAACCAAAACCTGCACCGGCTCTTGTTGCTGTGGTTACGGTACCCGGTCCGATAAATGATGCCGTAATGATTGCACCCGGACCAATTTCCTTAAGTTTTTGTATGAATCTTGATGCATTCATTTTATCATCCCCTCTTGTTTATAAAAAACAGGAGGTCACCCCTGTTTATTTGTGTGACCTCCATTAATATGACCAGCAAGCACATAGAGCACTGCAGTTGAAACAAAGTGCGCAGAATTCTGATTGGCATCCTGCATCGGATACACTTCAACGTAGTCCATTCCGCACAGACCACGCTTGCCGAATTCATAAATCATCGTCAATAACTCATATGAATTCAATCCATTGCCGTCCACCGGACCGCCTGGATTAAAAGCAAAATCAAGAACGTCGCTGCAGATTGTCAAGTAGACGACATCGACATCTTTTGCAGCCATATCGTATATTTCATTTGCATATACTTTCAAGTCGCTCTGCTCACGAATATCATTGATTGTCAGCGTCACGGCGCCCGCTTCTTTTGCCGCCCTGCCATTTTCCGGCTTATTACGCGGACCTTTGATGCCTGTATGGATCAGACTTTCATTTCTCACACCTTCTGTTTCATATAATCTCTTGAATGGTGTGCTGCGTGCATATTTGTCCCCTCCGTAATCTTCATAGTTGTCATAATGGGAATCCAGATGAATGATGCCCACTTTTTTCCCCGTATTGGTCAGTGCTTTGACAATTGGATAAGACACACTGTGGTCGCCGCCGATTCCGACCAGAAACTTACCACTGTTCCAAAGTTTTTCAGTGAATTCCTCGATGATATCCACTGTTAGCGGAACATTATGCGGATTGACAGCGACATCCCCAACGTCCCCAAAACTTAAATGTTCTTCTATGTTTATATGATCGAGTTCCGGTAAATAAGTACTGTATCTCTGTGAAGCCAGACGGATCTGTTTAGGGCCGAGTTCCACTCCCGTGTAATCTCCCCATGTACTTGAAGCTTCCCATGGTACACCATAGAAAAGTACATCCGTATTATATTCATCTGTCTCTGTTAAATTCTTTGCCCCGAGCATCGGCGGTGTATTGCCGTAAATATTTTTTTCTGTCACTGAAAGAACACTCCTTTAATATTTTTCATAGTATGATTCATATACCTTTCAATTAACCTAATATTAAACATATAAACCCGCTCAATTAAAATATCACACTATAATCAGTTTTCTTCTGCAACTGCTTCATCATAGGCTTCCAAAGCTTTTCCGCTGTAAACCATTCCGGGTCCTCCGCCCATGACGATGGCGACTTCCGCTATCTCCGCCAACTCCTGCCTCGATGCGCCCAGAGCCACCAATTTATTGACGTGGTTTCCGATACATCCTTCACATTTGTCTGCGATAGCATACGTAAGCGCGATAAATTCTTTCGTCTTTTTATCAATTGCACCTTCAGCGTAGGCACTATTCTGCAGCTTTTTATATTGTCTCATCGTTTCCGGTACAGTTTCCTGAATGCGTTTAGTATTAGCCTGTGCACGTGTGTTCAGCTCTTTCCATTCAGACATGGAATCCCCCTCCTATTATCTTTCTTTTTAAAACATTTTTACATATTTAATATAACAATGAAAATTTGAAAAGTGAATTGACAACCGTTTTAAATGATGTATGATGGTGAAAGTGAATTTGAAGAGGAGGCTTGAAAATGCAGGTAGAGTTAACAAAATTTCGTATAAAACAAGGCAAAAGCGAACTGGTGGATGAGTGGATGGAGTTTCTGAATGACAACATGCAGGATGCACTGCTTTCACTGGATGGTGAAAAAATGTTTGTCGAAACGATTATGCGTGATACTGTAGGAGATCGTGAGTATCTCTACTGGTATTCAATTCAAGCTGACGATGGCGACACGAACTCAGAAGTTGCCGAGTGCATCGACCGGAGACACCTTTCTTATTGGAACAGATGCATAGATAAGGCATACCGTCCGAGAAATTTACAAAATGAAGTCGTCATGATTCCAAACCGTATTAAAAATTATATGCAGCACCTTGAAAATGAGGACAAAGCTGCCACAGTATAAATGGATAACGAAAAAGGGACAAAATCAATTTGATTTTGTCCCTTTTTCGTTCACATATTCACTTATCCTTTTCCCGGTCAATTTTGGAATCCCTGGCGAATTTCACGATCAGCATTATAAATAAGATGATAAGAGAAAATATCAGAATCAGACTTGCTGCCGCGTTAAAGGCGAAACTCTCCGGGAAGAATGCTATTCCTGTAAATATTAAAATGAATCCCAGCAGAACACCGCCGCCGGCCATCAATATGGATTTCATACTGCATCTCAACCTTCAATCTTTTATTAACAGCATCTGCAACGACTTATTTGACGAATTTAGCCATCTGGATCAGATCTGTATAACCTTCCTTCAGCTTTACCTGATTTTTCTGCCTGCCTTCCTGAACGAAGCCCAGTCTTTCATAAAATCGAATTGCACCTTCGTTATTGGAAAACACATTGAGTACGATTTTTTCAAGTACCGTACTTTCTTCTGCATGTTTAATTGCCCGGTCAATCAGCTCAGTACCGATACCATGACCTGCATACTGCGGCTGCAGACTGACACCAAACTGGCAGACATGTTCAAACTTTTTACGCGGGTTCTGCCTTAAATTCAAAATACCCACTATACGGCCGTCAGCTTCCACAACCAGACCGAGATCTTCCTTCGTCAAAGAGGTGATGCTGTCCTCCTGCTGATCAAGTGGAAGGCCTCTGTCTTCAATAGGAGTGGCAAGTGTATCCGGATATGCTTCAGTCACAATTTCTTTGTGTTCTATAATCTGTTCCGCGTCTTTAATTTCAGGTTTTCTAATAATATATTCCATGCCGATTCTCCTATACCATTGTACTGTTATATCAATTTTATCATGTGAAAAATTTATTACAATTTAAGTGTTTCAGACATATTTTTCGTAACTTTTTTATCCTGTCTTTATTGCAAATGACTGGCCTTTAAAAATCCGCTCATACACAATAAATATATCAATTTACTTTTGGAGGAGTTTTCAGATGTCTGTTTTCGAACCTTATAAAATAAAAAATCTTGAATTGAGAAATGGAATCGTCATGGCGCCGATGTGCCAGTACAGTGCAAAGGATGGTATTCCCAATGACTGGCATACGACGCATTATTTATCCCGTGCCCACGACGGTGTCGGCATAATCATAGTTGAAATGATGAATGTCGAACCGAAGGCGCATTACAGACGGCTGCCTCGGCATATGGTCCACGGACATGTCCTCCGCTACAAACGCCTTGTGGATGCAGTCCACAAAACCGGTGCGAAAATCGGCATTCAGATTGCCCATGCAGGACGGAAGGCTGAAGATGCTGAAGAACCGGTGTCATCCAGTGTCATCGCCTACACCGATAAGTATAAAGAACCACATGAACTGACGACCGAAGAGGCAGAAGAAGTCATTGAAAACTACCGGCTGGGTGCCCGTCGTACTGTTTCAGCTCATTTAATACGACACCTGCCAGATGACGTCGGTATTCATTGTCATAGCGTTTCGCAATTTCATTAAAAATTCCCTCATTCATTGTAAAACTCTTCTCAAGTCGTTTATTCTTAATTATAATCACTTACAGGAAGCAGGTCTTTTCCATGGATAGAATGATCAATCCCGATACGCCTTATATTGAACCCGGCGACTTCAGTTATTTTCTGTATATGTTTTTGCTGGCTGTCGCCGCTTATGTTATATATCGGCTGAGATTCAACATTTCAAGAAATACATCCTTAACACTACTTATATTTCTACTCATTTCCGTTTTTCAGAGAGCGCTGATTAATTCCTGGTATTTGATTAATGACGATTATTCACTTTCATATTCACTGCCCTTCCAGATCTGCCGTGTCATCATCTGGCTGATCATCATCCAGTTCTTTGTCAGAAAAGATTTTTTGAATCAGACGATATTTTATATCGGGCTGTTTGCGTATGCCGCTTTCTTCTATCCGATCGGCATCCACCCTGTCTGGCATATGGCCGGTTGGGCATTTTTCATACTGCATGCCGCCAACGTGCTCTTCCCGCTGGCAATACATTTTGCGATGGGCTTCATCCCCTCTTTAAAAGGAGTCTTCCAGGCGTATGTTATATTTGCCGTTTATTTCCTGTTTGTTCACTTTTTAAATCCGCTGGTTGGCGGCAATTACTTTTTTATCAACAACCGGCCGTTTTTCCATGATATGAATGAAGCCTTATATGTTATTGTAAACCTAGCCGGTACATTCATCGGATTTATAACCGTGTATTTTATCATCCGGCTGATTATCAAAATCAGCAAAAAATTCACTTATGAGACGGGAGACAAATGAATGACTGAAAGTTCCAATAATAAACTCAATCCTTTAAAATACTTTTATATGAGTCTGCTTTTGCCGAACCGCATTCTGAATCACAAAAAAGTCGTTTCAAAATGGGTAAGCGTACTTGTCAGCTCAGTACCTGTTATTTTATTTCTTACACTCGCCCTGATGCCGCTGTACAGAGCTTTTGAATCAATGCTCGGAGTCGGCAATTTAATCATAATGGCAGGACTCATTCTGCTGGTCTATTTATGGATATTTTACGCAGCAGGATTCCTCGTTTTTTATTTTATGAATAAAATCGCGCTTCAGCGCCCGAAAAGTACAAGTAAATTGCTGCACGACTACGGTGTCCTCGCATTGATGACGCAGTTTATTTTAATACTGTTCACAGCGCTGATGCTCATTCTTCTGAGTACAGCCGCCGATATTGCGATTGTATTTGTCATGACAATTCCTTCAATCGTACTGGTGATGTTCATATATATCACCTTTGCGATTTTCATATTCGGCAAATATCTGGTTCAGGATAGAAATGAACAGACCGTCAAATGGATAGTGATGTTCATCATCTTCCAACTGCTTACAGCATTTATCTTTACGATACTGCCGTTCATCATTTTAAGGTTCAGTTAGATTTTCCTTTTAATGTAGTGTTGTCAGTCATTCATGAGGCCCAGTGACCGACAACACGCTTAAATCGGTCACTCGCAATGCCCAGTGACTGACAACACGCTTAAATCGGTCACTCACAATGCCCAGTGACCGACAACACGCTTAAATCGGTCACTCGCAATGCCCAGTGACTGACAACACGCTTAAATCGGTCACTCGCAACGCCCAGTGACCGACAACACGCTTAAATCGGTCACTCGCAACGCCCAGTGACCGACAACACGCTTAAATCGGTCACTCGCAACGCCCAGTGACCGACAACACGCTTAAATCGGTCACTCGCAACGCCCAGTGACTGATTGAAACAAAATAAACCCCGCTGGAATTGAGATTCACCTCAAAATTCAGCGGGGTTTATTTTATTAATCTCCAAATGTAGCCAGTGTCACTTTATCCGGGTCTTTGCCGACTCTCTCATGCAGGTCGAGTGCGGTGATTGCATCAACTTCTTCACTCGTCAGTTCAAAGTCGAATATATTCCCGTTTTCTCTCACTCTGTCTGCACTGACGGATTTCGGTATCGTAGAAACGCCTGTTTCCACGTCCCATCTCAAAATGATCTGCGCAGGAGTCTTGCCGTATTTCTCGGACAGTTTCACAAGCACCGGTTCATCGAACATGCGGCCGCGCTTAAGAGGCGACCATGCTTCAAGAAGGATGTCGTGCTCTTTGCAGAATGCTCTCAGTT